>ERZ1292629.387-Hain-H43-01um-R1-387-length-46813-cov-43_pt1 | contig 24797 bp, 24 predicted proteins | sample MGYA00564399_ERZ1292629 | MGnify/ENA primary metagenome ERZ1292629 (study PRJEB36523, sample SAMEA6512636) | groundwater metagenome | collected 2019-01-08 | study: AquaDiva: Metagenomics assemblies of 32 groundwater samples
AAAAGGCATCCCAAATTATTTTTTTGCCTGATATTAACTTAGCAAAAGGAACCATTAGTCTGGAATCAGAATAACCCACAATCAAAATATCGTATTTATTTTTTATACCGGCATGTTTTTTAAATAAATCCCATAATCCCTTAAGTCCCTTGAGAGTAGTGCGGCAAATCAAAATTTCTACTCCGTTTTCCTGAAGTCCACGAATTATAACTCTGTTTCTGGAATAATTAGGATTAAAATTCCCAAAATAGCATATTCTCATCCCAGTAACTCAACTTTGAATTGTCCGAAGATAATTGTAAAGGCGTCTTGCCAAGTATCTTCGCCCAACTGTTGCTTTAAGATATTTTTCACGTTGTTTAGCATCTTCTTCGGACAAACAAGCTTCACAGTAAATAATACTAAACGGTCTGCGAGGGGCAGTTGATAAACTTTTACCCGAGTTATGTTCAACGATTCTCCTTTGCAGATTATTAGTCCAGCCAATATAACGCTTGCCGTCTTTGTGGCTTAAAAGCACGTAAGTATAAAAGAATTGTTTCAAAGTTGAGTTACTGGGCATATTATTTTATATCATTCTTAGAAGCCTTCACGACCAGTGACAGGGCAAAAAGATTGGGCATCGCATTCATTAATAATCTCATTACGACGCCGATAACGAGCTTGTTCTGCCAAAATGTGCGGTATTTCGATGCAATAATCTTTAATTCCCTGACTTGCAACATCCGGGTCAGAATATTCCAGTTAAACCAAAAAACATGGCCCTTGCCTCGTTTATTGTTCTCGGGAACTTTACCTAAAAAAACCTGCGCTCGCACCGGTAACGAACTGAAATTGGGAACGCTTAAAATCACGAATTGTTTAGATACTCTTTTGGCCTCAACTAAAAGAGCGTCGGGATTATAAAGATGTTCAAGCACATCAAGCATAACCACATAATCAAAACTATTATCGGCATACGGAAGTTGGCCGTTAGAAAAATCAAAAAGTTTTACTTTATGGCCTTTTGTTTCACATTTTTTTATCGCCTCTTGAGAAATATCCAAGCCTTCGGCAGTGTTTCCTCGTAATTTTAACGAATCCAGAAACGTGCCATCGCCGCAACCCAAATCTAAAACGGAACCGTCGTCAATCATTTCCAAAGCAGACTCGTGGTTAAAGCCCAACCAAGAATCTCGGCTACTCCATCTTAAATTTTCAAATTGTTCTGTGCTCATTACATTAATTAAATACCTGTACAATCAAATATGTAGGAGTTGACATCTTTGTCGGTAAATTGTTTGTCTAATTTACATCTCTCCAGAAACGGCCAATATCTCCCATTCCTGTCTATTGCCGGAAAATCAACGATCATATAATAACCCTTGTAGGCCTTAAACCGGCCAGAATAATCGCGAGAAGGAGCGGTAAAGAATCTCCCCGCGGATTTATCCGCCAAAATAAGATAATAGTTTCCAGTATCATAATAAGTGGTTGCATCTTTAATTTTAGGATTATCTAAAACGTATTGAACTGACGCTTTAGCCACATTCGGGACACTGCCGAATAAACTGCCGAATAGATACTCGTTCAAAAATATGGCATTATAACCAATCCCAAATATTAAAAACACGGCCAACGACAGGCGGCGCAGCCTCTTGGCGCAGATGACCCAGGCCAGGGAGACGACCGAGACAGCCCATGACCACAATATATATTGGGCCGAAAAATAAAATCCAACCGGACCAGAACCACCTGTTAACGGTATTAAAAAGTTAAAGTCCAAGTTTTTTATGTGGTTTACATAATTTATTTTAGGGTCAAGAGGTAGCACGCTATGTGGTATTGATAAAATAACAATAGAAAGTAAAACAAAAGCCAGAGATATAAAAAATACTTTCTTATAATCTTTATGCCAATTAAACCCTTCCATCAGCTCGCCCAACACTCCGGCAGAAATTACGCAACACGGAACAATCAAAAACATTAGATATCTTTCAACAGTCAACTTAGCAAAATCAAACATCACTAGATAAAATATTAGATTAAAAAACAGAAATATGTACCAAAACTGATATTTTTTAATGACCTCTCTGTTAAATAGCCCCCCTATAACCGGCAACAGAAGGAGTGGAGAAAGCCAGACCAATGATTTTAAGATTTTAAACCCTAGCTCAAAATAAGCCCTTGACGCAAAATCCAGTGACTGAAAATGTCGGCCATATTCAATCACAGTATTCATACCGCCGGGATTAAAATAATAAAGACCAATCACAAACAAAACAAAAATTCCAACGAGTTTTAGGCCCTGAATTATAATTCTTTTAATATTAAGCCGTCCTGAATAATAGAGAGCCAAAAAATAATCAACGACTAAAGCTCCGACAAAAATGATGAAACTTAATTTAGTGAGAAATCCTCCTACTATTCCTATTCCAAAGATAACCCACCATAATTTTTTATTATTTGTCCATAATTGGAGATAGGAGTAATAAGCCAATAAGATAAAAAATGGCAAAATTGCGCCGTCTATATCTATCTGTAAACTCGCAATGACACTATACACGTTTATGGAAAATAGGGCTGCTCCCAAAAGAGCAATTTTTGTTTTGTCGGTAAGCTTTTTAATTATCAAATAAACTAGCGCCAAATTTAAAAGACTAAACAAAAGGGGGTCAAACCTTAAGTTGTCAAACCCCAGAATATCTCCGGTTAATCTAAGAGTGTATTTACCTATTGGCGGGTGGGGGGTAGCCGCGTCAATGGCCGGATCCACTTGCATTGCCCACTTATACTCATCTTGATGATAAATCTGGTGAACGGCCGGGAGGCGTGTTATCAAAAACACGCTCGCCACAAGAATAAAAATTAAAATCTTCTTATTCATCATTTTTTGTTTTTAAAACTTCTATTTCTTTTGCCCAATGATAATGCCAGTGCTTATACTTTTCAACCAATTTTTGATTTTCAAATCCCGGGTGACACCCCAATTCTATGATTTTTTCTGGATACGTTTTTTGTAACTTTTCCGCTAATTTTAAACTTTTAATATTTAAATTACCAGCGTCTATAAATCCCATGAAAAAATCATTATGTTGAAGACCGGCCTTTTTTATTTTCTTTTTTGCCAGCCATGATAAAAAATTCAGAAACAATAACTGCGCCTGTCTGAATAATTTACCTTTACCTAAAGATATCGGTTCAACAACCACTCTGATGTATGGAATATCAAATTCTTTGGCCAGTTTAATGGTCATGTCCATAATATTCGGCAGAAGATGTAAGTGTTGATGGCTATTGATAAAGACCGGTTTTATGCCAACTTGAATGCATTTGTTAATCTGGGCCTTCATCTCTAAATATATCTCTTTTTTATTGATTAATCCTAAAATATATCTAATAAAAAATATTTTGTGGTTTTTGTGCAAAAAATCATCTTTGGTAACAAGTGAAGGAATTTCTGATATATCCGAAACGGGTTTTTCTTCAACCAAAACCAGGTGGATACCAATACTGGCATTTGGAACGTCTTTTAGTCTCTGCATAGCATCATCAAAGGCCTCTCCATTAGCCATTAACGAAGCACCGTCTATAAGTTCATTTTTAAATGCAAAAAAAACACCACCATTGATGGCGTCATTGAGACCCAAGTCGTCGGCAACAATAAAAAAACCGAGTTTAGAGTGCGTGAATTCCATAAGGAGTTTCTTTTATGTTACCCTCCTCAATATTACAGACTTCCGAAACAATATAAAGAGGCCTCCCTTTTATTTCATTAAACATTTTGTACATATATTCACCCACTATCCCCAGAATTATTAGTTGGATACTCCCTAAAAACAGGATGATTAAAGATATGGTGGCATAGCCCGCCGCTAACGGATTGGGGTTAAAATAGTGATCCAGAATAACAAATACCCCCAACCCAACACTAATTAGAAAAACAAAAATTCCAATCCAGAAAGACAATCTCAAAGGAAAAGCCGAGAAAGAAGTGACACCGCTTAAAACCAACCTCGTTAATCTCTTAATATTATATTTGGGCGTGCCGGCTTTCCTTGATTCAACAACATAAGGTACGTACTTTTTTTTGAAACCCACCCATTGAATCATCCCTCGTAAATACCTCTCCCTTTCCGGTAATTTCTTAAGAGCGTTAACGACATTTCTTTTATACAGTGCAAAATCGGAAACATTCTTGAATTCTAAATTTGTAATAGAACTCATTAATTTATAAAATGTTTTTCCCAAAACTTCTCTGAACTTAGAGTTCTGTTTATTACTTAATCTTTCACCAATAACTATATCGTGCCCGTCTTCCGCTTGTTTTATAAATGTCGGTATTAAAGACGGCGGATGCTGAAGATCGCCATCCATAGTCAGAACCATGTTCCCTTGAGCAAAATCTATCCCCACATTAAAAGCGGCTTGGTGGCCAAAGTTTCTTGAAAACTTGATAACCTTAAATTTTGAGTCTTGTTCCGAAACTTTTTTGATTAATTCAAAAGTATTGTCGGTTGAGCCGTCATCAACAAGAATAACCTCGTAATTTTTAGAAAGAGTGACACCCACCTTATTGAGCTCCTCAATCAAAAAGGGTATCACCTCTTGTTCATTAAAAAGAGGAATAACTATGGATAAATCGATGTTTTTTGACATGTGTTCCATTATACCACTAAAACTTGACTTTTAAAACAAATTAGACTATAATATAGGAAGTTAGTCAACTGGCCCTTTTCAAGAGAGGTGACGAATGTGGAAGTGTTTGTGGGAGTGCTTGACCGTATGGTCGGTGCCCCCGACATCGCTTCGGGGGGCACAGGCAATCTTGTCGCATGCAGCCGGTGAGAATGGCCCGACAGATCCTGGTCTGGTTAACGAGTTTCTCGGAGAACAGATTAGGAAACTGTATCACCAACTGGGAATACCGGTAATCGTTCAGGCTGAAGTGGCCCCCTGCCTGAGGGACATTCCTTTGACCGCAGTAAGCCAGAGCCAGGCCAGTGTCGCACCACGCCATCTCACGACATGGGACATTGCGGTCTGGCAAAAGGCTGAATGCGAGAAACGTGGAATCAACAGGGTGGTTCTGGTTTCGTACTACCCCCACTACTGGCGAGCAGTGAAGGCCACGGAAAAGATTGGCTTGACTGTCCTCGTACCACCGGGGTTGAAAGAAATCTTTGACCCCAACAACATTCAATGGTGGGCCAAGTACAAGTGGGCCAATCGCCTCTATGAACTGCTTCTGGCCCGCCCTTACTCCTTCCTGAAAGGATGGGTCTAGTGCCCGCGAAGAGCCCGCTACCGTCAAGGTAATTGGCTACTCCTCGCGGGCTCTTTATTTTTTAAAATAAGTACAGATAAAACATAGCGCCTACAACAGCCAGTGAAAGGTCGAGCAAGGTATCGAGGAGAGTAGATGGGATTATGTAATATCTAAACTTATTTTCAAAAAATTTTTTTATTGTTTTATTTCTATTAATAATCTGTTCATAAATTTCCCAAAAACAGCCAACTATTAAAACTGCAAACAATACTGATTTTTTATCCAAAAAGTTAAAAAATAGAACTGCCAAAATAAAACCTCCCACAAAATGAGATAATTCATACAACCAGTATAATTTCTTTTCGTTATAACTAAGAACAATATTTATTAAAACTAAAACAATTATCGAAAAAATGGGGATTATAATATTCATATGAATTTAAACCAAAAGATATCCTAAATTTTTATGCTTTCTTTGTAAATAGAGATGGTGTCCGCCACGCCCGCTTTTAAATCAAATTTTGGTTCCCAACCTAAAACAAGCCTGGCTTTATCATTGACCAAGCTGCCCCTTCGGCCTCGATCTTCCGTCGCATGAACTTCATATTTTAACTTTTTGCCAGTAGATGCATCAACGGCATCAATAAAATCAACCAAGGTCATCGCTCGGCCACCGGAAATATTAAAGACCCCGTTCCCGTCATGAAATATGACGCTTTTTATACCCGCCACTAAATCTTTGACATATATAAAATCCAAAAGCGCCGCTCGATTGATCTTTAAGTTACCCTTATTGGTCAGTGCATTTTCAATAACTATTTGGGGCACTCGATTATTAAAATCTCCCGCGCCGTAAACCGAGGTTGTTCTAACTATTCCATAATTATCGGAAGAGGATTTGATTAAATGTTCACAAGCCGCTTTGCCAATGCCATAATGATTAAAGGGCTCAAGCGGCGTGTTTTCCGTGACGGCATGATCAAAATGGCCAATGGCAAAAAGAGATGACACATAAACGATTCGGGCATTAAGTTTTTCATTGGCTTTGAGCACATTCGCCATTCCAGTGGCCTCTACGGAAAATTGCAAAATTTTATCTGGAAAATTGGCAAAGGGAATGCTGGTCAAAAAAACAATAATCTCTGGCTTTTCTTTATCAATGAATTGCTCAACTTGTTTTAAATCCCTGACATCACCTTTATACTGTCGCGCGCCATCAAGAAGCCTCTTTCTGAATTTTATCATCTTGGCCGTTCTTTTGGGGTCATAGTCGCTGAATTTCTTTTGGATATCGTATGTCACGATATCGTGGTCTGTTTTTAATAAATCAATCAGCCATGAACCCATAAAACCGTTGCCGCCAAAGATAGCAATTTTTTTTCCTTTTACCATTTATATGTAGGGGGTTATTTTAGATATATTTGAGCAAAATCAGCTACTGTCTTCTCTATAAACTTAATCATGTTCGGTGTAGTCCGTGGCGATAGACCTATAAACAAACCTTTTTTAAGTATTTCATCCGCATTCTGACAAGTACCCAAAGATTGGGCCTTACCTATCGGATGACGCAGTATGTTGCCGGCAAAGATGGGCCTAGTTTCAATATTGTTTTTTGAAAAATGATTAACAAGAGCCGATTTTGGAACGCCATGAATAAATATTGGGAAAGAAAACCAGCAGGGGTCGGCATTTTTTTCAGCCCGAACAGGAACAAACAAGGAGGGGTATTTCGAAAATATTCTATAAAGCTGTTTAAAATTACTTATTCTAATTTTCTTAAATTGGTTCAATTTTTTTAATTGAACCAAACCAACGGCCGCTTGCAATTCCAGAGGTTTGAGATTAAATCCCAAAACCGGGTAACTATATCTCTTGGGATAATCGGCTGGCAAGCCCGCCAGCTCCGTCGGGGCATCATCACCACCCTCTCGGCCCCAATCCCTGAATTGTCTGGCCAGAGCGGCTATTTTGGGGTCACTGGTAAAGACCGCGCCACCCTCGCCCGTGGTAATAATGTGAGCGGCGTGGAATGATGTCGCCGCCACATCGACAAAAGATTCTACGGGTTTTTTGTTATAGATACCCCCAAAACCATCGCAGTTGTCTAAAACCAATTTGGCACCGTGTTTTTTGGTGATTTTTAAAATTGAAGCTAAATTAGGAATATTTCCAGCGATATTAACCGCGATAACCGCTTTGATGTTTGAAAATTTGTTAAAGGCTTTTTCGAGCTCCTTCTCATCAATATTAAAAGTCTCAATTTTAGAATCAATTACCAGTGGTTTGTAGCCCGCGTAGATAATTGAGCTAAAAGCGGTTGGAAAAGTAGTGGCCGGAAGAACAACCAAAGAGCCTTTCGGTAAATCTAGAGCCAATAAACCCAGCAGGAGAGCTGACGAACCGGAGTTTGTAAAAATAGTGTACTTGTGGCCGGTATACTTGGCTAAGGCCTTTTCAAATTCAGTTCCTTTTTCACTCACCGTCCAGTTAAAACCGCCATTTTTATTAATGGTTGCCAAAAGAGCCTCAATTTCTTTATTGGTTATAACCGCCCCGCCATAATGAACCTTATCCTTAACGGGCCTAAACTTAGGTAATTTAAATTTCATTGTGTCATTATACAAAAAGAGGAAATCCTGTCAATTTTTATAGTTCGTTTTTATTGCCTGCTCGGCTTTGTCAATACCATAGGCAAACATTTCATAACGACGCGGACTGGTGTAGTGTTTCATAACCATTTCGTTGTTTAGAAATCCTTTAATGGCATACCTTTCGGGGGGCAGGAAAGCAAAATTTGATTGGCCCAAAATACAGGCCCAGCCAGCCATTTCAATAAAATAGTCCGACAATGGTCTTCGTGTGTGTGAGAAAAATTCGGTCAGTTGATTCATGCCGACCTTTTCTTTATCTATCATCAAGTAACCACCGTTCATAAACGAGACATTACTTTCTTTAAGTTTATACTTTTCCATATAAAAATCGTCCATCATTAAGTCAAATTCCACTTCACCCTTACCTTGGCGTTGAACCAAAGCGTCATAATTGGTTCTTCCGTTAACAAAATCTACCACCTCGGTAGGAAACTTATAAAAAAGAATGTCCGTATCGGTAATGATAATTTTTTTGGCCTTGCTGAAAACAACTGGGTTGATTAATTTATCTAGGAAAAAATGGCACTCCCTTCTGGCTTTTTTAATAATCTCGGGCACATCAGGCATGGCCATTATTCTCTTGGTGGTTTCGTCTTTAAACATTATTTTAACATTAGAAAACTTGCTTTGAATTAATTTCTCCGTGGCCTTATCTAATGTTCCGTCGTCAGTTATGACGATAACCGGCCTCAATTTTGACAAGGTAAGAAAAGAGCGCAACATCCAGACTAACATCCAAAGATCTTTTTTGTTGCAAATAGTATGCAATTCAAGGTCCGGATCGGCCTGATAATCAAATTTTGGCACCCAAGGCAAGAACATCCGCCCAAAAAACCTATTTTTAATATAAGACCACCAATAACGCGGTCCGTAACCCTCTTCCAAAAGTCGGCGGACAAGAAACAGCTCTCTTTTTAAATTGCTAAATTTATTTGCCATCTTATTCATGGTGTAGGATTTTATTTACGGCCTTAATGATGCCTTCGGGCGAAAGGCCATATTTTTTTAAAAAATAATCTTGACTGCCTGACCCCTTAGGAAATTCGTCATCAATACCGATATTAATCAACGGAATAGATAATCCTTCCTGTGCGAGTATTTCGGCCACAGCCGTACCAAGTCCGCCATTTTTAAAATGTTCCTCAACAACAACTATACCTTTGGTCTCTTTGGCCGCTTTTATAATGGCCAGTTTATCTAGAGGTTTGATGGTATGGAAACTCAAGAGATGACAATTTATATTATTTTTTTTGAGAGTTGTCACGGCCGATAATGCGTTGGCTAATTGTCGGCCGGAAACTAAAATGGAAATATCTTTACCGTCACGTATTTTTGACGCCCGACCCAAAGATATAACATCATCCGAGGCATGAATAACCGGCTCCCCTTTTTTAGCAATTCGAATATAAGCCGGACTATTGCGTCTATATACATCCCGAATCAAAGCGCGAACCTCTAGAGGGTCACCAGGTGCCATGACAGCCATATTGGGTAACAGACGCATTAAACCAAGATCCTCTAACGGGAAATGAGTGCAACCAAACATACTATAACTAAATGTGCTTCCCCCGCCAATTAAATAGACCGGTAAATTTTGATAACAAAGATCATTGCGAATTTGTTCCAACGGTCGCATGGTCAAAAAAGTGGAAATAGAATAAACAAAAACTTTCTTTCCCGACATGGCCAGTCCGGCAGCTATACTTATTAGATTTTGTTCAGCTACACCCACATTTAGATATTGAGCGGGAAACTCTTTCTGAAAATTATCAAAAACGGAAAACCCAAGATCACCGGTCAGAAGCCATAAATTTTTATCTTCTCTGGCTAATTTTGTAATTTCTTCCACAAAAGCAGTGCGCATAAAATTATAATTAATAGACCGTAGCCAATACTTTTTCTAAATCGCCTTGCTTAATATTCATGTAATAACCCTCAATCGTATTTTCCATAAAAGGTAGACCTTTACCCCTAATTGTGTGGGCGATAATTACTGTCGGTTTATTATTTTGTTTCGGTATATTTCTTAACGCTGGGATAAGCTCCTCAAATTTGTGGCCGTTAACCTCAATCACCGCCCAACGATTAGCCAGCCATTTGTCGGCAAAGGGTTCCAAATCTAAGACATCTTTAACCTTGCCGTAGCATTGGAGTTTGTTGTAATCGATAATGACCACTAGATTGTCCAATTTTAAATGTCCGGCCAGCATAACGGCTTCCCAAGTCGCGCCTTCATCACATTCGGCGTCACTTAATAACACGAAAACACGTCCCGATTTTTTATCTCGTTTCTGGGCCAAAGCCATGCCCAGACCCATACCCAAACCATGACCCAGCGAACCGGTGGTTGCTTCAATCCCCGGCACAGACCCCAAGACAGGATGCACCGCCAGGATAGATCCATCTTGGCCGTATTCACTTAAAAGTTTTTTGGGGATAAACCCTCTCTCAACAAGAACAGAATACAAACCCAATCCTCCGTGTCCCTTGCTTAATATAAAACGATCCCGTCTAGGATTACCGGGGTCTTTTGAATCAATATTAAGAACATCAAAATAAAGCGCTGTTAAAATATCAATGGGCGAAAGGGCCGAGGCAATATGTACCGAGCCGGCCATGGCTGATGTAGAAACAACAGCCCGACGCGCGTTTAGGGCATGATGTTTTAGCTCGGATAATAATTTAATAGAGATTTTTGTTTTCATTGAACCATTTTATTGTCTTAATAATTGCTTCTTTTTGGGTAAACTCTGGTTTCCAACCAAGTAATTTTTTTGCTTTGGAAATATCAGCTTGCCACACAACATCGGTTTTATCATAACTTCGACCTTCGCCGCCAATCTCGATACTCACCCCCGCTCCCATATTCTTTAAAACAATATCAGTGGCCTCTCCTAAAGTCATTTGCCGTCCAAAACCGATATTAATCACCTCTCCGGGGTGCGGATTATCCGCCACCAAAAGACAGGCCCGCACAACATCATCAACAAAAATAAAATCACGAACCAAAAGAGGATTAGTAACTTTAGGTGCCACACCGCGCAAACAAGAAAGTATCACTGATGGCATAAACCGGGGGGGCGATTCCCAAGGGCCAAACACGGAAAAAAGCCTTAAGGTTGTAATTGGAATATTCTTTTCGCTGGCCAAATACTGGCCATACAGTGTCGCCCAGGCCTTTGCGCAACCATAGGGCGTGTTTGGCTCAAGCAACATTTTTTCTTTCATTATTGATTGTTTAGCTCCATATTCCGAAGAGCTACCCACATTAACTATAGATTTAACCGAATTGACCTTACCACAAGCTTCAAAAAGAGCACCGGTTCCTCCAATGACAACTTTTTGAATTAAGCCAAAATCATTCTCACCCGCATTACCACCAAAATGAGCCAAATGAAAAACTTGTTCAGGCTGAACATCTTTAACTATTCTTAAAACAGATTCTTTGTCGCTTATTTGGATATTATGAAATTTCAATTTCTTTTTAATCTGATCCAGTCTCCAACGAAAACTATCTGGTCGACTTAAAACATGTACTTCGTCACCACGCACCAAAAGAGCACGGACCAAGTTGGCACCAATAAAACCACTGGCCCCCGATATTAAAACTTTCTTGCTCATATTATTTTATTAAATCTAATATCAATTTGGCCCGGTTGTGCCATGAATAATTTTTTGCGTCGTGTAACGATTGTTGAGATAATTTGTCCACTAACTCCGTATCATATATAGCAATTTTCATTTTTTCGGACAAGGCTTCGGTCCCGTTAGAGGCAGAGGCGCGCTGCGAGCCCTCGCGGCCTCTAACGGGATTAGGATCAAATAAAATCGAATTATTATCATTCAAATATTTAGTAATGGTCGGAATTTTGGGAGCAATGATTACTTTACCCGATGCCAGATATTCAAAAAGTTTCATTGGTGATGTTGTTTGAGCGTGTTGACCTTGTGGTGATGAGATGATAACGGCATCGAAAGACCTAAGATACAGGGGGACCAGAGAATAATCTACCTGACCGCTAAACACAACCTTGTCGTTATTATTAAATTCCTGCTTATATTTCTTAATGAGATGCTCTGGCCCTCCAACAATATACAATAACGCGTCTTCATTAGTTGCCAAAAAAGATTGAATTATCTCGGAGACGCCTTTTTCTTGACCCACGGTTTCAAGTCGTCCCAAATACCCTATAATTTTTTTGCTTGAATCAATTCCAAGTTTTTGTCTGGCGACTTCTTTGGTTTCTTTTATATTAAAATAATCAAAATCAACGCCATTAGAAACTACCTGCGCTTTTTTTAATTGTAAATTATCAGGATAATGATTCTGTAATGCTTGTAGAGTCCCTTCTGAATTTACAATAATCCTTCGACATCTTTCAAAAATAAAATTTATTCTTCGTTTTGGTTTTTTTGATCGATAGTCATGTATTTCGGCGACCGGATGAGTTTTAAAAAGAGCTAACAAAAACAATGTCATATAATCTCTTGAGTATAAGATTGTGTTGGAATCATACATCTTATTTTTAAAAAATAAATAAAAGATTACACCTATTGAAAAACTAAAACTCTGTACATAGCCGAGCCAACCCCAAATCCATCTGGTTAATGCCAATATTTCAAACACAAAAACCTTCTTGATTGCAAAATCTTTCTTCACGCCATAATAAGAAAACGGATTCTTTTTCACTAAAGGAGTCAGGCGTGGCACCAAAAGTTCCACTTCAACAAATTCAGCGAAGGCCTCGCAAGATTTCATAATTTGAATACCATGCGCCTTATCCGTCGGCAAACGCAAATTAGCTATATATAAAAGTTTGGTCATGTATTAAATTCCAGTATATAAGTATTATTTACTGTACAATAAAAAGGGTGTTTGTTCAAGATGTTAAAATTATTATTTGTTGCTATAGTTATAAAAGGTCGTTAACAAAGAGGTCTCCATGAAAATCTGCCTGATTGTGCCGCCGTCGCTTTTCTTGTTGGATGAACGGGTCTTTATGACTTTGGGCATCCTCAAGGTGGCCGCGGTTCTGGAGCAATCCGGTTCAGCGGTCGATATGCTTGATTTATCGGGCATTCTCAACTTTGAAGACGTCATCCGAGATTACTGTTTGCAGAACAAGACCACGATCTTCGGTATAACTGCCACCACCCCTCAATTGCCTGCCAGCACGAAAGTGCTCCGAACAATTAGAGAATCAGCCCCATCCGCGAAGGTCATCCTTGGTGGACCCCACGTCACGCTCGTGAACGCCGCCCGCAAACGTGAACAACGATTGGAAATCAACGGGCGTGCCATTACCGCCTTCAACCAGCTTGCCAGCGATTATGACGTTTTGGTGGCCGGAGACGGTGAAGAAGCCATCTTTCGTGCCATCAAGGAGGATGCAAAAAGACTTATCGATGCGGACGATCCTAAATCCGTATTGTTCTTGACTAACCAACAACTTACCGAGCAACCGTTCCCCGCTCGGCACTTTGTTGATGTCCAAAGCTATCACTACACCATTGATGGTGTCCCCGCCTTAAGCATGATTGCTCAATTGGGTTGCCCGTTTGAGTGCGGATTTTGCGGAGGACGTAACTCCTCGTTTCTTCGTCGAGTCCGAACACGAACCAGTGAAAGTATCGTGGCCGAAATGGTACATCTCTATCGCACTTACGGCACACGCGGCTTCATGATGTACGATGATGAACTCAACGTGAACAAGGGCATCGTGCAACTCATGGAACTGATCCGAAAAACTCAGGACGATTTGGGTGTTGAATTCCGCCTGCGGGGATTCATCAAAGCGGAGCTGTTCAATGAAACACAGGCACGAGCCATGCATGCGGCTGGTTTTCGGTGGATTTTGGTTGGATTCGAATCAGGTTCACCGCGTATTCTTGAAAACATCAATAAGAAGGCCAACCGCGAAGACAATACGCGTTGTTTACAGATTGCCCACAAGGCTGGTCTCAAGGTTAAGGCGTTAATGTCCATCGGCCACCCCGGAGAGTCCCCGGAAACGATTAAGGAGACCCAAGATTGGCTTCTAGGGGCCCAGCCAGACGACTTTGACCTAACCATCATCACTACCTATCCTGGGACACCGTACTATGACAATGCGGTCCCACATCCCGACAAACCTGGGATATGGGTCTATACATACGAAAAAGGTGATCGCCTTTACAGTATCGAAGTTGATTATCGCACGACGGCTGACTACTACAAGGGCGATCCTGAAGGTGGTTACCAGTCGTTCGTATACACCGACTATATCAGCCGTGAAAATCTCGTCGCCATGCGCGACCAAGTCGAAATACTTGTTCGCGATCAGCTCAAGATTCCCTTCAATCCGTCGGCGCCGGCCCAACGGTACGAACATTCGATGGGCCAACTTCCGGCCCATATCTGGAAGACGACACGCGCCACCGACCCGGCCCTCTAAGGAGGGCGCGGGTCGGCTTTATTTTTCTAGAAAATCATAAAACTTACGCGCCACTATTTTGTAATCAAAATTCTCAATAATGTACTGCCGAGCGGCCACACCCAAAGATTCACGAAGCGAAGAATCTTTTGCCAACGTAAGCATCGCGCTAATTAATGCCATCACACTATCAGGCTCCACCAATAAACCCGTCTTGTGATTAATGATCACTTCGTCAATCGAACCGGAATCAGTCGAGATAATCGCCTTTCCGGCGGAAGAAGCTTCCATTAACAAGTATCCAAGTTGTTCCTCCCAACCCTTATATGACATGCTCGGATACACAAAAATATCCGTGATGGCAAAAACTGTTCTCAACTCTTCGTGATTTAGCCAAGAAATTTGAGTAACCGAAGCCGTAAGATTGTGTTCTTTTATTAAATTCGCCAGTTTTTTTTCGTATTCAATATCACCCGTGCCGGCAATTATTAAATGAGCGTTTGGTACTGTTTTTAAAACCCCGCTTAAAGCTTCTATAATAAGATGAACTCCTTTTCTAAACTCCAACGCCCCGACAAAAGTAAATAATAATTTATCTTGGAAATTAAAATCACGAAATACTTTTTCGGTCATAAATGGTTTTAAAAAATCGGTGTCAATACCGGAAAAAGGAATGTTCACAATCGGTTTATCGGTGTATTGACCCATGATAGCCACTCCTTTTTTATTACCGCAAATAATCCCGTCCGAAAAAAATATATTAAGACGAATAATCAAATTTTTTAAAAATAAATTCAAACCATGAAATTTTGCGTCATAAGCGATGTTTTCCCACGTAAACAAAAAGTGTCGGAGGCCAAATAATTTACTGACTGTTGACTGATACAGTGTGGAAAGAAGAATCGGTTCGGTCAAGGTAATGACCGTTCCAATATTTTTTCTTTTTTTATTTTTCATCATAAACCCTAAAAAACTGGGTATCCACCCTTTGAGTAACCCGCCAATAATGGGATAGTGCGAGTGGGAGAAAAAGGCTTTCGCTGTAAAAACATTATCTCTCTTAGGGGCGTGATAGACGACCTTGCCTCCTTTTACTTTCCAAACATCCGGCAAAAGAAAAAATACCTTGTCTTTCTCGGGATAAAAATTAAATGTATTTAAATAATTTTCCCTAATATAGGGATAACCCACTATTAAAATATTCATCCCGTACGAAGTCCGACTTGCTGACAAGTCGGCATAAATCTCTGATTTATTACTTCGTTCGGGACTCATGGTGTTTTAATTGATTCAGACATAGATTTTATTAATTCCGGCAACAAATGATTACTAACCACGTAGTCTCTTAACTCATCGCCGACATCCCATCGTGTAGCCTCTTTTATCTGTTCGGCCAAATCATTCGGATTTTCAGATCTAATAACCAGTCTCGGGGGTAAGAATTTTTTAGCCGAATCATTAGAACTTAAAACCACGCAACCTGAAGCCATGGCTTCCAATATCGTTTTATCCAGACTACCGGTACGACTCAAATTTATATAAATTTTATTTTTTCTGTAATAATTCGGCAAATCGTTATTTGTAATCTTGCCGACAAATTTTATTCTTTCTTCTATTCCTATGTCTTTAACCATTTTTACAAGCTTTTCCTGATATTTAAAATCCACATTAAGCGTCGGTTCTCCAACAATTGTAAGATTGACATTGATTCCTCCATCTTTGATTATTTTTATAGCCTCGATTAATGGCTCGTAGTTCTTAATGGGGGCAATCCTCCCCACATTAATAAGCGTCTCAGGAGCCGGACTAACTGACTTGTCCGGTTTAAACAAATCCGTATTAATACCTTGCCCCACAACTTTAACTTTTTTAGAATCGAGTCTAAAACCATCAAGAGTTGAAGTAAAAATTATATCAGAAAATTTCTCTGCCAATCTTAGTTTAAAAGTAACTGATTTATGAGCGTACCACAAACAAACTTTTTTATTTGTCATATGCCAATACCATGATCCCAATACTACCCAAATCGGATTCATGTGGATAAAGACGGCGTCATATTGTTTTCGGTACCGGAAAAGATATTTATAAAAATTAAAAAACCAAAACAATTTAGACAGGTTCCTGTCTTTACCTAAACTAATTACGCTAACATTTTTAGGCAAATCAAACTCGCCTTTTTCAAGACACAAAATCGTAACTTTCTCAAATTTTTGAGCGAAACCAGCAATCCAATCGATAAAAAAACCAAGAAGCTGATCGTTTTTATCAACCTTTTGAGTAATAATAAGCAAGTTTTTCACTTGCTAATGCTATAATAAAAACAACCTAAAATCAACACAAAAAAACACAATGAATGTCATTATGTTTTTTTGATATTTTACTAAGCCACCACTATTTTCAATTCTTGACGGTCGCTCTTACATATAATGGAATCTGATTGACAGATGTATAGGGAGCGCCTTGTTTGTACCAACCGAACTCTTTAGTGTTGATACAAAATACCTTTTTAAAGAATCCCGGGTCGTCAGCAACCGCTTGCGCGCCGGTGGTATTAACCCAATGTAATATACCGGTGTCTTCACCGGTGGTTTCCACTCCATAAACCTTTAGATCATTTGTCTCGCAATTTCTAAAAAGACCGGACGTAACGAGAGTATCCCTTATCGGCGCGACCGTAGTTTTGACCTTATTAAATCCACCGAGATGCCCGTAGAAGCCAAATATCACGGGATTCAGGAACAATCTCTTGTAGCCCCAGACATTAACAATGTAAACATCGGGGTCGCTTGAACCAGCGGCGCTAATAACGTCACCCTCTTTAAGTTTTAAAGCAAGCAAACTGATAAAACCTTTTGAAGCGGGAGTCGCGGATTTAACATTAGGAGTTGGAGTCGCGGATACAATAGGCGCGGGCGTCGTCCCAACGACAGGAGTTGGGGTTGGGGTAGAGCTTGCCGTTGTTATTGAACCGCCACCACCGCCACCGCCAGTAGAACCTCCAACACTTGTAGAACCGCAGGTGGTTGAACTAGGCGAGATTATTACCGTTATCGTAGTTGAACTGGTCATGGTAATTGACGATTTGTCATCAGTACAGGTATATGAAAAACCGCCATCATTGTTTAATAACTTTCGGCCGGCCGATTCAAGGGTAAAACTTTGACCGGAAGAAATCGTAACCGTGATTGTGTCGCCGTTTGTCGTTACCGTATCAGCGTCCGAACCGCCAATTATGGTAAGGTCTCCCGCGCTAACGGTTACGGTAGTATTTTGAGGAAAAGAAGCGTTGCCAACGGCTTTGGCTTGATTGAGACTAATCAAAAACACCCCGCCTATTAAAAGAAAGAGGAGTGGGTACAGATAAAATTTATTTTTTATGAGCGACATATTTTAATTTATTTTTTTTGCTGAATGGCTTTGACCACCGGAGAGTCTGGATTCAAGTTCTCCCAGAACAAAACTTGATCCTGGTTTATTATCATTCCGTCTCTGGGGCCATGAGGCTCACCCGCGCCAAGTTTGACAAGCTGACCGGCGCCACTTTCGTTTACTTTCACATAATAAACATCGGACAGAATCAAATAATCAGAGCTGATATTCTTAAGACGTCCAAAGTATATCTGGTCATTTGTTAAAAATACAGCCTGATACGCGTCAGAATCAATAAAATCCTGCTTATCGTATCGGGTATATTTAAGAAAACTTGTTAAGGATAAAACACTTATGACGCCAATGGCCACAGTCAGAACCATAACACTTATCCCTGTAGCAATTGAAATATGCCTGCTGCTAATCATATTTCAATTATTATTGGTGGCATTTAACGTAACCGATATTGATGGTCGGCGTCGTGGCATGACCGTTAATACTCATGAAGACCCACTTTCCCGTATTATCTTTTAATTGGAAGCAAGTGCCCCTAGTAGACGCGGAATTCCCGCCGCCGGCAAACAAGAAGCTAGCCGTGCCAACAGCGGCATCGCTAAATTCAGCAGTGTATAATCCGACAGAACCGGAAGCGGTGCCAACGACAAGATTACTGGACACGCCTAAACTGCCGGTAAACGAATGGGAAGCGGCCGTGTCCGCGATAAATCTGCCCGACATCTGAAAATTACCTGACACGGAAGCCTTGCCGTCTAAGAAAGCGTTGCCGTCAACTTCTAAAGCGCCTGTTATAAGAACATCGTTAGAAGCATCAATGTCTCCGGCATGACCGGTGGTACCGGTTCCGAATCTTGAATAAGCTACTGACGCGGCGGCGCCAGCCACCTGAATTGTTCGTTGAGTAAAGAAGTAAGCCGCCGAGGCCGTGCCTTGAACTTCAAATTTTGTCATTGGATCTTTATTGACACCAACACTGCCATCGAAGAAAGCGTTGCCGTCAACTTCAAGCTTGCCGTTAATTAAAACGTCATTTGAAGCCGATAAACCACGCGAAGTGGCAGTGGAACCAAAACGGTTATAAGCCACGGACGCAACAATTCCACCTCCGGCTTGAATGGTATTCGCGGTAAAAAAGTAAGCCGCCGAAGCCGTGCCCTGAACTTCAAAAGTCGTCGAGGGCGCGTCGCCGACACCCACTCTGAAGTTGGTGGTATCTACAACTAGCGCATTAATAGTTCCAGCCGCATTTTGAAATCTAGCGGCCGTAGCCGAACCAACGGTCTGGGTAAAGGTACCCGTCGTACTCATGTTGGTTCCGATTGTACTGGCGGCATCAGCCGCTCCAACCAACACCAGAGACAAAACCACCGAGAGAGAAACAATAAAATATTTTTTCATAACTTTAATTATAAACCAAGACCTAGGAGGCGCAATAGTCAAATTGTTGATAACTTTATCCCAGAATTTCTTTCAATTTATCAGCGTAATTCCTTATTGTTTCTTTTTTTTCAAATTGTTTGACAATTTCAGACCCAGTAAGACCATATCTTTTATATCCGTCAGAATCGTTTAGTAAAGCCCTTATTTTCAGAACTATATCTTTCACGTCCCAAGTTATTATCTCGCCCCCAGAGCCGTTTTTAAGCAAATCAGGCGCTATTCCAACGGGAGTGGCCAAAACCGGCACTCCGCAAGCCATGGCCTCTACCACTACTCTCGGACCGCCTTCATTATAGGACGGCATTATCAGGATTTTTGATTCATTCAATAACCGCGCTATCTCCGAAGAATCTTTGGCTCGGCCATACATCAGAACCTTGTCCCGCAATTTCCAATTTTCAATTTTCAATTTACAAAATGTCTCGAGGGGGCCATCGCCGACAATCAAACACTTAATTGGAAATTGTAAATTGATAATTGATAATTTTACTGCTTCCAGCAGTAGATTTATTCCTTTGTTCTCGGCTAACCGGCCGACAAAAATCAAATCATATTTCTTGGGCAAATTCATCGGTTTGAAAATATCCAAATCTATGTACATAGACGATATGTAGGCAATTTTTCCTTCAGGCACGCCGGCTTTTATCAAAAAGTCGGGCGTCTGATTTTTGTTCACCACTCTCACCAATTTTGCTCTTGAAGAATCTATTTTAATGAACAACCGCGCGAAGACCTTGTAAATCCACTCTTTTAGATTGGCCGCTTTTGGATAACCGGGAATATGATGAATTTCTAAAACATAAGGGACGCGAGTAGCGAGATTCAACAGATACGCGCCCAAACCATTATAAAAAGGCGGGTAGTCATGGACGGTCATGAGATAGTTCTTAGCCATTAGTGAATAGCCGTTAGCTTTCAAAATACGGAGGCCTTCGCGATATATCCAGAAAGGTTGAAAAATTAGGGTCCATGGAGATGTGTGAATGAAGACATTACCAAACACATTCGTAATTCTTAATTCGTAATTCTTAATTCTCGGAACAATAATATCTACCCGATCCCAGTGTTTATGGAATTCTTCGAGCGTATTATAAAAGGCGCCGCGCTTGTCTTCGGCCAAAGACCGATCGCCTGAAATCATAAGCAAGTTCATAATAAATTTCTAATTAATCTAATAAAGCGACCGTTTCATTAAGCATTTTTTCGACACTGAAATGAGAGGCGGTCTTTTTACCTTCGGCAATAAAATGTTCCTGCAATTCCGGATTATTCCAAACGGCTCGAATCACTTCGATTAAATTAAACTCGTCATTATATTTCACCATAATTCCGTTTTCACCTTGATGAATTATCTCTTTATTTCCGCCGGCATTTGTGGTAATCAACGGCACGCCCGTGAGCATGGCCTCCAGAATCTGGTGGGAAAAACCTTCATACCCGCTATTTAAAATCGCCATATCGGCCGCGACTAGATATTCGGCCACTTCTTTTAAATTTTTTCGGCCGGCCAAAATTACTTTTCGCTCCAGCTTCAAGTTTTTAATCATGGCCTCAAGAATGGGTCTGTCGGGTCCAGAACCGACAATCACTAATTTAAAAAACTGGTTTATCTCGGTAAGCTTGGGCATAATTTTAACCAACATTCGAAAACCTTTCCAAGGCACGAGCCGGCCCCAAGTAAATAAAACATTCCCCGCAATACCCAGCCTTTTTTTAGCTTCGTCTTTAGATAGTGGGGAAGCTTTAAAATCGGAGCCATTGTAAACAATTTTTATTTTTTCTCGAGGGATACTCCAGCCGTGAACAATACCTCCCAAATACTCTGACGGAACAATAATCGTGTGAGCGCTTTTGCAAACCTTAAGCTGTAATCCGTGCAATATCCGCGCTCGACCCGAACGTTTTACTTTTTGAAAATCATTCAATAACAGGGAGGTCCTACTTTGGCCAATCGCCCATTCCCACGCCGAATCACCAACAATTTTAACAATAAATTTCCTTTTAAATACTCGAGCGGCAAAACGAGCCGGTATTCCCGCGCTGACCGCGTTTAGGGCAAATATAACCCTGCTATTTCTCGCTTCCAACAGCATTCTGATCGCATATATTAAATGTTTAACGCCTTTCGGCCATTTCGCCCAAATTCTCACCACCCGAAATGGCAACGCCCCGTCAGCTGGCAAATTCCAAACCGAGGAATAAGTTACCACGGTCACCTTTTCTTTCCCGGCCAACCAACCGGCTAAAGTTTGGGCATACGAAGCCGGTCCGCCAATATCGGGAGAAAAAATACCCGTCGCAATTAATATGTTATTCGTTTCACTCATAAAATTTTAATAAATCCTAAACTCAAAATTCTAAACCCTAAATAATATCTAAATCTAAAATTATAAATTTCAAACAATTTCATTTTATATTTTTTGTTTGGGATTTATTATTTGGGTCATTGTGATTTATTTAAGATTTAGCGCTTAGGATTTAGGATTATCAGATTTAATTTTTAGAAAAAATTAAATCTGATAATATGCCAAACCGCGGCCAGTCCGTCTTTCCAATTTATTTTTTTACCTTCGGCGTAAGTGCGGCCTTTATATGAAATCCCGACTTCGTACACTCGAAATTTGTGTTTGGCTATTTGAGCGGTCAGTTCCGGTTCAATTCCAAATCGATTCGCCGTCAAACAGGGTAAAATTTTATCAAGAGCTTCTTTCGTGAAAACCTTATAACCAGTTTCCATGTCTGACAAATTAAGACCAGTGAATATGTTTGATAAAAAGGTAACCAACTGATTGGCCATATAATGAGAAAAGTAGAGAACTCTCCGCGGAAAAGCCGTAATAAACCGGGAGCCATATACTACGTCGGCATCACCATCAAGAATCGATTGTAAAAGCAACGGATACTCTTTGGGGTTATATTCCAAGTCGGCATCCTGAACAAGTATAATATCCCCGGTGGCGGCCTGAAACCCTTTTCGTAAAGCCGCTCCTTTACCATAGTTCTTTGATTGAATAATAACTTTATGCTTTACGGCGTACTCTTTTATAATATCTTTGGATCTGTCGGTTGAATGGTCGTCAACGAGAATAATTTCCTTTTCAAAAGGCATAATAACTCCTTCGACCTCTTCAATAATCGCTCGCAGGGTCCGCTCTTCGTTATATACCGGAATAACAACGCTCAATTTTTTACATTGATAAATAGACATTTTCAAATTTTTTGGCAATTATGTCCCAATCATATTTTTCTTCAACCAACTTACGGCCATTTTTAACCAATTTTTGTCTTAAATCTTGATTTTTTACAATTTCCATGATCTTGTCGGCAATATCTTTGGGATTTTTCGGCTGACAGAACAAGCCGGTCTCTCTGTCTTTAAGAAAATCTGGAATTCCGCCAACCGGTGTCCCGATAATCGCCAGTCCGGCCGCCATAGCTTCCAGAAACGCCGTGCCGAGACCTTCTGAAAGCGATGGCCGGACAAAAATATCGGCTCGAACTAACCATGACGGAAGCTCTTTGGGGGCCACCTCGCCAACCATGGTAACATTTTGTTCTAATTTTAGATTTTTAATTTTAGACCTTAAACTTTTTTCTAACGGACCACCGCCCACGACAATAAGTTTATAGTTTTTAAATTCTGAACCGGCATTAAGGACGTGAACCGCGTCAATCAGGTCGGCAACACCGTTTTTCTCGACTAATCGAGAAACAGTAATAATAACTTTATCTTGAGGACTAATACTTAGTTTCTCTTTCAATTGGTAACTGGAAACTGGTAATTGGTAATTGTTTAGGCCTACTCCGTTTGGTATCACGCTAATCTTGTTTTCAGAGATACCTTGATTAATAAGATACCTTTTTAAATACTGACTGATAACCACAAAGTGGTTAGCGCTTTGAAGTATTAATCTGCGAAAAAATCTGGTAAGCCATGACTGGCCATCCAGATTCTTACCCTCCTGAATATTAATAATCACAGGCTGACTAATATACCCGAGTTTTTTTAGAAGCCAGACCGCCCCGCCCGCTTGAGAGGCCTGTAGAACGTAGACCAAGTCGTACCTATTTTTTTGAAGGAGAACGCGACCTTTCAAAAAACTGGCGAACGGAAAGAGGGCCTTAGGCAAAAAGAAGCTGTTCATCGCATTCCGCCCTACTCGAAAAACGTTAACATTCCCTATTCGCTCTTCGGAGGTACCCCCATAATGACCCGTAACCATATCAAAATTAATATTTTCCAATCGATCAGTGATATTTTTTAGAGCTAATTCCGCCCCGCCCACTAAGGGAAGATAAGTCGTGGCAAATATAAGTATTGATTTTTTAGCCATTTTGCTATATATTTTACCATAAATGGATGTCCACGACAATGCCTTCGGTGATAAGCCAACAACGCTTAAAAAACGGGTTCTTTTCATTGTAACTCAATCGGAACTTGGCGGCGCCCAGCAATTTATTATTCAACTTATTGGTCAGATGGAAAAAGATGCCTACGCCATTGATGTGGCCGTTGGAATTAATGGCAACGGTTCGTTCACTCGTGCTTTGGTCAATTTGGGAATTCCTGTTTTTACGCTGTCGGCCCTGAAACGCAATTTTAGTCCAATCTCTGATATCCAGGCAATCGGTCAAATCAAAAAACTTATCCATAAACTAAGACCAGACACGCTTTTTCTTCTAAGCTCGAAGGCTGGTTTTATTGGTTCATTAGCCGCTAAATATTGTCGACCACGGCCAAAGGTTATTTACCGAATTGGGGGCTGGACCTTCAACGATCCCTGGCCAGCCTGGAAAAAAATGCTCTGGCGAATGCTTGAGAAAATTAGCGCGCCCTGGAAAGATATCATCATCGTCAATAATACTCCCGACCTCATTCAAGCCAAAGAAATGGGCATCAAACCCCGTCAAGGCATTATCTTGATTCACAATGGCCTTGACCCATACAAAATTGATTTTCTGCCAAGAGACAAAGCGCGTACGCAACTAGGTCTAAATAAATCCGCCAGAGGCGGACCCGCCTCTGGCGGGAAAATAATTGGAACCGTCGCTAATTTTTATCCGGCCAAGGGATTGGAATATCTTATTGAAGCCGCGGAGAAGATTACCCGCGAAGATGTTGTCTGGTGTATTGTTGGTGATGGCCTGGGCCGCCCTGTCATTGAAAAACTTATTAAAAATAAGGGTCTTACTGAAAAAATAGTGCTTATCGGGCAAAAAGAACGCATTGTCCGATATCTCAACGCTTTTGATCTATTTGTCCTACCTTCGGTCAAGGAGGGCTTTCCCTGGGCCGTTTTAGAAGCCATGGCGGCTAAATTGCCCGTTATCGCCACTCGAGTGGGGGCCATACCCGAAATCATCGAAGATGACGTCAGTGGCTATATTGTCGAACCCCGTAATTCAGAACAGATTGCCAAACGCGTCATTACCCTTCTTGACAACGATTCCCGAGCGAGAGAAATGGGCATCCAGGCTCACCAACGCGTCCTCTTTGCCTTCAATATCGACGCCACTATCCGTCAAATAGAAAAACTGCTGTGAAAGTATTAAAGATTATATGTCTAATCGCATTTTTCGTACTTGCGGGCACGATTTTTATTCATAGTCTCGACTCCATTAATCAAGACATTGGCCGACACCTCAAGACAGGAGAAA
>ERZ1292629.1313-Hain-H43-01um-R1-1313-length-24793-cov-9_pt1 | contig 24793 bp, 34 predicted proteins | sample MGYA00564399_ERZ1292629 | MGnify/ENA primary metagenome ERZ1292629 (study PRJEB36523, sample SAMEA6512636) | groundwater metagenome | collected 2019-01-08 | study: AquaDiva: Metagenomics assemblies of 32 groundwater samples
GGGATCGCTCCATCCCTCGGCCTTACGGCCGGGGATTTAAGCTTGGAGCTTTAATGTTCCTATTATCCCAATGAGTATTCCAATGATTTGTAACTTTGTTGGATTTTCTTTAAGAAGCATGGGAGAAAGTGCCGCGACCAAAACCGGCACTCCTGTATATAGCACCTGTGAAACACTTGCAGTGGTGTACGGGATGCCAAATGCAAAGATCACTATGTTCCCCATCCAAAATAAAGCCACGGGAAATATCGTCCGATAATTATTTTTGAGTATTCCAAGATGCTTCCATGAAACCAATAAAAAAAGTGGGATCATAATGAGGAGTCGAAATAGTAAAATCATTGGAGATTCTAATTGTCGAAGCGCAATTTTAATTCCCACTGGAGGTAAGCCACCAATAATGGCAGACGCAAGTAAAACAACCAGAGGAATAAACAGAGGATTAGTAAAATATTTTTTCATGCCATCATTTCGCAAACTCCTCGTGGATCGTCGCACGGATATCTTTCCACCAATCCTGACTATCTGTCTTTGCGAGAAGATCCATCAATTCTACAGATTCTGGGAGCCTGACACGCAGCGAATTAGCATCCATCCACTCTTTCGCATGGGTATTCCCCCGCTCCATAAGAATTTTACACTCCACACCAAACGCAATCACATTGGCTTCATAGACTACGAGCGCTTCGAGTGTTTGTTTGGCTTCGTACTCGTTTAGCAACGTCAATAGTTCATCATCCACTCCTTCAAAAATATCAATATTTGCCTTATCTTCGTGACGCGTCATATAAAGCTTGGCCACTTTGTCCATTTCTCCTGTGCGTCCTTCGTGGAAGTCATGGAATATGCTCATGATGAGAATTTTTTCCATAGAAACCGTTCGCTCACTCTTTTTCTGTTCGTTAATTTCCTTCGCGAGAAGATACGCAATCACAGCGGTCATAAATGAATGTTCCCCAACACCTTCGACATTATCCCCAAGTCTCTGCCACCCAGTACGAAGCATACGTTTTACATTCGCCGCTTCGTAAATAAGATTTGCTAATTGTTTCGTTTGTTTCATACACGCATTGTATCAAATATTGGATTTACTTTGATATAATAGTCCACAATGAACTCTTCTGTGCTTATTATTCGTCACGGACAAGTAGACTCTCCAATTGGACCAAATGGCCCCCTCATGTATGGATCAGAACAACCACTCAATACACAAGGCGAAAAACAAATTAAGAAACTCGGCGAGGTGTTAAATATCCACCATGTAACACCAACAGTAATTTATACAAGCCCATTTCCTCGCGCAATAAAATCAGCACAGCTTCTCCACGATGAACTCTCCAACCACCCAGAAGTTATTGTCAGAGAAAACCTCAAAGGAGGATTTTCACCTCAATGGGAAGGAAGATCAATAAGTGAACTCGAAAATGTCAAAGAAGATATATTTTCTAAAAATCCATATCAACCTGACGTACAAGGAGAGACACTTCAAGAAGCATACACGCGCGTAACAGAAGAGTATCAACATATCCTAGAAACAAATCCAAACGCAGCAATTGTGACACATGGAGAAATAGTCGGAATCATTAAGCATTTTGAAAAAACGGGCGACAAAAATAAAGCAGGATTAGATCAACCCATCGGAAAAGCAGAAGCTCTCCTTATACAACGAAACGCAGAAGGAAAAATCATACACCAACAACTCTTATCACCAGAACTTCAACCTACTCATATTGAATCAAAGAAATAGTGCACTTGGACAGAGTCGAACTGTCATCACAGCCTCCCGCCTTCGCCAAGGCTTCGGCGGGCAGGTCGGAGGACGTGTGCACCTGATCGGAATCGAACCGATATCGCCGGCTTCGGAGGCCAGAACTCTATCCGTTAAGCTACAGGTGCTCATTTGCCACATTCTACCGCGCCCTCTGTAGTTTACAACGAAGGAGGGTCCATTGAACTACAAGTGCGAAATTTTGGTAAGGTCTCCATCAAGCACAATTGGCTGGATAGCATGCATCTCTGTTTTGTAATCCATGTCTGGAACTGGAAATAGTAAATATACTTTTTTCTTTAATCCGAATGCATATCCCATTTCCAAAAACGTGTTGCCCCCAATATATCCTTTAATACCTTTTTTTTCGTAATTTAATATGAGAATTGCATCGGCGCTTTCAATTTTATGGAAGTGCTCACGGATAAAGTCGTATTCTATTTTTGCGGTGATGCGATCTTCATCATTCTCCATGTATGACTCATTTTTTGTGAGATCATCCAATTCGCCGGGCACAAATACGGTAAACCCACGATCTGTAAGAAGCCCGCGAACTTTGGCCATCTCCTCATGAAACTGCATACTGCCACAAATAGTGATGGTCATAAATATTTTCCTTACCAGTGCGGAGGGTACAGGATTCGAACCTGTGCCTCCCTTACGGAAGAATAGTTTTCGAAACTATCGCCTTGAACCGCTCGAGCCAACCCTCCGCGCTGAAAAGGTGTGCACCTAACAGGAATCGAACCTGTATCAGATCTTCCGCAAAGATCTATTCTATCCGTTGAACTATAGATGCAAATTGTCGCCGCATTCTACTGTGCCCTCCGTAGTTTTAACGAAGGAGGGTCCATTGTCAGGCGAAGCCTGATCTGGCTCCGCCAGAAACTACGGAGACAAGGACTCTATTTTACTACGGATTACACCATGAAGCTAGGCTTGGGGCTTCTCAAGAGGAATTTTTTCCGTAATCCAGTTGGCTGCATTATCCACCCAAGATTTCACCGGCTCCTCACGATATGGAATATAGTCAGCCACAATTCCTTTCACCTTCGCCTTCGGCTCACTTCCCAAAAGAATAATCATCCGTGGTCCCGCGAGTGGCCGCATCACGAGCATCACCTGTCCCCACTGCTCTTCAAACCAGAAATCCGCAAACTCTTCCCAACGATTATAATGCCCCGCGCTCTCTATCCCCATACTCGTTAATCTATGCTTTATATCCTCTGGGGGCACCGTGGCTAATACGTACACGAGAAATAATATAGATATGGCTGCTGCCATCAATGCGAATTCGCGAGCAAATACAAAGATGACACAAAACAAAAAGACGATCGCCACAATATTGGTAAAATATTCCTTATCTCGTTTCTTAAAGAGTCGTGACGGAGATGTCCACACCAACAATTCTTCTTCACTTCGTTCCTTTTTTGTCTCTTCTCTGTCCATATATCAAGTATATACTACTTATTTATTTTTTACTCCCCATGTATTTACGAGCGGCTTTCACCGCAATACTTCCTCCGGGGATCAGCATACCTGCGGCATCTGCACCGATATCAAACAAGAAATCTTGATCAAGTACTTTCCCCAAATACTCCCTAAAGATACGATCACCTGATGTGATAGCACCTGTCACTGCGTCTATCTCTATGATGCCGTCTTTTTTCTTCGACTTCCACGCAAATTGAAATGCATAGACAGGACGATAGTAGAGCTCTATGGCAGATACTTCGACGTGCTCTTCCAGTATCTTGTCTGCCTGTATGCCCTTAATCATTTTGGAGAGAGAATCCCGCATCAATGCGGACACGCGGGTCGTTGGTGGTACGAGGATAGAATCTTTGGGAATAATTTTCTCTATCTTACCGGCAACTTCCGTACATGACTTTTTGATATATTCAGAAAGCGCTGAATTATTTTTGCCGCTCACGCCATCCACAAATACTTCGTCCTTTTCATCTTGCACACAATGCTCCATGACGGGGATGTGGATATGACCATTGGTTTCTTCGAAGTTATTCTCAAGGAGTGTGACTGATCTCACTTCTTTGCCGCCCACACGTACCTGATATGTCGCAGCCCTATCGTACACATACCGCGCGGTAGCCATCACATGCCAAAATGGTTGATACCGATGTTCCGAATACGTGAGCTCGAAGTCATCATCTTTCGGGCGAGAGAGAAAGCTTGCGACTTTACTAAATGCGTCAAAGGCACTCGTCTTTTTCTCCCACGCTTTTTTCTCTGCGTCCTTAAAGGTGATTTGATCTTTGAGAATAAGTATCCGCTCTTTGGCTACATCTATTTTCATATACTCCTATTCTTCTATCTTACCATCTGTCAACTCAAGGATTTTTAAATCTGGCAGCGATCGCACCACTCCTTGCAAATCTCCATACATGCCATGCGTGTTGTCTATCACTCTTCGCAATTGCTTCTCTTGCCGCGCCCACTTGGTCTGAAACCAGCGCTTCTCTCTCTCCACTTCTTCCTGCATACTTCCAAACGCCTCACCAATTGCCTCAATTCTTTGCTTAAACTCAATGCTGGTGATATATGTATACAAATCTTCCATCTTTTCACTCTTTCCCGTGTTTGCTAATTTTTCAAAGTTCACACTCACGAGATTATAGCGAAGTGCCAACGCCAATGGCATCGCCATAGTTCTGACGACCACCCATACACCATCTGCATACTGAAAGGTCGTTAGTTTGTCGGGCGGATCTGTCACCACAAGGACTGCAATATGCGCTTTGGCTTGACGTTGATCTTCTTTTAATTTTGCTATCCAAAGATTACTCCATTGCGCATTTTTAGATTCCCAAAGTATTGTCCCGCAATCGTGCCCCCGCTTATCTACCACGCACTGCAAGATATCAGCGCCCCGTTGACCTTTTTTCACTTCTTCAATACCGTCAACTGGGAACTCGCGTTTGAGACTTTCCTCTAGCTCTAGCTCAAGCGACTCGCCTTGTGCTTGTTGAGAGCCTCTCTGCATCTGCGCCTTGAGCTCTTCGACTTGCTTTAGCGCGTCCTGCAAATTTTTCGCACTCTCTCTGTCTTTCAGCTCATGCTCTTCAAGAGTTTTTTTCCGGCTATCTGCTCTGATTTTTTCTTCTTCATCCGCCATCTTCTTTTTCATCTCCAGCTCTCGCTCTTCATCGCGACGCCGCAGCTTTCGTAAATCTTCTGTGAGTTCTTCAAGCTGTTTTAATAATCGTTTGTTTCGTTCTTTTTCTTCTAAGGAATCCTGCCTTAATTGTTTGGTCGCTTCTTCCTGTTCAAGCCGAATTTTTTCCGTTATTTTTTTCTCTGTCTCTTCCTTCAGTATTTTTAATTCGATCTCATGCTTATTTTTTTCTCTCCCGACTATCTCCTCCTGCATTTGATGACGAAATGCTTCGCTTGGCTCAAAGCTCTCGCCGCACTTCGGACAACGGATAGTATTATTATCTGACATAAAAGATCGGTACGTTGGTTATACCTTTATTTGAAGTTTTATACAACTATAACGATGAACTGCTCAAGCAGAAGCTAAGAACCAAGATGTAATTTCATGCTAATGCCACCAGAGTTTGCTATCTTTTTCAATTTTTTGGCGTCATCCGCGCAACTTCTTCACGCGTTAAACCAGCAAATGTCATGTCTACATCTTCTTGAAAGGTTAACGGGCGATCACCAATTATAAAGTGAACAAGACTTCTTCCTCTATTAATCGATGTAAAACCCGGCTGCGTACCTCTTTCATCGACAACTTTTTTTTCTTTTATTGTCATATGCCCATATTATACTACAGCTATACAACTTTGTCCTATTCCAACAAGGTTTTTGCTCAATACACCACATTGCCGTAGATCAAATGTAGTATGGAATCTCTAACACCATGATTATCTTGGTATAATGCTTTCAGTGCAAAATCTAAACCATCCGTTAAATGTTCTCTTTGTCTATCTGTCATTGCCTCGCGTAAATCGCGAGATGATGGAACATGACATCACAGAGCTCTGGCAGCTGGTACAGACTTTGGGAAACGCCCAAGTCATCGACCTTATTGAGCAAAAAGGAAAAGAATTTGGCGCGACCTACATAGGTCCGGGGAAAGCTGATGAAATCGGCGAGTATCTCAAAGAACACGAGATAGACATCATCATCCTCAATGGACAATTGAAGCCCAGTCAGAAATTTAATCTCCTACAGATGTATTGGGAAATACGCCCGAATATCCAAATTTGGGACAGGATAGATCTGATCCTCTCGATATTTTCTCGCCACGCGAGAACCACAGAAGCCAAGTTACAGATAGATCTCGCGAAAATGCAAAACATGGGACCACGCATCTACGGCATGGGTATGATCTTATCTCGTCAAGGCGGCGGCATAGGGACACGAGGCATAGGAGAGACCAATACGGAGCTGATGAAACGTCACTGGAAACATGCCATCAAGGACGCGCACGATCAATTGGAGAAAACAGTCGCATCACGGGAGAGACAGATGGATCACAGGAAAAATTTAGGACTCCAGACTATATCCATCGTCGGGTACACGAATGCTGGGAAGACGTCACTCTTTAATATCCTGACGCATAAAAAGCACGTCGTAGAAAATGCATTGTTTGCCACTCTTGATAGCACCGTCGGAGAGATTTATATGCAGAGTCTACAGAAAAAAGTATTGATCTCCGACACCATCGGCTTTATAGCCAACTTGCCACCTTCACTTATCGAAGCCTTTAAATCAACGCTCATGGAATCCGTACATGCAGATATCATTCTCCACGTCATCGATGCATCCGATCCACTCATGATGGAAAAGGTGAGAGTGGTAGAAGAAATACTCGAGCAATTAGGAATCCCCAAAGAGAAGGAAGTCTTAGTCTTTAACAAAACCGATCTGGATACCAGTGCCAATACCAAAAAACTCGCCCGCCTTGCTATGGATGTGCCACACGTCTACATTTCTACTCAAACAAAAAAGGGCATAGACACACTCACATCAGAATTACTGCCAAAGATGATTCATTAATAAAGTGATGCATTATGATCACCAATAATCACCTGACTTCGGATATCAGACCATAACCATCGCGCAGCGTACCGCTCCTCAAATGTAGAAGCACTTGAGATCATTTTTCGAAAGTTTTTTATCATTTCTTGTTTTGCTCGCTCGTGAGCTTCCCCCACGGTATGACCCTTTAAAAGGGTCGTTGGGATGAGGTTGGATGGTTCTAAAAATAATTTGGCCAACCCATCCTCCAATGGCTTTGTTATCTTTGATCGAGTAGTTCCTACAAGAAACTTTCTTGCATACCCAATAAAAGCAGCAACGCCTCGTTGAACTAATTTTTGACCTAACAGTCTTGCTGAGTCACAGCTTCGCGCATACATATGCTGCCAAAAACTAACCCGTCATCCACTGTTTCATCAAGCAATACGTCATTATTCTGACCCGCAACGCTCACTGCGTCACCATGACCATTCAAAAAAATAAAACCCGGACGTTTTGATCTGAGATAACTTATGAATGTCGTCTTTGTCGCTTTGTTCCCTTTCACGTCGTATACAGGAATCTGTTTTCTCTTTGCCTCTCCTATCACTATCAAAGACCAATGATATAAATAGTTCGTCGCGGAGTCATGATTGGGCCTAGTAACCAGAAGAGATTTATTCATGTCCGTAAATGGCGCCGCTTGCCATATCTTGTAAAAACTCTAAATCCATTTCCATCATTTGTTTTCCGATTTCATCTTCTGACTGGACATGTTCCACCAACTCCTCTTTGCCTAAATTTTTATCACCTATGGATATAGAAACATCTTCAGGCATAACATTGAGTCGTGCTAAAACGATTTCTTTCAACTTTTTTGTTTCCTCTTCGCTCAAATGTAACTGATCTTCTGTCTGATTTTTCATGGTAATATTTTAAGACTCGTTAATGTCTCGAGTATCTCTTTTCCTTTCGGGGTGTCCTGCTCAATTTCTAATTTCGCAACTTTCCACGTTAACGGTTCGCCATCAACAACCACCATAATCTCTTCCCTAGCACCTAAAGGCAAATTCGCATACACTCTAAGAAATTGAGTTTTTTTATCCATTGAAGTACCTTTACTATACCACATTTTTGCAAAATCATACCAATTACTTTATAAAAGAACTACGCAGAATGATTGTTGTAACAACAAATACTTGAATTAACTCGATACCATATGTTTGTTTACATCTTGGCAATACATGTAAACAAACTATCCTACTTTGTTTACATCTTATCAAGACATGTAAAGAACCTTGCGAAGCGTGTTTATCTGACCCATTCTATGTGACCATTAATATTATTCAACTCAAATACTTCTAATATTTCTGCACGACTCAAAAAAGGACTGACACAAAAGGATCTTGCGATAAAATTGGGAACCAAACAATCAGCAGTCGCCAGATTTGAATCAGGAAATGTTAATCCATCTCTTGGATTCTTAGAAAAAATTGCCTCGGTCATGGGATATCGACTTACTCTCCAACTTCAATAACAAATTTTGTTATTTCTTCCTAGGGTGCATCATACCGATTGATTTGGTTAGAAATCGATCTCCCTAGCTCGACTCACCCACACACCGGGTGTGTAATACCGGGTGTGTAATAAACATTTTTCTTCAAGGTGTACTTGCCTCGATTCACGCGCCGTTCCAAGGAGGAAGTTCTTTTTTCTTCCAATGATCTATCTTTGTTCTCAATCTATCCGCTTCAGCCTCGAAAGATATTAGAGCGTGTTCCCATCCCAGCGGCATAAATCTTTTTGCAAGCAACGTCTCGAATTCTGTCTCGAGCAAAGATTTTGAATCAAAGGCTAAAACTGTTTCAAAAAGATCCATGGGTTCATAGTGCCCAGACCCGACCTCATATCCGTAGTACTTTCTAGAACTTTCCACAGCTCTGTTCAACTGATCAGCCTTTTCCTTTATTAGATTATCTAACTCTTCGTTTGTTTCCATTTTTATCACCTTCTTTCAATTAACCATTTTTCCTTGAAACGCTTGGTGCAAGATGGATTGTTTAAGAGCAATTAGATCAGAAGCAGTTTGGGATTGAAGGGCCTGGAGCTCGCGAACTTTTTGCGTCAACGCATCCATTCTCTCCACAATTTTCTTCTGCTCGGCGATTGGAGGAAGAGGAATTTTTAATCTAGCGATTCTAAATAAGCCAAGTTTTGAAATTGTTGTTTGGATTGCCTCTCCTCGAATTTGATCTTTTACCTGCTCGCTAGTCAACATGTACATCAAATAGAGCTGGTTAATATTTTTTAAACTTGTAAGTTTTGCGGCGTTTTCTGTAAGATTCGCACCGTCAAGACTTTCTGGTATTACGCCCGTGACGCCAATTGTGCCTGCAATAGAGATAAAAACATCAAAATTGCTGATTGTATATCGAGAAATCTGTTCAAACGTGTTTTCGTTAATATACCTTATATCACTTTTATCAACACCATAAGGAATAAAATCTGTGACACGCAGATATGGGTGCTTTGTCTTTGTTCGAGTAATTTTATGACCCCCCGGCAATCTCTTACCCCCTTTAATTTCACAAACATCTCCGACTAAAGTCATTGGCCAACTTCGAGTTTGCGCACTGTCAAAAACTTGACGAAGATAAACCGGAATTAAACTATTCGTATCCCGTACAGCAGAATCACGAATCAATTTTGCTTGGGTGATTTTGGCAAACAGCTCCTCAATCTTTTTGACAATTTTTTTCTGAAGTTCCAATGGTGGGAGAGGGATTTCTATTTCGTAAACTCTATTACGATTTATACCTGGTTTTACACCAACCGCAAACCGTCTTAAATCAAATAATTTGAAAAAGTAAAAAAGAAAGTCAATATCAATGATTTTATTCCCAAAAACGTAATATGTAACGTCGGCTGGCCAAAGCTTACCAGATACTCTCGTTACTTCACCTGCAGAGCCTTTGCGTCCCACAATTATGGCTTCTCCCTCAACAAGATATTTGTCCGTGCGCCCCAATTCTCCATTTGCTCCGTAGACCGGATATTTCCCGTTTGTTTTTCGATCATACTTCGAAATCCCTTTGCCGTAATGCAATTCGATAATCTCCCCTAATTTTTTTGTTGGCCAGTTAGTTTTCATTTTACAAAGTCTCCACTTCTCCAAGAAAAGCTTCAAAGTCGTTTTTTAACTTTACGGCTTCTGGGTAATTAGAGGGATTTGAATTCACAATAGTCGAATAATTCGTAACTCCGATTAATAATGATGTAGCATTTAGAATAAGTGCCTTAAATGACTTTGCACGTTTTAGTGTAAATTCTTCATTAGCCCTATCAGAAAATTTTACTGATCCGTTAGTCTTAAAAATCTTTTCTATATTTTGTAGCCGTAACTCATGAGAAAATTCTTGCGATAATTGATTATATTTAGTTTTCAAGTAATCAACTGCTCTTAAATCCACTTCTGGGATATTATTTCTATTATCATTAATTCTTTTAAGGACATTCTTAATATCGGAGAATTCTCCTGGTTTTCCACTTTTCCAATAAATTAAACTTTGATTATTATAACCAACGTCTATCAGAACCAGAGATAACTCGACAAAATTTCGAACCAAGATATTAGCTTCATCATAAAAACCTTTAATGCTTAAATAAAAATATGGCAGTAGTATCCTGACGGATTTAATAGAAACTCCAATTTTGTAGTGAAAGTTTGAGTTTTTTGCATCATCGAAATTCATATTTTTGGTAATACTCCTTAAAAAAGAGAAATAAACTTCAAACGCTTTATTTATATTTTGCCATTTATTGTATTTATCAAAAACTGTACGAGTATATTCTTCTGTTTCATCCGTAAATTTATCTATATCCTTTAGAAAGTTATTTATATTTAAATCCATAAGTTTCTCTTAATTTTTTGGTTGGCCAGTTAGAGTTCATTCGTTTTTATTTAAGAACCAAATAATAATTTTAACTAGAAAAACTCTTACCATTTTTAACTTAGTGATTGTTACAAACAATGACAAAGTGATTAAAAAACTAAAAAACAGCGCTTGAAGTAAAGATATTTGTACAACCAAAATAATGAAAGGGGTAATTCCAAGAAAAACAGTGATTATTACCCCAAAAAAGGTTAACGTTTCAGAATCCCACTGTATATTCTCAATCGGTATTTTTTCTCGATCTTTTTTTGATAATCTTATGTAGTCGGAGATTCTTATTGAATCCGAAAGCGATAACGCAATATGACGTCCAACTTTTGATAAATCCTTTTTGCAGTTAGGACAAAATTTATCAGTTTCTGAGACTCTCTTGCCACAATTTCTACAGTGCTGAATTTGCGTATTAGTCATACTCTGTGGGTCTATACTGTTCAAAACCATAAAATTTCACTTAATTTTTTGTTGCCAAAGACATAAAATTAATTGGTAACTATTGGAGCGGTTTGGAATTTCTTGAGATTTAAATTTGTTGTACCACAGGCACATCTTAATGTATCAAGCGTTTTTGGTGGAGTGGTAGTTACATAAAACAATCCTCCACATTCTGGCTTTCCACAAAAAAATTGTTGTACAAGATTACGAAATGCCGTAACAACAGGAGTAAAGTCCACAGAAGTTAGATTCGTCCATTCGTTATCATGAATTGCTGGATTGATCTGCCACTGATCGGCACTGGAAGCGCGAAAAGCATCAGCCAGATTCTTTTCGCGCATACCGATTGCCTCGGCGTTTGTCGTCTGACCCCACGATTCTGCGACTACTTTCGCCCTTGAAAGAATTTCTCGGAATCTTTTAACTGCTGGAGGAAGGACATCGCCCAATTCATATCTTCCATCACCTCGAAATTCCACTTGAGCACGCAAAATGTCACATACTTCTTTAAATATATGCTCCAGATAATATCTTAAAACACTAGCAGCCGTATGAACATCGTTCTGTTTTAAAGCAGAATCGATTTCAGTCCAGATATCTCGATTGCTCCATTCTGTCGGACCATGATCGGGAGTCCAGTTACTAAACCTAACAGAATCAGCTACATTAATAAGTCCAGCACTAGCCATATGCTTAAGCCACACCTCATCATGAGTAGTGAGTATGAATTGTGTTTTTGGAAAGCGTTTTTTGAGAAGATTACACACCTCGCGGCGATGACCAGTATCTACAGACATTAAAACATCATCAAGAACTGCAAATAAAAATTTATCACCTTGCAGTCGTTGCATTAGGGCCAAATAAAGACAAAGCCCCATACCGTCTTGATGACCCTCGCTATGATATGCACCCGGAGGAAAATGACCACGTCCGTAAAATTCTACATCGAAACCTAATTTTCCTAAAGATGGAGCAAGGTGTGCTGTAAAACGACCTTCATCGTCACGGTTTATAAATCTATAAAGCTCACCAAATTCGTCCTCAACTTTTTTATAGACGCCTTCAAGAACTTTGTTACTTACCTCCACGTATGTATCATGCATCTTCTTTGCAAGTGTGGCATGCTGCTCTGCTTTTTCAGCATTCCGAGCCGCTTCACGGTAAGTTTCTAATCGATCCTGACAAAGAATAAGATAATCTCTAGCGGCCTCCTGTTGGGTAGGCTCTGGAATAATAGTAAGAGCCGCTTCAATAGCATTTACAGCCGTAGTGATTTCTTTCGGAACTACAGAAAGATTATTAAAAGACAAAATTGTATCAACGAGGGGTAAAAAATCTCTAAAATTCTTCCTTTTTTTTTCAAGGTCTAATCGATAATTTTCCAGCGGCGTAATTTGCTCGTTGGCCATGACTTTTGCATGTCGTTCGAGGGACACTAGGGCGTCATCAAGTTCTCCTAAAACGTCAGTAATAGGTATTAATCTTTGTTCAAGAGTGGTACGTGTTTTTGTTATCTCTTCAAATCCTTTTAATTTTTTTCCAATAATATTCCGTAGCGTTGAAATGTCCCATTCCGTATCACACACGGGGCAAGAATTTTCGGTAATGAGATTAATAGCTGTACGCAAAAATTTCTCCCGTGAGACATTATCTGCAACAGTCGGGTCTGTACTTAACACCGTTATTCTATCCAATAAATCATTACATTCCGTACTTGTTTCGTCGGCGCACAACCTTTGAAGTAATTCACGAACCCTCTTCATATCACATAGTGCTTGGGTTTTGTTGATTTTTGAAGGAACTGCTGCTTTTGTGCTAGTCTCTAACCCGTCACGTAGAGATGTGGTACCGGTGAGCGTTTCAATAAACCCTAACCCAAGAACAGTTCGTCGTGAATTAACTGCTTCAAGAAGTTTTTCTGTGACTAACTCTGGAATCTCCAATGCTAGGGCCAAATGATCTTGCGTTTGTATACGGACCTTTATAAGGTCTATCTCTTCGCGATTACAAAAATTGGAGATTGTTTTAAGCGTACTTCTTAATTCGCCAACCTGATCAAGTCGCAGAAGTGCCTGTACTTCTGCAGATCGATCACCCGGGGTTGCTAATATGTATGTGATCAATTCGCGCCTCGACAAAACAAATTCAGGATGGCCTTCTAGCTGTTTCAAAATTTCTAATACATCAGTTGTATTGGGAATTACTTTGGGAGCAAGAGCATCCTTTACATTTCTCTCAATGGTGACATGTTTGTTATTCAAAGATGGAATACGCAGGGTAAGCAACACCCGTGCTTTTTCTGGATTATTGCGGCTATCCACATGAGGCGCGTGATCTTTAAGTGTGATTCCTCCCGTACCCTTACCCGATAAACGAGAAATATTTCCTGTAAGACCAAACTCAAGTGCATCAACCACACCACTTTTCCCTGTTCCGTTTGGGCCGCACACAGCAAAATTCTTACCCTTAAAATTCAGTGTAAGTTTGCGAATACCCCTAAATTCTTCAATTGTAATTTTTTCAACCAAAATCATGTGTTGGTATTATTATCAGAAAAGAGCGCTGTTTTTATTGCGGTTTCCGAAACATCTCCCTGCTCTATCAGGGCTTTATTAAGCCGACTAACTACATCGGCTGCGGTCTTTTTCTCTTCTAATTTTTTGAGAAATTGATCAAATATCTGCTTGGAAACGCCGGTCACTGGGTTATTGGTTTGATCTGTCATAATATTTTTTTTTAATTTTACTTAGTTCCGATACGGGATTATTCTCAACTGCTTCAATTTCTTTCAAAATCTTTTCGGCTTTCTGTGGGTTGCTGTTTCCTCCGCTCTATAGGTTTACCTATTCGTGGGCATCTCTATTCCTCAACATCCGGATACTGTTCCGGCGATTTGCCAACCCTTTTTACGACACGCGGATAGTGCACTTTTGGATCTTTGATACCAAATCCGATCAGCTCAACGACGAACAGCCAGTTATCGCCGTAGTCAAACATAAAGAGCATTTTTTCACCGACGTTTTTCCAGACGTCGGAAACCTTTGTTTGCTTCACACTTCCAGCGCCGGTTGGCTCGAGATCCTCGCCTTCTTCTATCAAATCCGTAAACAGTTCATATTTTCTGTCAGAGTCAAAGTAGCGACTTTCGGCAATGGTGCTAAAAAAACCGAAACAATGGTCAAAATAAAAACCGTACGCAGCAATGATTGCCCCCGCTAATTTGTAAAGATTCGTGCCTACCGGAACCTCAATATCCCGAGCGACGCTCTTTGTACGAAATACAGATGATTTAAAAATATATGTTTGCATATTTTTCTTGACATTAAAGAATATTTTCAATCTCGTTCATTATATGGCTAATTTGTTTTTCTTTTTCGTTGATCCCCTCCAATAATTCCTTTGGTGCTTTGTGGTCAACTGCCTCCTGGCGCTTCGGGTTTTTGAAGTCCAGGTTGTAGTTACGCTCTTGAATTTCTTTTATTGAAACTTTCCAGGCATGGCCGTTGGATTGACGGTCACTCCACCAACGGCGGATAGGATCGAACTCCTCATGCTGGATCGGTCGGCCTTTGGTGTATTGGCGCAAGCCTTCGGGAAGTGGAAGTTCATAAAACCAAACTTCTTTCGTTGGATTGCCTTTTTCAAAAAACAACAGATTAGTGTTTACGCCCGCATAAGGATTGAACACGCCCTGCGGCAAACGAACAATCGTATGTAAATTGCATTCCTCAAGCAATTTTTTCTTAATCGCCGTCTTTACTCCTTCACCAAACAGCGAACCGTCGGGAAGAATTATTCCACAGCGGCCATTGGGCTTCAATAAATGGATAAACAAGACTAAAAACAAATCCGCAGTTTCTTTGGTACGAAACTCGGCCGGGAAATTTTTCTCCACTCCGTCTTTAACCGCGCCGCCAAACGGCGGATTAGCCACAATCACATTCACGCGGTCCTTGGGTCCGTACTCCCGCAGAGGTTGGGAAAGCATGTCACCACGACGCAAGTGTTTGGGGGTATCCACGCCATGCAAAATCATGTTGGTCATCGCCAGTAAATGCGGAAGTGGCTTGAGCTCTACGCCGTGAATTGAATTTTGCAGCATTTTTTCGTCTTTCTGCGTTTTCACTTCGTTCTTGCGAATAAACTCAATGGTGTCAATCAAAAACCCACCGGTACCGCAGGCCGGATCCAAAATCGTATCCCTAAGCTTAGGGTTGACCATTTCCACCACAAAGCGCGTCAGCGGACGGGGAGTGTAATACTCTCCGGCATTGCCTGCGCCTTGAAGTTCTTTTAAGAGATGCTCGTAAATTTCATTAAAATGATGGCGATCTTCGGCGCTGTTGAAATCTACTTCATTGAGCTTATTGATCACCTGCCGGATGAGCGTACCAGACTTCATATAATTGTAACTGTCTGCAAACACTTCGCGGACGATAAAACCCCGCGGGTCATCACTCTCGTTAAACGATAGGTCTTTGAGTCGTTTGAAAAGCTGGTTATTGATAAAATCCAGCAACTTATCTCCCGTCATACCTTCCGGGTCAGTCGCCCAATTACGCCAGCGAAGATCCTGAGGAAGCGGCGACCGGTATGTGGGATTGATGAGCTCGCGATATTTTTCCTGATCGTCGAAAATCTTCAAAAACAGCATCCAGACGAGCTGGCTTAAACGCTGAGCATCACCGTCAACTCCCGCATCTTTGCGCATAATGTCCTGAATGAATTTGATGACGGGTTGAATATTAGGCATACAGGGCTTGTTGTACTTGATGTACTGCAAATAAATATTGTTCGCGGCCGCCAAAAATATTATTTACGATTTCATACGGCGTACCGAACTCATCAAACGGACTGACGGTAAGATCGCCAATATCATCAATGGCAGTGATGCCCTGATCTGCGTATTTTACCAGAAGCGCATCTATGACTTCACGGGCTTTCCCTTCGTATGTAGCAAAGTAATCCTGCTTGCGGGCGCGGGCTACGCGCTGCTTGCGCGTGAGCGGCCGTTTACCCCAGGCCACGTGGCACACCAGATCAAACGCATCTAAATCCTTGCCAACCTCGGCGGCAAGCTCGTGGAAGAACACGCCGTGGGCTTCAAGCTCATTGATAATCGCTTCTTTTTGTTCGGCTTTTGTCCAGGCATTCAGAAAGTGATCCAGCGAGGCGTATTCTTTGAGAATATTGCGCTTGGTGTAGTCCTTGAGTGACTCCGTTATCAACTTGCCACGCTCGTCCATGTATTGCACGCGTTCGTTAATAACTTTGACTTCCACGCCTAACGGATAGTATTTTGTCGGTGCGTCGGCAATCATACCGGTTCCCGTTTCAGACGGGCCGTAGTCAATGATATGCTTGTCCTCCGGATCAACTTCCGGTCCGTCCTCGATTTCCGGTAGCACGATTGGGTCTTTCTCTTTAACTTTATAGATGACCACCGGAAAACCGTCAAACGTTGGATCGGAAAACAGTTCAGTTGCACCCCGAAAGTCCATAATCGTAAAAAACATCTTGCCGTAGTCCTCACGCACCCGCGTACCGCGACCGATAATCTGCTTGAATTCGATCATGGAGTTGATATTTTGATCTATGACGATGAGAGAGACCGTTTGTGTATCAACACCCGTCGTAAGCAATTTTGATGTGGTGGCGATAACCGGGTACGGGCTTTCCGGATCGATAAATTTATCCAGTTCTTTAACGCCCTGCTCGTCGTTACCAGTGATACGCACAACATAGTTTCCATGCTCGCGCACCATATCCGCATTGGCATTTACTAATTCCTGACGCATACGCTCGGCGTGCTCAGTATCAACGCAGAAGACAATGGTTTTCTGCATCCGATTGGTAATTTTTAAATACTCGGTAATTTTTTGAGCCACAACCTTTGTCCGCTCTTCCAGTACAATTTTGCGATCAAAGTCGCTCTGATTATAGATTTTGTCGGGTAATGGATGATCATATTTATCAAGTTGTCCAGATATAGGCCGATACCCTTCTACATCCCGGTCAAGGGTAACGCGAATAACTTTATACGGAGCCAAAAACCCATCCTCAATGCCCTGTTTGAGCGAGTAGGTGTATACCGGATCGCCAAAATACATCTGAGTGGAGATATCTGTGGTTTCTTTGGGTGTGGCAGTTAACCCGATCTGAGTGGAATTTTTGTAATAGGCAAGAATTTCCCTCCATGCAGAGTCTTCGCGAGCGCTGCCACGATGGCATTCATCCACGATGACGAGATCAAAAAAGTCAGGCGAGAATTGTTTGAAAATATTTTTTTCTTCCTCAATGCCGGTTAAACCTTGATACAGACCAAGATACACCTCATATGCTTTATCTACGTTGCGGTGTTGGATTTTGATCATTTTGTCGCCAAAGTGACGGAAGTCATTCATAATCGGTTGATCTGCCAGGATATTACGGTCAACCAAAAAGAGAATCCTTTTCTTTACCCCTGCTTTCCAGAGACGCCAGATGATTTGAAACGCGGCATACGTCTTACCCGTGCCGGTAGCCATGACGAGCAGTAGACGGTTCTGACCTTTGACAATAGCTTCTGTGGCACGGTTAATAGAAACTTGCTGGTAATAACGCGGTGACTTACCGTCGATTTCCTGATAGTTTTCCTGAACGATAATCCGCTCCTGATCGCGTGCGAATCCCTTTGCTTTTACATATCGATTATAAAGCGCGTCAGGAGAAGGAAACTCACGTAACCTAAGCTCACGCTCAATCGGGCCTGCTTTTACCAAACGATCATGCTCCAAAAAAGCATCTCCGTTAGAACTATAAACAAAAGGCACGTCAAGCGCCTCGGCGTAATCAAGTCCTTGCTGCATGCCGTCGCCGACCGAATGGTTGTTATCCTTGGCTTCAATAATCGCCAAGGGCAGATGGCCCCGATGATACAAAATGAAATCTACACGTTTTTTTTCTCCGCGGATCACTGTTTTACCTCGCACCGTGATCTGGCCGGCGGTGAAGCTGTATTGTTCGCGAATTTGACGCTCTAAATCCCACCCAGAGGCGATCACCGAGGGAAGAATATACTTTGAACAGATATCTTGTTCCGAAAAATCCTTCATGACTTGAATTATACTCCTCCCAACGTTCTGGGTCGATAAACCTTTTGGGGTGTAATCCGAGGCTTTATGTAGATAACTAGAGGGAATATTTCACTCGTGCCTGAGGATTAATCTTGATATTTTTTTCAATAAACGTTCGTGCCTGCACTTCAGCTTTATTCGCCATTTTTATGAATCGATCGTATATTTGTTTTTCCGATTGTTTTGTTTGTTTAGCTTTCATAGAATTACTTACAGCTTAGCATATACACATTACTAGTCAAGTTTAATTTTGTAGGTCTTAGTCAAAAATTTCTTAAACTCACTTATTCCTCTGGCGTCATACACACACCTATTTGTTTTTATTGCCTCCGTAATCTCTTTAAGCTCTTCTTTAGTAAAATCATCACATTGACCAATAATCTGAAGAATAGCAATTGTATGATAAAAATCCGAGCTGGTACAGAAAGCGTGGGCTATTGAGGTCTTCGCTTTTGTATATATTGACCCGTTTTTCTCATAGGATAAACTAATTTTGCAGATTGCAATAGCAACTTCTTTTAAATTATCTACATCATGATGAGGATATTGCGATTTCATAGGCTTCAATTGAAGCGCATGGTATTTGTTAATAAAACCATATGGATTAATGGCTTCTAATTTAACAGGGATTATTTCTTTATCTAATACTACAGCCATGCCAGTTTCTTGATTAGTAAAGTCAGATTCTTTAAAGGATTGGGTTAATAGCGGAATAAAAAACTCTGCGCGGGTAATATATTTAGTAATTTCTTCAGCAAAAATTGTTCCGCCGGTTAGGTCATCATGCGCCACAAATATTTCATAACCACCATACCACTGCAATAAATTCTTTAGTCTTCCAGCAAGATATTTGTCAACAGAAGAATAACTGATAAAAGCACATAACGTATCCATATACAATATATTGTATTATAAAAGTTCTCGTTCCTTAAAGCTTGTATAGCCTGCATTTGTAACAATGATGTGATCCAAAACGTGAATATCTAGAAGCTTGCCAGAATCGACAAGTTTTTTCGTAACAAGTATATCCTCTTCTGATGGTTTCGTGTCTCCTGACGGATGATTATGGACGAGGATGATGCTTGCGGCGAGGTTACCGATTGCTGGTTCAAAAATCTCCCGTGGATGTACGAGGCTGGCGTTTAGGGTGCCGATGGAAATAACTTCTCTAGCTATTTCTTGATTTTTGGTATCCAGATAAATAGCGATGAAATGTTCTTTTTTTAGTCCACGGATATCTTTGAGTGAATCAAAAACAGCTTGTGGAGAAATCGCGATGAGCGGTTGCTTTTCCTGCAATAACCGCTTCCCTAACTCGATACACGCAATAATTTCTGCACACTTTACTGGCCCTAACCCTTTAATTTTTCGTAAATCAGAAATGGTGATGTATTGAATATTTTCTGTCCCAACGAGCGTCAGAATTTTATTAGATAGTTCAATGACATTCACCCCTTTAATGCCAGTGCGAAGTAAAATCGCGAGTAGCTCTGTCGTCGACAGCTTTACCGGTCCATATTTCAGAAGCTTTTCGCGAGGTCTATCTACTCGTGGAAGATCTTTAATTTTTACCATATAAATTATTTTTGTTTTTTCCTTTTCGTTTTCTTTACTATTTCAAGTGCATGTGATGCTTCCAAGTCAAAGTCTTTACTCATGTCTTTTATCTCTCTTTTCTTATATGCATCAAAATTCTTTTCGGCTATTTCAACTGCCAACTCATGCGAGACGTTACCGGCGTCTTTTAAAATATCCTTATCATTAATCTGTAAAAACGCGTGGAGCTTATCTATCCAGTCTTTCATGTACATTGGTACTCTCTGCATGGCCTGCCCTTGTGCAAATACGAGGTATTGCTCGACAAGATTATTTAAAACGAGAAGTTCTTGCTCGCTCAAATAATTTTTGGCAATAACAATCTCTTCTTTTGTCGGTTTACTTCCCCTAAAGTTTGTCAGGCCTACATTTGGTTTTTTACTATCTACTCTGCTGGCTACAATTTCCGCTGCAGTACTTCCTGTAATTGCGTAATGAACTTTATTTTGTACTGTTTTGAAAAACAAAATACTTTTCTTGTCGAGTGGATCATAGTCGATGCTGGTGGCATAAATATCGGTTATTTTTCTATAAAATCTTTTCTCTGACGTACGGATATCTGCTATACGACGAGTAAGTTCTTCAAAATAATCAAAGGGAAGATCGGGATTTTTCAGTCGTTCATCATCCATCACAAACCCCTTGACGATGTATTCGCGCAACCGTAGGGTTGCCCATTGACGAAATGCGGTAGCGATACGACTTTTGACACGATAGCCGACTGAAATAATCATGTCAAGATTATAAAAATCAGGCTCTCTTTCTACGTGACGTGCGCCTTCCTTTTGAACTATTAGGAATTTCCGAACAGTTGAACTCTTATTTAATTCACCTTCTTTATATATATTTTTGATATGCTCATTGATTGTAGGAATAGTAACACCAAAAAGTTTTGATAAAAGTTTTTGAGTCAGCCACACAGTAGTACCATCAAATCGCACATCAATCTTCGTCTCGCCGGTTTCTGATGTATAGATGATTATTTGTGATTGAGGCTGTAGATTTTTCATAGGATTACATAAATTATACACTCGACACGCTCGAAATACGATCGATCCTGAAATTTTTAGAAAAACTTTTAAATAAATAGGAGGGGAAAAATCTATATCAGCGCCAGACGCGGGATGCACGGAGCAATTCTTCTCTGGTAACAACCAGCCGGGGATCTTTCCGCTTGATAAGCCGTAATTCCTCAAGCGTCGCTATGCCTCCGCCTTTGTGATTGTGACCGCGAGCTACTTGCCGTTGTTTGATCCATCCTTTATCCTTTTTTGTGGCCTTCACCATTTTATCTTGGGGGTATGGATCAGGAAGTCTTCCGCTCATGTAATCCAAAAATCGTTGATATTCAGGGTCTCGTGTCATCTGCCGGTATTATACCGCACCAACTCCTCTTCACCCACCATCAGTAGAAAAAATCCTATTGAAATGAAATGTGAAGCTTGGCGCTAAGTACTGTGGCAATTCGCTGAAGGGTATTTAGTGACGGATTTGCATTCATGGTTTCTATACGAGAAATTATGGCTTGTGTGGTTCTGGCTCTTTTTGCTAGTTCTCGTTGAGACATTTTCTTTTTCATTCTTTTTTCTATAAGTTGTTTTGCAAGTAGATACTCAACTTCTGATTCTTCCCATGCTACACGAAACGCAGGCGATTTCAGCTGTTTTTTCAAATGATCTTCAAATGTATAGTCCAGAAGGTTTTTCATACGCTTAAATGATATCTTTTATGATGTCATTCGTCTATGTGAATAGTATTAGATCAATCCTTTTTCTTTCAAGCTTACGTACTCTTTTGAAAACACGATGACATGATCCAAAACATGAATATCCAGAAGCTTTTCGCGAGGTCGATCAACCCACTTCAACCCTGCAACTTCTTCACGCTGCTGCTGCCTATCAAAGAATGCATCTGGCCAATAGCAATCTGATTGAGCTGGACTAAACGCTTTGGCTAAGAGAGCTCTTGCCTAATCAATTCAGCATTCATTCCCTCCAGATTTGCCAACACGACAAGCTGAGTGACATCGGCATAGTCACGGATATTCCCGTCCTTGTTTGAATTTTCATCCCTCCATTGTTTGGCGGTTTTTCCAAACAGAGCAATATTAAGCACATCCGCTTCATTTGCATACGTGATTTGAATTAATTTTTTAGAAACAATATTTGGAATGATGTTCTCTTTTATTGAATCTGTGTGGATACGGTAGTTAATTTTAGTTAGCTGTCGCTTAATATCCCAACCTAATTCTAGTTTTTTATTTTCTTCTTGCTTTAGCCTTTGAAATTCTTTAATCAAATAAAGCTTAAACTCCGGAGATAACCATGTAGCAAATTCAAAGGCTATGTCTCTGTGGGCGAACGTTCCTCCATATCTACCAGTAGAAGACCGAATACCAATTGCGTTTGTTTTTTGAATCCACCGCGAAGAAGATAGGATAAATCCATTCGAGCCTGCTTCATTTTTAATGTTATGGAATTCCATAACATTAAAACGTGGATTGTGCACATGTTCCCATGTTCCCATGAATTGAATCGTGTACTTCGTAGACAACCAGTTTGCTATTACAATACCGGTCGCTTCACGATCCTTGAATTTAGCCATATCTGTCAAAGAAATATATTCTTCTTTATTATCTTTGATGACGGCTATCTGAAGACCTTGGGTAATAATTTTTTTCATGCTATAAAAATTATACTCCCCCTAACTTTGTAGGCAAACTAACACTCGAAATACGACCAATTTTCAAACGCACAAATCGCTCGCTCTTCACGCTGTTTTTCTCTGGTATACTTTTCTTGTGACCATTCATCCTTTACAAAACGCAATAATAAGCGGGATTCTGACCATAGGCTTTGTCATTGGCTTTCGGATATCGCCCCGACCGACGTCTCTTTTACCACTGCCCGTACCAACGATTACCAAAGAACTTTCCTATAGCGGACCACTCGCCCTCACAAACATAAGCCAATCAGTCCTTGGCGCACAAGCGATAGACCCAATCGATTTTATCAACGAAATAAATAATGTCCGGGAAAAAGCCGGCGCGCCGCTTTTGCGGTTAAGTACGACGCTTATGAAAGCTGCAGCCATGCGGGCGGAGGTGATACGCAAACATGAAAATTTCTCTCATCAAGATCCATTTGAGGGTATAGAACTTGGGACGGTACTGCCAAAGCTTGAATATGCATTTGTGTATGCATCAGAAAATATCGGGATGGGCGGCTCATCTGCCCAAAACTTTGTCGCAGGATTTATGAATAGTACGACACACAGAAATAATCTTCTCGACCCGACGCTCACCGAGACGGGGGCTGCTATAGTCGATGGCCCGTACAAACAATATTATGTCAATTACGCGGTACAACTTTTCGCCATCCCTGGCGGTCGCGACGAATATTTAGGATACAAAGACAAAGATCGCCTGCTCTATGAAAAAGAACTCATCGCGGTCAAAAAAAACCTTCATCCATTCGTGTGGTTAGTTGCACGCATAAAAAGAAATCCCCGCTACACCGGCGCGTATCATAATAAACTCATCAGACAAAAAATGATTCTTGAGACCGTGCTTTCCCTCATGCGTGAGACCAAGCCGCTGGAAAACAAAGACGTCGCGTTGATTTTAGAATACAACGCGCTGTTGTAGTGCATGAAAATCGAGTATCCAAAATTCTCACTAATTGCGAAGCAAAATGAAAATGTGACTTTTTGGTTATCATGATTTAAAGAGATGTTGCATAATGTTGCAAGATGTTGCATTATATTGCAAGAAATCGCCTGTTATTCACGGTATTTTGTCTTACTCGACACCATGTGCGTCACTGCGTAATTTTGAAATAGGGTCGAATACATCAGCGCGTCCTCTGCCACTCGACCAACATCTTGCTGCTCTAAAATTTTCGGCAATGTCTGTAATAATTTTTGAAGATATGGCTTTATATTCTCTGTATCTATTTCACTTTTACGTTTCAGCGCTTCTTGAGAAAAACGTTTCGCTGTTTTGTATGAACCAGCGTGATATCCAAGTGCCACACGCTTAAGATCCATAGCCAATGAACTAATTGAGTAATATGTATCATTCATAGGACTGTTTGAAAAAAATATTCTGTGAGTTTTTTATATTCATCACGAATTGTACTATCTTGAATTTCATTGCTATGATTATTATCACTCAGCCGAATATTAATAAATGAATTGAAGTCTATGATTTTTGTTTCTAAATCTATACCACCGCCCCACACATCTACCTGATGCGATCCGCTTTGAAGTAAAATTTGTTCGGAATCGAAATGTCGATCGCACCCAGCACTACAAATCTTTTGTTTTATGTCTATAACGGTTTTTATGTATGTACCAAATTGCTCTTTCAGTTTTTCAATCTCTTCTCTGGTATATGGCGCTGTGGTGGTAACGATCATGGTCAACTCATTGTATCATGGAGGATATATTTTTCTATCGCGACAGCAAGCCCATCCTCATCTACCGTTGGCGCTATCCAATCCGCCGCTTTTTTCAATTCTTCAGCCGCATTGCCCATAGCAACCTTGAGTCCTGCTAATTCAAAAAGCGGCAAATCATTACCCCCGTCTCCCACGACCATGACATTCTTATGATTTACATTTAAACAAGATAACAATGCTTGTAACGCATGTTTTTTGGTCGCTAATTCATGCGTAATATGGACATCATATTTTCCAATCGTCCAAGAACCCATTGCGTGTGCCACTAGTCCGCTGGTTTCTTTGACGATCTCAACTATCTCTCGTGCTTCATCTTTCGACACCGCAAAAATACAGGACAAACAAAGAGGTATTTGGGGATGATACGTTAAAAGAGACTATCTGGTTACTTCCCTATCATCATCAACTTCATAATCCCCCAACTTCTTTAACTTAAAAAATACCTGTTGCAATGAAATCGGATCCATCGCTTGTTTCCAG
>ERZ1292629.1315-Hain-H43-01um-R1-1315-length-24773-cov-9_pt1 | contig 24773 bp, 21 predicted proteins | sample MGYA00564399_ERZ1292629 | MGnify/ENA primary metagenome ERZ1292629 (study PRJEB36523, sample SAMEA6512636) | groundwater metagenome | collected 2019-01-08 | study: AquaDiva: Metagenomics assemblies of 32 groundwater samples
CAAAGTTTTATTAAGGCTGTGCATATTTGTAGTATAACATTTATTTTGTGCGCCCAGCAGGGATCGAACCTGCGACCTTATCCTTAAAAGGGATCTGCTCTACCAACTGAGCTATGGGCGCATACTCGAAAATATATATGAAATAAGGCTAAAAATCAAGGTAAAATACAATTAAAAAACTTCCAATAAAAATTGCTCAAAGGCTGATTCGGCATCGCGCCCTTCTTTGCGGGCTTTTGGCAACAAATAGGAAAGGCGGGAAGCAGAGTTCTTTAGTTCGGTTTCGGAGAATTTGCGAAAATCTCTTCTAATTATCAGGTCCTTAATTTTCCAAAAAAGAACGCCGATAATTTCTTCCATTCCAACTCCCCTATCCATGGCTTGCCTGAAATAAATCCAGGTATGAAGCTTGTCTTTTGCAGCAAAAGCGTTAGCTACTAAAAAATTATCATATTTTTCTTTTTTCGCTTTAGGTAACTCGAAAATGTTCAGTTCCGCTTTGGCCTTTTTAAAAGCATCCAGAACGGGCTTGTTTAATTTTCCTTCCAAAAAAATAAAAGAATTATCGGACTGTCCCATCAATTCCAATTTTTCCAAAATAAAATCACGTGTTTCTTCATTTTCAAAAATATTGGCAAAGGTAACAGCAGATTTTGCAAAAAAAAGACTGGAACCAGAATACAAGCTCTCAATCTGCATCCGGTTAAAATTATTTCTGCTTATAGAAAAAGTTTCCGTATCTTTCGGTATAGACTTTATGAATTTCTCATAAGCAAGATGTTTATTTTTGGCATCATCACCAGTAAAAAGATACAACATGGTTTAAAATTTAACTAATTTTTTATACTCCAGATAAGGAGCGCCATATTTCTCTACCAGAATTGCCTCCTGTTTATTTAAAAACACAAATTTAGAAATAAAAAAGGAAATAACTGAAAATAAAATAATGAACAGCGCATTAATCACCATGCCAAACCCCAGCATCAAGAGAAAAAGTCCGAAATGGGTGGGACTCCGAGTATAACGATACGGTCCCTGACAAAAGGTTTCTCGATTCATGTTTTCTTTTTTGAAATTGTGCGTAGTCGCCTGCGCCCAAAGGATTAAAAACGATCCCAAAATCAACACTATCATTCCTGTTTGGATCATCAAGGGACTTGTGAAAATTTTAAATTGGAAAACAAGATCAAGATAAAAACCTACTAAAAACAGAACAAACTGAATCAAATAGGAATACGCCAAAACTCTATGTACTTTGTTTTTATGGGGACTGCTATTGTTTATTTTGCTGTCAGTTTCCATTTTGTCATTCTAGCACAAAAATCTATTATTTCACCTCCCCAAAATTGTTTCCGCATCCGGAGTGAACCACAAGCGGAATATCAGTTTTATAACGCAAATACGATCTTTCCAGCACATTTTGCATAGCATTTTTTATTATCTTATCGGCCCTTGAAAGAATATTCTCCTCTATTTCATATACTAGCTCGTCGTGTATCTGAAGCACAAGATGGACTTTGCTTAAAAGCCTTGCTTCTTTTAAATCTTCATCGGCATATCTGATTGCGAGCTTGATTATATCTGCCGTGGCAGTGCCTTGAATCGGAGCATTGGTGGCAGTTCGCTCGGCCATATTTTTCAAAAAAGGAATTCTAGAATTTATATTTGGGAAATTTCTTCGGCGACCAAATAATGTTTCCGTGTAAAAGTGTTCTAGCGCAAATTTTTTTACTTTTTCTAAATAATCCCGTATGCCGGAAAATTGATTAAAATAATTATCGTAAAATTTTTGCGCCTCTTCGCGGCTCACCTCCGACCCTGTGTCGGAGTCCGACTTTGGTCGGACAAGATTCTTCCGTAAAGCCGAAACTCCCATGCCATAAATAATGCCAAAATTTATCACTTTCGCCTGCCGCCGCATTTCATAATCCACTTTTTCAATAGGTACGCCAAAAACAAAAGAGGCGACGCCCGTATGAATATCTTTTCCCTCACGAAAAATTTGCGTCATTTTCTTATCGCCGGAAAGCATCGCCGCTACCCGCAATTCAATTTGGCTATAATCAAAAGCGCAAAGTTTAGAGCCGTTGGGTGCGATAAATCCATTGCGGATTCTTTTACCTAATTCTGTTTTTATGGGTAAATTCTGCAAATTTGGATCCTGCGAGGAAAATCTTCCGGTGGTGGAGCCATTTTGCAAGAACCTTGCGTGCAATCTTCCATCTTGGCCAACCATTTCGGGGATTACATCGATGTAAGTGGAAAGCAATTTTTGCAGTTCTCGGTAAGCCAATATTTCTTTAATGATCGGATTTTCTTCCGCCAATTCTTCCAATATTGAAACTTTAGTGGAAAAATTGCCGCTGGCATTTTTATTTTTACCGGACTTCATGCCCATTTTCCCAAAAATAACTTCCCCCATTTGCTTCGGCGAATTTATATTAAATTCCGTACCAGCCATTTTATATATTTTTTTGGTAAGCTTATCTAATTCTGCATGGTATTTGGCCGATAAGTTTTCAAAATACTTTTTATCTATTGAAATTCCGTAATTTTCCATTTCTTGTACTATATGGATAATGGGATGCTCGATTTCATCAAAAACTTTATCCAGATTATCTTTTTTTAGTCTCGCAAAAATGAAGTCGTAGGCACTATTAAAATTATCAGTACCGGCGAATAATAAAATGTCTTCCAGTTGCGGATTGGGAATATTGGAATTGATAAGCCAGAGAGCGATACTGGCTTCTTGGAGTTTTATGGGATCAACCTCACCCGGCCCCTGGCCACCCTCTCCTGTCAGGAGAGGGGCTGGGGGTGAGGTCTGATTCCCCAAAAAATTCTTCAGGCGAGTAAACAGACTTCTAAATTCAAACTTATTAAAAGTATCCTGTACTTTTTTTGAATCAATATTCTCCCAGAAAGTTTTATCTGGCAAAACAAAATTTATCGGCGCGTCAGTCCGTATTTTTGCTAGCGTTTTGGAAAACAAGGCTTCTTCTTCATTATTTTTTATTAATTCCACCATTCTGTCGGTAATGCCAGTTTTTTTGAAAGTTCTGTCGTCTTTCTTTATTTTTTTATAAATTTCTTCGATGGTGCCAAAGTTCTGAATCAAAATACTTGCCGTTTTCTCTCCGATCCCTTTAATACCTTTGATATTGTCGGAAGAATCTCCACGCAATCCTTTATAATCAGGCAAAAGCGCCGGCTTAAATCCGAAACGGGCCACAACCGCATCTTCGTCATATAAAATAGTCTCGTTGATTCCTTTTTTGAGGGTATAAACTTGCACTTTTTTGTCGTCTATCAATTGCATCGTGTCCATGTCACCTGAGGCTATAATAATATTTAACCTCTCCCCACCCCCTCTCCTGTCAAGAGAGGGGCAAGGGGTGAGGTTTTTTATTTTCTCGACAATCGTCCCCAAAATATCATCCGCTTCGAAACCTGGACTGTCATACATGGGAACATTAAAAGCTTCAAAAATTTGGCGGGACTTTTTCAACTGTATAATAAGAGCATCATCCGCTTTGGCGCGACCGGCTTTATAGGCATCATAGGCTTCATGCCTAAAGGTTTTCCCGGGCAAATCATAGCAGGCCGCGATGTAATCCGGCTTCAAGTTGGCAACTATTTTCATCAGCATGCTTGCCAATCCATATAGGGCGCCAGTGGGCTCTCCTTTGGACGACAAAAACTCCGGCAGGGCATGATAGGCGCGGTGGATTATGGCATGAGCATCCAATAAAACAAGGGTTTTTGGGCTTTTATTCGCTTCAAGCATTATGTAAATTATACCATTTACGCTATAATTATTTGCAATGGCTTTATTTGACGAAGAAAAACAAAATAAACAACTCGATGAATTGTATAAACAGGAAGAAGAGCAGTTAGTGGCCAGCTTGGCAGAATCAAAATACGGTCTTCCTTATATTGATCTATATCGCCTAGGTATAGATAATGAAGCCTTAAGAGCTGTATCACACGAAGATGCGATGAAAATGAATGTTGCGCCCTTTAAACTCTTCGGAAAGAATATTTTCATAGCCCTCCGTTCTCCGACTCCGGAACTGATGGAAAATTTAAAAGAAAATATGGAGAGAATAAATTTAATACCTACTTTCTACATGGCTTCGAGCGCCAGTCTGAACAAAGTTTGGGACAGATACAAAGAAATTTCATTGGCCGAAAGTTCGCAAATCGGAGGTCTAGATATTTCTGGGGAAGTTTTAAGAGAGACAGCCAAAAATATTGAGCATATGCAAGATATCGAAAAGTTGGTGAGAGAAGCATTGGAAGAAAATAAAATTCATAAAATTTCTCGCCTGCTGGAAATAATTCTAGCGGGCGCAATTGCCATTAAAGCTTCGGATATCCACATCGAACCAGAGAAAGACAGAGGACGACTGCGATTGCGCCTTGATGGCGTGCTGCAAGATATAAATTTTTTCGGATTGGAGATATACCGCCTGCTCAATTCGCGCATCAAACTTCTCTCCGGTATGAAACTAACTTCCAAAATCGCGCAAGACGGGCGTTTTAATATCATGGAAGAGAAGGAAGAGATAAGCATCCGTTGTTCACTTATACCTGGAAGTTACGGTGAGGCAATAGTGATGCGCATCTTAGACCCGAAATCCATTCAAGTGCCGATTGAAGAACTGGGAATTGAACCTTATCTTTTTGAAATAGTTCAAAACGAAATCATAAAGCCAAATGGACTTATTTTAGTCACCGGTCCGACCGGATCCGGAAAAACGACCACTCTTTACGCATTTTTACGGAAAATATATTCGACCGAAATAAATATAATAACCATTGAGGACCCAGTCGAATATCATCTACCCGGCATCACTCAGACGCAAGTAAGCGTCAAAAAAGGTTATACCTTTCCGGAAGGATTACGTTCGGCCCTGCGTCAAGACCCAGATGTAATCATGGTCGGAGAAATAAGAGACTCAGACACGGCTGAAATTGCAGTGCAATCTTCTTTGACTGGGCACATGGTCTTTTCCACTTTACACACTAATAATGCCGCCGGAGTCATCCCCCGCTTGATTGATCTGGGAGTTAATCCAAAAATTATGGTGTCGGCGTTATCTTTGTCCATAGCTCAGCGCTTGGTCCGCAAGCTTTGTAAGTTTTGCAAAAAAGAAAATGCGCCCACTAAAGAAGAAGTCGATGTCATAAAAACTGTTTTGGACAGTATGAAGGAAGAAGGCAAGGATTTTTCAAAATATAATATAAAACCGGACGAATTTTTTTCCGCCAAAGGCGGATCCGCCTCAGGCGGAAAGATTTTCTCTCTAGTCGGCTGCGACAAGTGCAATAACATCGGCTATAAGGGACGCATCGGCATTTTCGAAGCAATCAAGACTGATGAAGCCATAGAAAAAATAATGCCGGAAAATCCAAGCGAGCATGAAATTAAAAAAGTTGCGCACAGCCAAGGAATTCTGTCCATGCGCCAAGATGGCGTGGTTAAAATTTTAAACGGCATCACCTCAATTACTGAAGTGCAAAGCGTGGTGGATTTGCTTGAAGAATAGAAAACTTATTGTTTTATTTCTCCTTCAAATACACATACTGCGGGGCCGATGAGCCAGATATTTTCATACGAACCATTTTTTATTTTCTCGAATTTGACGGTTAAATTACCGCCAGGCATTTTTACACGACAGATATTTTTTTTCAGCATGCCCAGATGATGCGAAGCAATCGCCACCGCTGTCGCTCCGGTCCCGCAAGCTAAAGTTTCATTTTCTACTCCGCGTTCATAAGTGCGCACATAGAATATGCCGTCTTTTAATTCGACAAAATCTATGTTCACTCCATCAGAATCAAAATTCCGGATTCTCATTCCTTCGTTGATAACTGGAAATTTTTCTATATTTTTTACGAACATAATGTTGTGCGGAGTGGTGCCGGAATAAAGAAAAGTTAAGCCATTTCTTTTACTTATTTCATTTACATTCTGCATTTTAAGCTTTACTTCATCGCCCTTTATTTCAGCCTCATGCATCCCATCAGCTGCCGAAAAACACACATTTTTAGGGTCTTTTATAATTTTTAAAACATGAAACGCAAAATGCACAATACATCTTCCGCCATTCCCGCACATCGCGCCGATACTACCATCCGGATTCGCGAAAACCATTTTAAAATCACAATCTGGATCTTCTTCCAATAAAATCAGGCCATCCGCCCCTATACCAAAATGGCGATTGCATAAAAGTTTTATTTTTTCTGTATCTTTAATGTCAAAAACATTGTTACGATTGTCTATCATAATAAAGTCATTTCCGGTTCCGTGATATTTATAAAATTTAAGCATGATGTTTTATATAACCCTTTTTCACCAATAATTCGGCATTTAAAATACTGCCACCAGCGGCGCCTCGGATAGTGTTGTGCGACAAAGCAACACATTTCCAGCCCAACACAGAATCTTTCCTGATACGACCGACACCAATACCCATACCGCCTTGCAAATTCCTATCCAGACGCGTCTGCGGTCGATTCGGCTCTTCAAAATAGGTTATGAATTGTTCCGGCGCCGAGGGCAGATTAAGCGAGGCCAGCGGATTTTTAAAATTTTTTAAAGCTTCAATCAATTTTTTTTCTGAAACTTTTTTGCCGAATTTTATATTGATTGTCGCCAAGTGGCCGTCAGTGACGGGCACTCGTATGCAACTGGCTGAAATTGCCGGTATATCTTTTAAAATAAATCTACCTCTTTTTATATCTGCAAAAATTTTAGAGGGCTCTTTTTCAGATTTTTCTTCTTCGCCGCCGATATAAGGTATAACATTATCAATCATTTCCGGCCAAGTCTCAAAAGTCTTGCCGGCGCCGGAAATTGCCTGGTAGGTTGAGACAATGACTTCTCGTGGATTAAAATTTTTCCAAGCGTGAAGTAATGGAACATAAGACTGAATGGAACAATTCGGTTTGACAACAATAAATCCAGTCGTCCAGCCATGATTTTTTCTCTGAATAGGAATGATATTAATATGTTCCGGATTAATTTCAGGCATAAGCATTGGTATATCGGACGTCCACCTGTGAGCCGAATTGTTAGAAACAACAGGCAATCCCTTCTCCGCATAAGCTTCTTCAATTTTTTTAATAAAATCTTTATCAGCATCTATCGCTGAAAAAACAAAACTGCATTTTTGGGAAATTTTTTCAATGTCGTCTTCAACAGAATATATGATAAAGGGGCCCAGTTTCTTACCCGCCGATCTTCTAGAAGCAGCCACGACTGCAATCTCAAACCATGGATGGTCTTTAAGCAAGGAAATAAATCGCTGTCCAACCATGCCTGTAGCTCCAAGTATTCCAACTTTTATTTTTTTATTGAGTTTCGATTCCATTGCTTATCCTAGTACCTTGTCCTTTTGGATTAAAAGTATTCTTGACATATATAGGTATATTTTTTAATACCGCCGGCCTTATAGTTTTCGGATGAATAACTTTGGCGCCATTGTATGCCATTTCCTCCGCTTTTTCATAAGATATTTCTGGAATAAGAAGAGCGTCTTTCATTTTTTTGGGATCTTCCGTCATAATACCATCTACATCAGTCCATATTTCAATCACAGACGCATCCAGAGCCGCGCCTACCAAAGAAGCAGTGTAATCAGAACCGCCTCTGCTGAGAGTGGTAGTTTCACCCTTTTTTGTAGAACCAATAAATCCACCCATAATATATAGATCTTTCTCTACAAGATAGTTTGACATAAGTTTATAGGATTTTTCTAAATCCACACTAGCGCTACCAAAATTATTATCCGTCTTTATGACTATTCGAGAATCTATAAATTCACACGGAATTCCACGACTTTTTATTGCTTCACCAATTATGTAAGATGACAACTGTTCACCAAAACTCATTACAGTATCCAAGGAAGACAACGAGAGTTCTTTGGCGGAAAAAATATTTTTTACTATTTCTTCTAATTCGTCGTATTTTTTACCTGCTCGCGCCAGTACTTTTTCTTTGTCTTTTGAATTAATCAACTCTTTGATGGCCTGATTGTGCCTGCCACAGATAGCTTTAAAAATTATTTCATATTTAAGATCTATTTTGGAGGCAAGATTCGCAAGCAGAATAAGATCATCGGTAATACCACTAAAAGCAGAAACAACGACAACAATTTTTTCTTGTCGTTTTAGTGATTCCAATATTATATCGATGACCTTGTTTATATTAGAAGCGTGAGCCACCGACGTGCCACCAAATTTCATCACTTTCATGGTTTTATATTTTCTTTTATGCTTTTCATAGCCTTTTTCACCACTTCCAAATCGGCAAAGGCGCTCAAACGAACATAGCCTTCCCCACAAGCTCCAAAACCGGAACCCGGTGTCACGACAACATGCGCTTCTCCCAGCAACTTATCAAAAAACTGCCAAGAATTCAGGCCAAGAGGCGTTTTGAGCCAAACATAAGGAGCATGTTCTCCGCCAAAAACCTTAAAACCAAGTTTGGTGAGATCTTTTTTTATCAAAGTCGCGTTATTCATATAATACCGAACAAGCCCCTTGCTTTCCTTCTGACTCGCAATTGAAAGAGCGGCAAGCGCCCCTCCTTGGGAAATAATAGACGCTCCATTAAACATGGTGCTTTGGCGCCTTCTCCAGATTGCATGCACTTTGCCCTTCTCTGCATCTTCCACGGCAAGATCCGTGGGCACAATTGTCCAGCCGAGCCGGACCCCGGTGAAACCAACCCACTTTGAGAAACTATTGATCTCAATCGCGCATTTTCTGGCTCCTTCAATCTCATAAATGCTCTTGGGTAAAGATTCATCAGAAATATACTCAGCATAGGCGGCATCGAAAATAATTACCGCCCTGTTTTTAAGAGCATAATCGACAAAAGCTTTTAGCTGGTCTTTGGTCATTACAGAACCAGTGGGATTATTGGGACTGCAGATGTAAATCAAGTCCACTTTTTCTCGCGGCGGGATAGGAACAAAACCATTTTTCTCGTTGCATTCCATGTACACCAGGCCTTGATACCTTCCATTTTTAAAATTTCCGGTCCTGCCAGCGATAACATTGCTGTCTACATACACGGTGTACACAGGGTCGGTCACCGCCACCTTGTTATTTGAACCAAAAATGGACTGGATATTGGCTAAATCAGATTTTGCCCCGTCACTTATGAAAAATTCTTCCGGGGTAAGAGAAATATTTTTCTTACTATAATAATCGCGTAAGGCGGCGCGGAGCTTCGAGTCGCCCTGCGGATCTCCGTATCCTCTGTAGGTGCTTTTTTGGGAAAGATCTTCCACTCCTTTTTGTAGCCCCGAAATTGTAGCGGGGGTGAGAGGTAAAGTAGTGTCGCCGATTCCAAGACGCATGAGCTCTATTCCGGGATTTTTATCCGAAAATTCTTTGGCGCGCTTCGCAATTTCTACAAACAAATACGCGCCCTCTAGTTTATCGAAATTTTTATTAACGGTCGCCATTCTCGTACTTTTTAGATTAACTTAAGCTCCTTTAAAACCTTTTCCACTATGGCTCTGTTCTTCTCCTCGAGCTCCGTCAACGGCAGTCTTAAACTCTCTTCGATAAGACCCATCGAAGCTAGAGCGTATTTGACCGGTATAGGATTGGACTCAATAAAATTGACATTCATGAGCGGAAGCATTTTGTAGTGCAATTCCCCCGCCTCCTTAAAATTACCCGCAAGCGCCAGATGGACCATCCGAGAAAACATTTCGGGAATTTCGTTCGCCACAACCGAGATGCATCCGTGGCCGCCAGCGCCGATAAGAGGAAGAGTGAGCGCGTCATCTCCCGACAAAATAGCGAAGTTCTTAGGGCCATTGGTTCTGACTTCACTTATGATTTCCATCATTTGGTTGAGCGAACCGGAAGCCTCTTTCACCGCCGCCACACTCGGAACTTCTCGGGCGATCCGCAGAATAGTTTGAGGCATTACATTGGAGCCGGTTCGTCCGGGAACGTTGTAAATAATGATCGGCAGATCCACTGCTTTGGCTATTTCCTTAAAATGGAGAACTAGGCCGTTCGGGGTCGGCTTGTTGTAGAACGGGGTGACATGAAGCAAAGCATCCGCTCCGGCTTTCTTGGCGAGCTCTGAAAGGTGGACAGCTCTCTTGGTGTTATTAGAACCTGCTCCGACTATGACTGGAACTCTTATTTTACTTGCCGCAACTTTCTTTACTACTGTTTTTATAACTTCCACATATTCATCATCAGTCAAAGTAGCAGCCTCTCCGGTAGACCCAGCGGCGACTATTGCATCTACTCCCCCTTTTAATTGATACTCAACCAATTTTTCTAAAGCAGGCAGGTCTAAATCTCCATTTTTTTTGAATGGCGTAACTATAGCTGGCATAGAACCAATAAATTTTATATTTTTTCCGCCCGAGGCGGATCCGCCTTTGGCGGACATATTTGTGTTCATATTATATCTTCAAACTTATAAATTCCCTTTTTATTTTTAATAAATTCGGCCGCAACCAAAGCGCCTTTGGCAAACCCGACTCTGTTATACGCTTGGTGAGATAAAGCGATGCCATCAGCCTGACTATCAAAAACGATCTCGTGAAAACCGGGATTTCTGCCTGCCCGGATTGAAGTAAAATTCAGTCCATTTATCTTGCTTGCAATTTTCAAAGCAGTACCGGAAGGACTATCCAATTTTGCTTTATGGTGAATTTCTAGACCATAAACATCATAACCCGGAAATTTTTCGAAAAGTTTCGCGGAAAATTCTGCCATTTTTATAAAAATATTCGCCCCAATCGAAAAATTCGGGGCATAGATAAGACCTATCTGATATTTATCAACTATTTTTTTCACTTCATCCAAATGTTCATACCATCCGGTAGTGCCAATAACTATATTTTTTCCAAGTTTGGCTACTGCCTCTACGTTTTTTATTACCACATCTTTAGAAGTAAAATCTATGGCTAGATCTGCTTTCTTAATTCCTTCAATGTCCAATTTGTCGCTTTTATTTTTAAAACTGACTGAAACCACTTCAAAAATTTCTGACTCTTTATACAAGTTGTTGACTTCTTGCCCCATTTTTCCGAAACCGATTAAAGCGATTTTTATTTTGCCCATAGAGATTGTTTAAACACCCTGAATTAGATTTTTAATTTTTTCTGTGGTTTTTTATACATTATTTATAAACACTAACAGAAACAGCCTTATTTATCAACCAAAACTTCGAGCGGCAAGGGTCGGCTATTATAGCGAGATGCCATAACGTATCCATACGCGCCGGTGTCCAGTATGGCAAGAATATCCCCCGCTTTTGGCGAAGTGATAACCCGGTCTTTGCCAAAAATATCCCCCGATTCGCATATGTTACCAACTATATGAGCTTTGATCGAAATCCCTTTTATTTTACTTGCATTTATTATTCTATGAAAAGACCCGTACATAGCAGGACGGACAAAATGGTTAAAGCCGGTATCTACCCCGACAAAGGTGTGGACGGGATTATTTTTTATTTCAGTCACAGAGGCAAGGAGAACCCCAGCTTCGGCTACTAGAAAACGACCAGGTTCTAAAATCATTGCCAGTTCTTTCCCGTATAGTTTGTTAAACCGCTTCATTTTCCTCACCATTGTCTTGCCAAGACCTTTGACATCGAGCTCTTTCTCTTTTGGTAGATAAGGAATACCGAAACCGCCTCCAAAATCAAGCGATTCCAAATCTTTGAAATTTAGGGCTGTCTCAAGCAATTTATCAAAGGCTCTGAGTAATATTTTTTTATCCAAAATATTTGATCCAATATGCTGGTGCAAGCGGATAATTCTCAATCTATATTTTTTTGCTAGTTTCTGGGCAAATTCCATGTGTTCTAAAGGAATACCGAATTTTGAATTACTCCCGCCAGTGATCACATGATCATGGTGGCCAGCGCCAATTCCTTGATTGATCCTTATACCTACATCTGATCCAGGATTTATTTCTCCATAGAGTTTGATTTGAGACAATGAATCAAGATTTACCATAACTTTGCGTCTAGCCACAAAAGCAATTTCATCCCTACTCACGGAGGTAGATGTATATAAAATATCTTTGGGCTTAAATCCAGCCTTAAGCGCCAGTATAATTTCTCCTCTGCTTACTGTTTCCACTTTCGCGCCAAGTCTGCGCAATAATTTCAGAATGGAAATATTCGTGTTGGCCTTGCAGGCATAATGAACGCTAAGTTTGCGATAGGCAATACTGCTTACAAGTTTCTTGTACTGGCGTTTAATGGTGGAAACTTCGTACACGTAGAGCGGCGTGCCAAATTTTTTACCGAGATACGGAGCTGAGAATTTTCCAAAATATAGTTGATTTTTTTTAATATGCATAGATCCTCGCCTAAGAAATAAAAAGCATTAATCTCTAAACAATCCTTTCGGAGCTAGGCCCCAAGAGTAACAAATTATTAGAGGATAGCTCCAGCAAACTAGTTAAAGCGCCAGAACGTCCTATGCAAACTTGTATAACCGATGGCTGATTGCTTAGAGATTAATGCTCTCTATAAATATATTTTACTATATGGAAAGTACTGCAAATGCTATAATGTGTATAGGTATGTTGATAGTCTGTTAATAAGCCTATGATAAACTTACTACTTGTATAGTATAGCATATTATGAAATCAATGTCAAGTAATAAAAGGGGAAAAGCAGAAGATGTTGTTCTAGATCAAACTTTGCGTCCTACTCGCTGGGATGAGTATATCGGTCAAAAACACATCAAAGACAATGTTAAAATTCTGTTGCGAGCGGCCGAGGAACGCGGACATATTCCTGAACATATTTTATTTTATGGACCGCCGGGATTAGGTAAAACTACTTTGGCGCATCTTATTGCCAAAGAAACTGGCAGGCAAATGAAAATAACTTCCGGACCAGCTATTGAAAAAGTGGGTGATTTGGCTTCTATCCTCACTAATCTTGCCCCGGGCGACATTCTTTTTATAGATGAAATACATCGGCTCAATAAAATAGTGGAAGAAATACTCTATCCCGCCATGGAATCCGGCGTTTTGGATATAATTATCGGGAAAGGACCTTCCGCCAGAACTATTCAGCTTGACCTGCCACCTTTTACCTTAATCGCGGCAACCACTCGCGTCGCGCTTATTTCCTCTCCCCTGCGTTCAAGATTCTCCGGCGGAGTTTTTAGGCTGGAATTTTATTCAAACGAAGAAATTGAAAAAATAGTTGAGAGATCAAGTAAGCTTTTAAATATTCTGCTGGAAAAAAGCGCCTTGGAAGAAATTGCCAAAAGAAGTCGTTTCACTCCCCGTACCGCGAATTACTTCCTGAAGCGTTGTCGGGATTTCGCTCAGGTAAGTAAAAAAAGTGACAAGAAAAGTCTGGATCAAAAAATAGTGAAAGAGGCGCTGAATATGCTGGCCGTGGATGAAATCGGCTTGAATTCTTCCGATAGGAAATTTTTAGAAATGTTAATTGAAAAATTTGGTGGCGGGCCGGCGGGGCTGAAAACTATGGCCGCGGCTTTGTCTGAAGAAGAAGCAACGCTGGAAGAAGTAATAGAACCGTATTTGATCCAGCTCGGCCTTTTGGAACGCACCGCGCGGGGACGCATGGCTACCAAGAAAGCGTATGAGCATCTGGGTTTTGAGATAAAAGATACAACCCCCTAAATCCCCCTTATCAAGGGGACTTAGATTCTCCTTCCCCTGATAAGGGGAGGTTAGGAGGGGTTTTTTAACAAGAAAAACTTTTATAGAAATATAAATGAAAAAGTCCCTAGGACTCTTTCGAAAAAAGTCTTAAGGACTTTGAAAATTGACGGGCCAGGGAACCCCATGATTCCCTGGCCATTCGCTCTTCAGGCCAGAAAGGCCTACTTGCCAAGCGACGTGGTGTGTTTATCTTTGGGCATTGTTGTAACCCGCCGGTCGGACAACTATCTTGAACTTAGGGCGGGGGTCTGAACAAACCAACAAATTGATTTACTCAAATCCTCGCCATAAGTTATATACAAAGAACTACATTATTTATAACTATAAACCGATATATATATATGTCAAATTTTTTGGGGGAAAACAAAAACCCTCTAAATCCTCACCCCTTTCCCCTCTCCATAAAAATTTTATGGAGAGGGGTGGCTGCGAAGCAGACGAGGAGAGGAAAAAGTGCTAAACTTCTTTTATGCGCATTTTAGGAATAGACCCAGGGTTTGAAAGGTTGGGGATAGCCATCCTGGAAAAATCCTTAAAAAATAAAAGAGAAACAGTTATTTTTTCTGAATGCTTTAAAACTTCAGCTAAATTGGATTTTACTGAACGGTTGCGATTAATCGGCAAAGAAGTAAGAACTATAATCAAAAACTATAAGCCGGAAGTGCTGGCGATTGAAACCTTGTTTTTAAATACCAATCAAAAAACGGCTATGAAAGTGGCTGAAGCGCGCGGAGTTGTTATTTATGAGGCAAGTCTTGCGGGACTTCGCGTATTTGAAGCTTCTCCGCCTCAAATAAAAATGGCTATAACCGGTTACGGCAGATCGGATAAGGCGCAAATAAATAAAATGCTTAAAATTTTAGTGGAAATAGATAAAAACAAGACATCGGACGATGAACTAGACGCTATAGCTGCTGCCCTCACTGCGTTCGCGCACAACAGATCAACCCCGATAACACCTGATAGGTTCTGATATGCATTAGTTTTGATCGGTTTTTATCAGAGAAAATCAGTTATCCCCAGATGCTATTGCTAAGCTTTTTGGATTTTGATACAAAGTAGTGAATTATTAGCGTGCGGCTAAATTTAATAAAAATTAAAACATGAGTTACGATGAAGACGAAGAAGTAGGGGCTGGTTTTAAGGTGGACGCTGACGATGACGAACCGCTGGATATGCCGGAAGAACCGATCGATTTCGGGCTGGATGAGGAAGACCCGGATAAAGACAGATAGAACCTAAAAACGCCCGAAGTGGGCGTTTTTAGGTTTGTACAATTTTGATGAATTTCTTTTTACCGATCTTGAGAGTTAAATTTTCTAAAATTTTTGAATTTACATCTGTTATATTTTTATTTTTAGACAAGTCGTGAATGGCATTTCCTAAAATAAGCCTTCTCCATTCTCCCTTAGAAGACAAAACTTTATTTTTTACCAAAATTTCGCTCAACAAATCTCCCTTGCCTGCTTTTATCTCCTGCATCTCGCTCGGGATTTCTTTTTTTTGAAAAGTATTAAAGAAGTTTCTTTCAGCTTCATCGGCAATATCAACACCACGACAAATTTTCACGATTTCATGAGCAAGTTTCACTTTTTGATCTCGTGGTTTTTCCATTGCAAAATCTTTAAAATTTAACTCGGTACAAATTTCAAAACCCAGAGCTAGTATGTTATCCGACCAACTCATTATTTTGCCAAACATGTCATTTGCCGAATCCTCCAGGGTAATCATGTTTCCTTCGGTCTTTCCCATTTTTTTACCGGTTGGATCTACTAATAACTTTGTTGTCAAGACAAACATTTCCTTGTGTCTTTTTCTTTTCATTAAATCCCTCCCAGCAAGCATATTGAACATTTGATCGTTGCCCCCAATCTGCAAATCTACATCCATAGTTACGGCATCATATGCCTGGAAAATAGGATATAGAAATTCATGAACATAGACTTCTCGGCCAGCTTTAATTCTTTCTTGAAACATGTTCCTAGAAAGCAAACTGGAAACTGTAAAATGTGAAGTTAACTCCAACATATCTTCTGGAGAAAGTTTATTCGTCCATTTTGCATTATGGGTAAAGTTAACTTTTAAATTTTTTAAGTGCAAAACTTTGCCAATTTGTTTTTTGTATCCCTTCGCATTTTCTAAAACCTGTTTATGAGTCAGTGGTTTCCGAATTGTTTGTTTCCCTGTTGGATCTCCGATTTGCGCCGTAAAATCACCAATCAAGATAATAACTTCATGACCAAGATCTTGAAATTTCTTCAGCTTCAGAAGTTGAACCAGATGGCCAAGATGCAAGGTGTTTCCAGTTGGATCAATCCCATAATAAAGCTTGATTTTTTTGCCCGACATTAAAACTTTCTCCAACGAAGATTTATCCGGATAAACTTTTTCTATTCCGCGAGTTAAAATTTCATCTATTTTCTTTTCGTCCATAATAATTTTCATACTCGGATTCTAACATATTTACTGCTATAATTAAAATAATGAGAAAATTTTATGGGAGTCGGTGGTTCTGGAAAAATTTAATCCTGCTGGGGAGCGGCATTTTCATTTTGGGATTCGGAATGATTATTGTCTGGCTTTCTTCGCTAAGAATTCCCGATTTCAACTCTTTTACGGACAGAAAAATCACAAATTCCACTAAAATATACGATCGCACCGGCGAAATTTTGCTCTATGACATACATCAAGATATAAAAAGGACAAATATTCCATATCAAGCGATGGGAGTAAATATCAAAAACGCCACGGTGGCGATTGAAGATTCTGAGTTTTATAATCACCGCGGAATAAGAATTATTTCTATTATTCGCGCGATCTTGTCTAATATTTTTAATACGGGCAGAACTCAAGGCGGTTCGACTATCACTCAGCAATTAGTCAAAAACACCCTTCTTACCCAGGAAAAATCTTACACCAGAAAAATAAAAGAATGGGTGCTTTCAATCAAGATAGATAAATCCATATCGAAGGAAAAAATTCTAGAATACTATCTAAATGAAGCTCCCTATGGCGGAACTGTTTATGGAATAGGCGAAGCCAGTAGAACCTATTTTAACAAAGACGCGCAAAATTTGACACTGGCGGAAGCGGCCTATCTGGCCTCGATTCCGCAAGCTCCAACAACTTTGTCGCCTTACCGAAAAAATAAAGACAAACTGGAAGTCAGAAAAAATCTGGTGCTTTCCAGGATGCTAGAACTTAATTTTATTTCCAAGGAAAACTATAAAAAAGCAAGGGAGGAAACAGTTGTTTTTTCCCCGCCAGCAACAACGGGAATAAAGGCGCCGCATTTTGTCTTTTTTATTAAAGAATATATTGAGGAAAAGTATGGAAGTGAAATAGTGAAAAGGGGGGGATTGAAAGTCACGACCACGCTTGATTATGGACTGCAAGAAAAGGGAGAACAAATTGTTAAAGAGGGCGCCTTGGTGAATGAAAAGGCTTGGGACGGGAAAAACGCGAGCTTAGTGGCCATCGACCCAAAAACAGGACAGATTTTAACCATGGTCGGTTCACGGGATTATTTTGACAAAGAAATAGAAGGAAATTTCAATGTAGCCACCGCTCTTAGGCAACCCGGCTCGTCTTTTAAGCCCTTTATATACGCTACCGCCTTCAATAAAGGCTTTACTCCCGAAACAGCGCTCTTTGACGTGCCTACGGAATTTCAAACCACTTGTGATGCTTCTGGCCAGGCTCTGCCCAGACACGATCAAAAAGACTGTTACATGCCTGATAACTATGATGAAAAATTCCGCGGACCAATGAGCCTTCGAAGCGCTTTGGCGCAATCAATCAATCTGGTGGCTGTAAAACTTTTTTATCTGGCGGGACTTCTTGATTCATTGAAAACAGCCGAAGATATGGGCATTAATACTCTGAGCGATATTGGCCGATACGGATTGACTCTGGTCATCGGAGGCGGAGAAGTATCGTTGCTCGACATGACGTCCGCTTACGGAGTTTTTGCAAACAACGGCGTTCGGAATCCTTATACCGGAGTCCTAAAAGTTGAAGATAACAGTGGAAAAATTTTAGAAGAGTTCAGATCAGACGCGCAGGAAGTCCTGCTCAAAAACACCACGTTAACCATTTCGGACATTCTGTCGGATGAAAAAGCCCGCATTCCGACTTTCGGAACACATTCAGCTCTTTTTATACCAGGAAAAGAGGTAGCGGTAAAAACTGGGACGACTAATAACAACAAAGACGCTTGGACCATCGGTTATACTCCTTCCATTGCCGTGGGTGTTTGGGCAGGAAACAACGATAATCAGCCGATGAAAAAAGGCGGGGTGGCAGTGGCTGGACCTATTTGGAATAAATTTATGAACGAAGCATTAAAAATTTTGCCCGATGAAAAATTCGAAAAACCAAACAATGCGGAGGTTGACTCTACAACCCTGAAACCAGTGCTCCGCGGATTTTGGCAGGGAAATGAAAACTTTTTCATAGATAAAATCTCTCAAAAATTAGCGGGTCCGAACACGCCCCAAGAGACCATCGAGGAAAAAGTTATAACTAATGTGCATTCAATCCTGTATTGGGTGGATAAAAATGATATTTTGGGAGCGCCGCCAATAAACCCCGAAAACGATCCGCAATTTAACCACTGGGAAATACCTATCCAGAATTGGTGGGCGCAAAACAGCGGAAAATATAAAATAACAACTTTAAATGACAAGCCAAATATGATAGATGACGTGCATACTGACGCATCGAAACCGATCATTTCCATTATTGAACCAAATAGTTATACAAATTATCCGCCCAACCAAAAAATAAACTTAAAAATTGCAAGCTCCGGCCCATATCTTCTCTCGAAACTAGACGTTTTTGTGAACGAGAACTATTTGGGAACTTCTCAAGCTCCTTTTGTTTTTTCTTTTATTCCTTCTTTATTAGAAAACTTACAAACAGATAATGAATTAAAGATAATTGCTTATGACAGCGTTTATAATAAAAGTGAGGCAAGTCTGATGTTCAAAGTACAACAGTAGCGCAGATAGAGCCTTAGGCTCTATCTGCTGTTATCTGTTCATGGGCATGATGAGATAAATAAAAGAAGCGTCGCCTGCGGGAGATATGACCAAGGGACTTGAGGCCCCGGAAAACTTGATGGACAAGCTATCGGTTGTGATTGATTGGAAACAGTCCAAAAAATATTTATAATTAAAACTAAGCTCAATATTTTCTCCTGTCAGGGCGGCATCCAGATACGTTTTATTTTCTCCGACCTCGTTATTATTGGATGAAAGTTCGAAAACTTTTTCTTTGGGCAAAACTTTTAGATTCACTTGATTTAATTTATCTGAAAAAATATTAGAAAGCTTGAGCGCGTTCAGTAAATCTTGCTTAAGCATTAAAGCGTTAGTTCCCGAAGTTTTTGGAATAATTTGGCGATAGTCTGGGAAAACTCCGTCGATGACCCGCGAAGTCAGATAAACATTGTCCGATGAAAAAGAAATTTGGTTTTTATTAAAACATACTTGGATGGCAGAAGCAGACTCTCCAAAAACTCTCAGTATTTCTGAAATATTCTTAAACGGAATAAGGATACCTCGAATTTCAGGCAATTCTTTTATTTTAATTTTTTTCTCAGCCAATCTGAAGGAGTCAGTTGAAACAAATACTAAGTTGTCCTCATCGGTATATATAAAAACACTTGAAATCTCAGGTTTTATGTCCGAGACGGAAGAACTGTAGTAGACCGATTTTATGCCATTTGTTAATTTTTTTGATTCTATTTCAAAACTTATCCCTTCAACTTTAGGTATCGTTGGAAAATCTTCATGAGGCTGGCCTTTTAGTTTTATTTTGCTTTTTTTTGTTCGAATGGATAAATTACCATCCATACTTTCCAGATAAACATTTTCATTTTGAAAAACGTTAGAAAAAATACCGTTCAGCACCAACCCAGAAACAGCAACAATCCCTTCTTTCTCTATTTTAGCGGGAATTTCAACTTCAATACCAAGACTTAAGTTTGTAGACCTAATTTTTAAAGATTTTCCAGACGCAATTAAAAGAATAGAATTTAAAACAGGTAAGGTTAGGTTTTTGCCAGTAATTCTCTCTACTTGAGAAATTTTATTTTTAATTTCCTCGATTTTACATTCTAATTTCATGTGCTTATAATTTATTTTTTAAATTTATTAATACTATTAGACGTGTTGATAAGTGGATAACCCTTTTTGTTTTTATTTTATAAAGTTATTTATTACCCTTGCTTTTGATCTTAGTCTAATAACTTTTTATTACTTAAACATAATTCGTATTTGTTCCAACTCCTGTAAAAGTTGTGGGTCATTTTTCAAGTCGTTTTTAATCTTTAAGCAGGAATGAATGACTGTGGTATGATCTTTTCCGCCTAATTTTTGTCCAATCAAGGGGTATGATACATTAAAATCTTCGCGGAGTAAATACATTACCACCTGTCTTGCTTTTACTATTTCCTTCTTTCTGGTTTTTTCATAAATAGTGGCTTCTTCTAATTTATAGTATTCGCTTACTATTTTCACGACGTCTTTTATGGCCATATTTTTTTTAGGTTTCATGTTGTTTTTAAGCAAGTTTTTAACTTCCGGTAGCATTAAGGGTCTATTTTTCAAGCGATATTGACAAACAATGATATTTAAGTTTCCTTCGAGCTCGCGAATGTTGCCGTCTACAACCGAAGCGACGTATTCCACTATCTCTTGGTCCAAATCAATATTAAGTTCTCGTAATTTCACCTTCAAAATTGCTAGACGGGATTCATATTCTGGGGGGGATATATCCACAATCATTCCAGCCGCAAAGCGGGATTTTAATCGATCCGCCAATTCGGGGATATAATTGGGATGTTTATCAGAAGAAAAAATAATTTGCTTATTATTTTCGTGAAAAGTATTAAAGGTGTGGAAAAGTTCCTCCTGAATTTTTTCCATTTTGCCGATAAATTGGATATCATCTATGATTAAAAGATCATACTTGCGGTATTTTTCCTTGAAAGAATTTGCTTTATTGCTCTGTAACGAATTTATAAAATCGGTAGCGAATTTTTCCAGAGTCATGTAGTGCACTTTTTTATTTGAATATTTTTCTTTAATTGAATTCCCCACCGCTTGGATCAAATGAGTTTTGCCGAGTCCAGTTCCTCCGTAAACAAAAAACGGGTTATATTTAGTTCCGGGACTGTCTATGATCGCCTGAGATGCGGCATAGGCGAGTTCATTGAAAGACCCCACAATGAAAGAATTAAAGTGATAACGCGGATTCAAGTTATCTTCCAGGTTTATATAAAGGTCTTTTAGGGGCAATTCTTTGTTTATGTAACTTTCGTCATCTTTTGTTGTGTCCAGTTCTTGTTTATTTGCTTCTATTTTAGTGATAATATATTCGACGGCGCGCATATTTTCATACACATCGGCTACAGTTTTGGTAATTAGTTTATGATATTTATTTATAAGCCAATCGCGGACAAATTCATTCGGCACACCAATGTAGATGACACCCGTATCTTCTTTTATAATAGACGTATTTTTAAACCAAGTGCTAAAGTTTGCCTTGGATATGCCTGCTTCGATTTCGACTAAACAATTTTTCCAGAGCTGTTTTGTATTCATGACCCCATATTATACTATTTGTAAAATGTTTGATACTTTCTAAAAGTTATTAAACCTGTTGATAATGTGTGGATAATATTATATACTCTTTGGTATGTCATTCACATACAAACCCAAAAAAAGAAAAAGAGCTCGAAGCCATGGGTTTTTGGTCAGATCCAGAATCAAGACTGGCAGAAAAGTTCTAAAAAGAAGACGTCAAAAGGGTAGGAAAAAGCTCTCTGTTTAAATCTGCATTTTTGGCGGGATAATATGCTATCTAAAAAAAATAGAGCGGGCGCTGAGGAAATCAAAAAAATGTTTAAGGGAAGCAGATTTCTTGTTTCTTTCAGTTTAACTTTTAGATATTTAAAAACCAATAATCAAGAAGTAAAAATTTCTTTTATCGCGCCGAAAAACGTTGCTAAATTGGCAGTAGAAAGAAATCAGTTGCGCCGACGAGGATATTTTGTATTAAGAAAATATATTCACCAATTCCCTGCCGGACTCATCGGCGCTTTTGTTTTTAAAAAATATCAAGATGATATTTTAATACTTGAAAATGAAATTAAAAATATTATCAATAAAGTGCATTGATTTTTATCAAAAGCAAATCCGGTTTTTTATAAAACCTAGCTGCGTTTTTTATCCTACTTGTTCGGAATACACAAAACAGGCTATTCAGAAATATGGCATCCTAAAAGGAATTTACTTGGGGTTTTTGCGTATTTTGCGTTGTCATCCATGGCAAAAGAATCATGTTGATTCGCTCCTTTGATTTTTGAGCATTTTCAGATAGAATGAAAGAATGCTCTCCAATATCTGGAATACTGTTTTATATCAGCCATTACTTAACGCATTGGCCTTTTTGGTTTTCATTATTCCTGGCGGAGATGTCGGTGTTGCGGTTATTATTCTTACTATTCTGGTTAAATTATTGCTTTTCCCTTTTTCTCAAAAATCCATTAAAAATCAGGCGGCTATGACCATGCTTGCCCCAGAACTTGATAAAATAAAAAAAAACGGGTTTAGCAAAGAAGAACAAGCGCGATTAACTTTTGAGCTTTATAAAAAACACAAGACTAATCCTTTTTCCGGATGTCTTTTGGTTTTAATTCAAATCCCCATTATTTTTGCCCTGTATTATGTTTTTTTTAAAGGAATAAATTTTCAGAGTGAATTGCTTTATTCTTTTATTCATATCCCAGAAAATATAAATATGATTTTCTTAGGAATCATTGATGTAAGCAAGAAAAGTTTAATTTTGGCAATCTTGGCGGGTGTATCTCAATACCTTCAAGCGCATTTTATGCCCAAACCGGCTATTTCCTCGATTGCCACTGGTTCTTTCCAAGAAAATTTTACAAAAAGCATGCACATGCAAATGAAATATTTCTTTCCGTTCATTGTCACTTTCATAGCTTACAGCATCTCTGGCGCAGTTGCGTTATATTGGATTACGAGTAATATCTTTGCTGTGGGTCAGCAGATTTATGTTAATAAAACAGAAAAGAAGGCGCTAGATGAAGAGGTAAAAGTTTTAATTACTGAAAAGTAAATGAAAAAAGAAGAAATACAGAATTTAATAAAGCAATTAATTGAAAAAACCGGAATCATGGTGGCGGGAATTACTGTTATAGAAGATAATCCAAGCAACACGTGGTTTTCGGTTGAAGTAAATGAACCGCATTTTTTTGTAGGGCATGATGGCGAGGCGCTTTATGCGTTAAACCATTTGGTTCGCAGAATAATTGAAACCAGAACCCCAAAGACGGTCATCGGCGATTCCCTGATGACCGTCTTTGGGGACAACAATGTTTTAATTGATATTAATGGTTTTCAAAAAAAGCGTGTAGAGAATGTTCGCGCAGTAGCTCATATGATGGGAGAAAGGGCCAGGTATTTCAAATCAAGCATAGAAGTTGATCCGATGTCGGCTTTTGAGCGCCGGATTGTGCATGAATTTTTATCTAACGCAACCGATCTGAAAACAGAATCGGTGGGTATGGGAACTTCTCGTCGAGTGGTGATTAAGTATATTGGTAGAATCTAACCCCCTCTCCTTTTGGAAACTCCCCCTTGTCAGGGGGAGAGGGTTCCTCCCTCCCTGCTAAGGGAGGGCCTTGGAGGGTCGTATTTTATTTTAGCTCCAACCTCCACAAAAAAGAATCTTTTTTATTTACGAAAAATAAATAATTTTCCCCTTCATCCAGGGCAAGCTTTATGCCGTCAATTTCTTCTCCCCTCGTGACTATGGTGGTCGGATCCAATATCATCGTTCCATTTTCAGTTTTGATGTCTATCTTCCAAAATTGGTCGTTAAAAGATATTTCTCCTTGATACCAACTATCCGGATATGCGCCCAGTCCAAGTAATTTTGGCGCGGCGCAGTAAATAACATCGCTTGTTTTACCCCAAACGCATTTTTCCGGCAGAGTTTTTACTCCCAATACATCAGAATTTCTGCTGTCAGCGTGATAAACATTCAATGATAAATTATTATCGCCATAAAGAATTAGTTTTCCATTTGGGCTTCCCAGGGTGGTCAGCCCGTTTATATTGCCTAAAATTTTAGTTAAACTTTTTTTGATTAAATCCAGGCTGTACATATGCCCCGGAACACTATTAGAAGGTTTGGTTGTCAGGGTAATCGTATTGCTATTTGGCCACTGAGACAGCCATTCCGTAAAAGGAGAATCAAAGACTTGGACTTTTTTGTTATCCAAGAAACTTAAAGTCGTTCCTACCATATTATCTCCACTGTCAAACAGGTAGAACATTTTCGAAATATCAGGCGAGATACTTATATCTTTTATATCATTGGGCAAGAAAAATCCTTTGATTTCGTTGTTGGCGCTGGGGTCTGCGCCTAAATATTCCTTCGGGAGAGTTCCGACAAAAGTTTCTATCGTCCGGTCATCCGCTTTTAAATATCGCATCACTACCGATTGCCCGCGATTGCCAAAATAACTGTCGTACAGCTTCGGTATTATTGTTCCCGAAAATTTTCTTTCTTCAATTTTGTCGGCAAAAGTTTGGTAGATATTTCCGGTCGCTTTGGCCGCATATCTGACAGCTGTTACAAATTCGGTCTTTGGTTTTAGACTCCCCGAACCCTCCTTAGCAGGGGGGATTGAATTTACCTCCCCTGTTAAGGGGAGGATAGGAGGAGTTGTATTCCTTACTCGTTCTTTACTGAAGATTCCAAAGCCAGCCACTGGCATGCTTGAAACTTTTACTAGTTTTGCTTTTGAAGCCTCTTCTGCGGCGGGAGGAATATATCCTGAGACATCAATTGGAGGTGTGGCAACCGGAGACGTTGTTTTAGTTCCAAACGGATTGAATTGCGAGAAAAAATTCGTGCCTGTGCCACTATCTGTGGGTGTAATTGGTTCTTTCCAAAAAGACAAATATCCAAGAACCGCGATTGTCGCGATGGCCAGTATTATTATTAAAAGTATAAAATTTCTTTTTGAC
>ERZ1292629.812-Hain-H43-01um-R1-812-length-34061-cov-7_pt1 | contig 24771 bp, 27 predicted proteins | sample MGYA00564399_ERZ1292629 | MGnify/ENA primary metagenome ERZ1292629 (study PRJEB36523, sample SAMEA6512636) | groundwater metagenome | collected 2019-01-08 | study: AquaDiva: Metagenomics assemblies of 32 groundwater samples
TTCCATCAAAATTAAGCATTAGAAACGGTATATATTGCAAGAATTTTTCCGGCATATCAACCCCTCGCTTTTCTTAATGATAATCCAAGATTTCCCACATTTCTCCAACCTATATACGATTCAATATATTCTCCACGATATGAGACAAATGGTAATCTTAACCATCCATATTCCCTCACAGCCCAATTCCATCCATCGTTAGGATTCCATACATGTTCAGGATATGCACCGTAACTTGTAAAATCCTTTCCTGCAATGCCCACAATATGAAATGTAAAATCATGGGCTGGATTTCTAACCCACCATAATATTTTTCGCAGCCACATAGGATATTTAGGCCATTTGTTTGATGGCGGTAAAGGTTCATCCCTATTAGTAAAAAAGGATAAAAGAAATAGTTTATATGATAGCTTTTTCATAAAAATTACTGCTGGTTTCACACCTAATAGAAGACCTAATGCAAGAAAAAATCTGCTTTGTAGTATGCCTAATTGCCATGATAAATTTTTCTCTCTTAATCTTTGTTATAAACATTATAAACGAGATTACTACCGAAAGAATCTTAAAAGAATTTAACCTTCAGGTTCTTCTGTATTGCCGAAGATTGCCCATATAGGTTGTGGTGATATTATGGTTTTGACGATAGCCATTAGTTTATCTTATAACCTTGAAACCATGTAACAGTAATACCCCCTTCAATGTCTTGATTTACACCGCTTGCTTGACGAGCGTATATGTCAAAATAATCTGTTGTGCCATTTGATTCTACAACTACATCTATTGGAATAGGAGCTGGAGTTGTTACAACATTATCATCAGCACCGGTTTTGTAAGCAGTTCCGTTTTTATAAACAGCAACCTGGATACGACTGCCGACTGTGCCTGTTACAAACTGAACTTGTGCTTTCAAATTATACTTGCCATCAATAGTTGGAGTAAATGTAGACGATGCAAAATTATTATTAGTATCGTATTCTTCTGTTGACCATGTAACTTTAGTCCATGTGCTTGTTACAATCCCCGTCTGGTTTGTTGCGTTTTTATGGACAGAGAATGAGGAGTGCTGTGGTGAAGTCCCATTTGCCCTAAAATAAATTACCCTGAACAATGTCGTAGTATCCGCATACACAAACGCCCAATCGTTTGCGGCTGTTATTATATTAGCACTGCCGGGAAGGTTTAAATTAGCGCCATGTGTTAAGGTTGCCGCCCCATCAAAAATAACCTTCTTCCATGCCCCCGCCTGAACGGCAGTCCCAAATGAAGTTATAGTGGCCGTGCCAGTGATGTGAACAGTATTGCCGTCAGTTGACCAAATATTCGTAGTTCCACTTGATGATATTGCTGCTCCTTCACCTTCATTTATAGTATAGTTCAAATTTGTTAGACTATATTTTAAATCATCAGGAGTTATAGCTAAAGAAGTGCTTGCACCAGTTAGAGATTCTGCATTTGTAGCAAATTGCACAATACCTCTTGTGGTCGCAGAGGCTATCTCTATTGCAGGGATAATCTCAATATCGTCATAGGTTTTAGCTGTAAATCCAGTCTTGGTAAGTGTTATCTTGAACTTGGATTGAGAAGTATAAGTATAGTCAGTAGTATCCACCCAGAAGTTAAAGAAACCATCTGTGCCTGTGGTTACTGCGCTTCCTGAAACTGCTCCGGTAGAGCCGGAAGAAGAATAAATTGTTGCCAATGCAGTTGTGCTGGCATTATAGACTGTAACTGTTCCGCTTGCTACGATATTGCCTGCTTGGTCTGTAAAATGTTTCTGATAGATATATCTCATGGATAATCCCTCCTGATTGCTTTAATAAAAGCCGCACCCATTAAAAAGAGCATCTCATCATCTTCAATGGGGATTTTCCTCTTATTCCCCCATAAGGAATTGTTCTATTTGTTGTTCTTCTTTATTTACATTTGCATAACCCTCTATGGCAGCAAAAGTTCTTATATGCAAATCCATCTTTTTAGCCATTTCTTGTGGTTTAATACCTTTTGCAAAGTTGATAAGAGTTTGTGCAAATTCTGGATTGAAAGAAGCCCTTAATAAATATTCATCCATTTTTTTATTTAATGTCTCTCTATAATTTTTTGCAAAAGATTCTATAACATTTAAACTGGAAAGACGGCTTGTCATTGACACACCTACTAATCTGCCGATAGTGTCAATGGTTTTTTCAGCAGTATCAGAACCTTTTAATAATGAATAAGATGTTCTGTTTAAAATATCGTATGCCTTTTGTATATTTATCATAGCACTTATTTTTTGAGGTTCGTCTTTATATAAAATCCTCATTGCAGGGGCATATTGAGCAAATACTGTTTTTATTTTTGCAACACTTAATGTTGGATTTGTTGCTATATCTGTGGCTGTTGTTTTGACTTTATTGAATAGAAAATCACTAAATGCCCTTTTTAATCCCCTTGTCGCAGCAACATCATCTTTAACATTATTTAATAATTCCTGCGCAACCGTGCCTGTAGATTTGCCATGTCCTGCAAAAGCAGCAGATATAGCGTGTTCAGGGTCAGCCCCTAATAATTTAGAGGCCGCAGATTTATTAAATTCCGTTTCTGCTAATTTTGCACTTTCAAGAGATTTTGTGGCAGAAGCAATATCTTTAAATTTATCCTGTAAACCAAATTTAGAAAGCACTTTATTGTTTGAAAATAACCATCTGGACAATCTTCCTTGCTCTACTTCACCTGTTATTGGATTTGTAGCTTTTTGTAATAAATCCTGCGAAGCATAATCTTCTATTGCCTGCTTTGCTGTCTTATCACTACCCATTGCTTTGATGAAATCATCAGCAGTATCAGGATTTTTAAAGAATTTACCTGCAATAAGGCTATCATCTATTCTTGATATTTCACCCTTTGCACCTTTTTGCAGTATTGTTCCTACTGTTCCTTGTTCAAAAGGAATAATTCTTTCTTCTTTGAAAACCCTGTTAGCTTCTCTTAATTTAACAATATTTTCTCCGCCTGTTCCTTTTGCAGCTTCATCAATAGTATTGTCTATACTTTTTAAGAATCTTGATAAACGGCTAATAAGTCTATTATTAGGATTTATTGTTTGCTCTGCATTTCTTAATTGAGCCGTTACTTCACTTCTTAACCCTTGCAAATCCTTTAAAGACATTTCAGTTGATTTATTTAATAATGCCTGAACTTCCGGATTGTTTTGTTTTAAAGCCTCTTGCATTTTGGAAGATAATTCATTGAAAGGTTTCTCATAATTTTTTATACTCCAATCATCTATTGGAGAACCTAAATCTTTTTTTACTTGTCCTAAAATAGAAGGGACATTTTCTGATACATTTTCATATTTACTGAATGGTTTAGCAATATCATCAATATCATCTGCTAACTTTTTAACAGATATAGGCATAGTTCCTATTTCTTCATAAAGGGCTTTTGATTTTGTAATAGCTCCTTTTTCTAATTCCTGCGCTCTGCCTAATATAACTTTACCACTTTCCTGTATATCTGGTTTTACCATTAACTTTCTTGTTTCTGCTTCAAGACCGCCAGTTGCTTGTTTTTTAGCAGTTTCTATTCCGCCTTTTGTGGCAGATACTTTTTGCAATACATCTTCTATCCCTTCTTTTTCTGGAAACTGTTTTTGATAGTATTTACGAATAGCATTATTATTATTAACAATAATTTCCTGATTCATTTGTCCGCCTTTTGGCGTTAAAAATAATGCCCTCTCTTGTTTCAATTCTTTGGGGCCGAAAGCCTGTTGTCCTCTTGTAAATATCAAATCAGGTATTTCTTCTTGTATCTTTTTGGCTTCTTCTATATTTTTGGCATAAATTGCGCCTTCGCTTGTATTAGCAATAAGCATATTACCTGCTTTACTGGCTGCACCAAAAGTGGAAGCTATTTTATTTTTAACAAAACGGTATGCTTTTGGAATACCAACTATTCCTGCGCCGACTGTTTCGCCTGCAACATAGGTTTTTACTCCTGTCCAGGCTTCTCCTGCTTGTTTTCCTAATTCTTCCGTTACCGTAGCAGATGGTCTATCTATTCCTATTCCTCGTTCCAATCCTTTAGCTGCTGCATAACCTAATCCTGCGCCTACGGGGGCTAAATATGGATGAATACTTCCGAAAGCCTTTGCTCCCGCAACCATAGCTCCACCTTCTCCGCCCAATTTACCTGTTTCTATCCAATCTTGTTTAGTAAGTGGAATAGCTCTTGGTGCATATTTTTCTTTAAATTCTGTTTGCCATTCTTCAGGATATAGTGGTTTTTTTCCAGAATATTCAGTAGAAAGAGGATGGTCGGGTTGAGATTGAGATAAAGAAATTACAACTTTATTTTGTTCTGTATCAGGCAATCCTCTAAAATCTTTATCAACTTTCAATAAAACTCTTTTCTTTTCTATGTCGGGCAACCCCTGAAAATCAGGGTCATTTATAACTTGCTGGGTAGTAGGCATTTTACCTCTTTTGAAATTTCTTTAAATAATCGTCTGCTGTTTTGATTGTAGAAGAAGGTATTTGTCTCGGTTCAAAATAAATACCTTTATTGTATTGTTCAACAGCTTTGTTGTAATAATTTATATCCCAAATAGCAAGCCGTTCATTTATATCAAGTAATTTTTCTATAGCGCCACCCGTAAGGGTAATTTTTCCACCAGCTATTTTTTCCGCATATTCACGGTCTGCATCTGATAATCCAGTGCCGCTGCCAAAATCTTTTATAACCTGTCCGACCTGCTTGCCCATAAGGCTGGCAAAGGTATCTGTATTGGTTGCTTTTTGATTATTTATATAAATATCTGCTTCTTGCAGCCATTTATTAAAAGATTGCCTTATATTGGCAGCGCTACCTGTATATATGCCTTGTGTTAGTAATGATTTACCAATTCTTAAAACCTCTATTGATTTTTCCGCCAAATCTGCTTTTTCTCCGAGCTTTTCAAGGCGTATTGCTGATTTTTCTGCTGCTTTTTCCCCAGCCTTAATTCCTTGCCGTTCTTCTATCCCAGCCCTTTTAAATTCACGCATCCAATCAGCTTTTTGGTTTGGAGATGCTTCTTTCCCAGTTTGTTTTTTATATGCCTCAGCTTTTAATTGCATATATTCATTTATATCTGTTGGTGTTTTCTCTTTTCCTTTCTCTTTTGCCCAATCTCGGAATAGTTGCGTTAGTCCTTCTACATCTCCTATCCTTGCCAGTGCCACTATCTGCTGTTGTTCTTCCTTTGTTTTGGTTCTAATTATATCCATATTATTTTCCACTATTTTTTGAGTTTGCATCGTTTTATCAATGCCTATCAGAGTCCTTACTACATCATCATATTGTCCTTTTAGTCCAGTGTAACCCTCCTGCAATCCCCTTTCTTTCATATATCCCTGTTCTTTTTCATTTTCCTTCATTGCTTTCATTTTTTCTTCAGTTGTGGCAGTATCCGAATCTACTATCTTTTGATTTTTTGCAATAACTCCTTGCACTCTTTCCAATTCTACTTTGGAGTAATTAAATTCTTTCATAAATGGGGTATCGGGGTCAATCGCACTTCTTATTTTCCCTGCCCACCATTCCTGATTCTCTTTTTTATCCATATGAGCAAAAACATCTTTGGCGCTCTTTTTAGTTACAAGATTTGGGTCGCTGCTTACAAGTTGACGCTCTACTCCACCCTCATAAATTGTTTTGGTAAGAATATGCTTCTTTATCATATCCATAGGTATAGGCTCATTTTCTGCTTTTAACTGTTTTACTTTCTCTGCCAATAGTTGAGTTTGCATTTCCCCTTGTTCAATATTTTGCTCCATTTGCTGCCTTTCAAGCGGCGCTTTTTGTTCTGCCAGCCTCATCTTTCTTGCCCTTTCCTGTATGTCCATTACTCCGGGCATACCATAGTATAATGCCAATCCTAAATTAGCCATGACATACCTCCCTTGTTAATTCCACAAAAAGATTTTTAAGTTTATCCTGTTTTATTCCATTTATGATAAATTTGGAAGTCAAAGCTATTTTAATCGCCGCTATATTGTTATTTTTAATCATGCAGTTTATCCTCTGAAAATCCCCATGTATTTTGTTTGTTGCTTCCATAAAGAAAGATAATGTCTTATGCCCCCTGTATTCTTTCAACATGCCCGCATACTGAATATAAAAAGTGATTTTGTTGGTGGGATAGCCTGAAACAAATCCCACAATATTCTCATTTTCATAAACCAAATAAAGGATTGCAGGGGCTTGTTCGGATGCCTCTTTAATATCCTGCGATTTAAATACTTTATTAAATAGATTTTGATATATAGCCATTATTTGCTCATTGAAAAATAGTTTTTTAACCATTATTTACCGCCGCCGCCTAAACCGCTTATACCTTCTATCAAGCCTTGTATATCTGTGGTTATTATATCGGCAAATTGTTCTGCAATCGCATCGCCACTTTCTTCCATCCATTTTCCTGATTTGCTTAAATTTTCTGCATATTTCCCTAATCCTAATCTTCTTCCTCCCCATATTGCCGCATCTTCAAATTCCGAACTCGCTTCTCTAAACCCGCCTCTTTGTTTCCCCGGTGATGTAATTGCCCTCCTTGCTCCCCATACCGTTGCATCTTCTAAATTTCCCATTTGTGAACCTAATACTCCATAACCTGCTGAACCTACAAGATTGCGTGGAGATGTAAGAGGCACATTGCCGGTCGTTTCTTCTGTATTGATTTGACCCCATTCTGACCATCTCCCTATTCGTTCTTTCCTTCTTAAACTGCTTGATTTAACCATTCCCAATCCAGAAGAACTTGCATCTGCTGCCCTGATAAAACCTCTTGAAGTTTGCCATCCATCGTTTTCCTCTGGTATTGGAATCACAGATTGTAATTGTTGCAATCCCTGATTTTGTTGTAATAATTGTTCCTCCCATGCTTTTTGTGATGCTTCATAATTTCTTTTTTGTAAGCCTAAACTTTCATATCCTAACATTCTGCGTCTTGATGTTTCTAAAGCTCCTCTGACTCTACCACGCAGACCATACATTGAAGTAGCCTGTCCGGCAGACGCAAGCTGTCTTGCCCGTATAAGAATTGTTCCTGTCTCATAATTACCAAATGCCATTTATTTATCGCTGGTTGCATATCCGACTATAGCGCCTACAATAGCGCCTACAACAATGCTAATACCCATAGTGGCTGGTGCAAAATAAGCTCCGTAGGCGGCTCCTGCTGCTGCTCCGCCCATCGCTCCGCCCATTGTTGAACCTGCCTTTCTTTCTGTTTCTTTGCCTCCCCAGGGAGTGGTTTTTTGTAATTCTCTATTATGTGATACTGCCGAACCTCCTAACTGTCCACCTACATAACCCCCAGCAGCACCTCCAGCTATCGGCCCCCAACCTCCCGCACCCATACCTGTCCAAGTAATCCCAGTTTGTCCTGTGCCTGTCATAATCGCTCCTGCACCCATCATATATCCTGCGGTAGCTTGAGCTTCCTGCGCCTCGGCATCTTGTTCAACCCTTCTTCTTGCTATATCCACATTTTGCTGTGATATATTAAGATTTTCTCCTTGCGTTCTTTCTGCCAATGTCTGACTTTCTTTTTGTGACTTTTCTGATAATTCCAGGCTTCTTTTCTGCAAGCCCAGAGATTCCCATCTTGCAGCCCTTTCCTGCGAGGATTCCAATGCCCCCCTGACTGCGCCTCGTAAATGATATGATGATAGAGGCTGACCATAAGCCTGCATCTGTTTGGCACGCCTTAAAATAGTATTTACTTCATAATTTCCGTATGCCATTTACACATCCTCCCGCACCACTTCATAAAAACCTCCAAGATACATTGGAGTAAAGCCGACAGTCTCGTTTGAGGTGCTGATATTTATTTTTAATGAATGATATATGCCGTGATGCTGTCCAGATAGGCTTTTCTTTGCATTAATAATTCTATTACCAACACGGACAGGAGATAAGGTAAAACTACTTGAGGCATTGGTTTCACCGTCAACATAATGCTGAACTATGATATTTGAAGCTGTTGCGGTTGTTGATTTGGCGATAAGTTTTACTTTTCTCAAAACAGTTACAACTGAAGTTTTCCCTTCATCAAAAAGTAAATCTCCTGACCACATTTCATGGTTAATTGTATTACTATTGAATGTATTGCCATTTTCCAGCCTGCACATTATGCCGTTGTTGCGGACACCATAATTATATCTGACAGAGTTGGCATCCTGAACCTCAAAACCAAATTGCAATGCTGCGCTTGAACCTCTGTTAATCTCATACCAGCCCCCCCTTGCAAGGTCAAAAACAAATTCCCTGTTGAGATTGCCTGTAGAACTTGCATCTGCAAATATCCAGTGATATTCCATATTTTCATTGTCAACCCATCCAACGGAATTTTCTATATAACTTGCATGGAGTTTTCTTGTATTACTTTCTCTTGGGTCAAAAAAGTTTTTAATATCTTCATGGATAGGAATAGGTGTTTTATTATCAAAGAGATAAAACCCTTTACTACCCTGATAAATCAGAACAGATAAGGCACTGCCAAGTAGATATGTAAATGCCTTTTTCAAGGTTTTAGGAGCAACAAGACCATCTTTGACTGTAATTTCATACTTCTGGAAATCATCAGGACTTCCGCCTGTAAGCCCAAATAAGGCATTTCTTTTGAAAATAACCAAAGTATCAAATATATTTGAGCCTAAAACAGCATACAAGGTTTCCAATCCTGTTATTTCCGATTTATCTCCGAAAAGGATTTGAGTCGTATCATCTCCATTTAAAACATTCGGCGCATCTATGGCAGAACATCTTATGGAATTTTTCTTATCATCTTCATTATTGGCAAGCCAAATACGATTTTTAGCCAAAGCCATGTGCTTATATCCTGTGATACTTTCCGGTGCTGTTATTCCGCCTGTATAATAAACCCTTGTTGGGCTTGATAAAGCTACACTCCATGTAAGTTTGTAATACCAAAGAGGCGTGGAATCCTCCACTGTTGTCTGAAATTCTGCATTATCATCAGGCGGATTCCATGAAACAACTCCTGACACTTTCATTGATTTGCCACCGGAGCTTGTCTCATCAACCATTCCCGATACTGCTGCAAAAGTTTTACCATCTGCACTATAAGATACTGTTAAATTAGAGGCGTTTGTATTGCCGCTTCCGTTTACTATATGAAATTCAATAGCTGACAATCTTTCAATGAACCCGCAGACAAGATGATAACCTGCACCTGCTATATTTACATAAGTCCCTGACGACCCTGCATTGTATTCATCGTCAAGAACAATATAATTATATTCAGTATAATTTGTGCCGTTATATAATCTGAATGAAACAGTATCTCTTAATTCACCATCCCAAATATCAACCAATGCCTGCATAGGTGTATTAACAGTTAATTGAGCCATGTGGGAATTATTAGCCACGCCTGAACTTGATACCCGATACCAGTATAAAGAAGTGCCGTCTATCACCTTTGGCTTGGCTATGGTAGTCGTGCTTGCAAAACTTACTGTGCCTGTAGCCCTTAAAGGTTTATTGCCGGAAGATGTGCTGTCAACAAGGCTTGTTACTGCCGACCATGCAGAGCCAGTCCAATATTGGACTGCCAAAGTCCCTGTTGAATTATTTTTAGTGCTTACGCTGTCAAAATAGCATTTAAACCCCTGCAAGGGCATTGTAGCCCCTACATAAAAAAGCATAGTGCTTGATTTAGTGAGGATAGCTCTATTAGCACTATCTGCGAGAGTATTTCGGAGTTCAATGGTATAATCTTTTAAAATAGTCCCGCTTGTATTAAAATTTATAAATCTTCCAAGCTGGTATTCATCTCCGCCCCATATCAAAGTATCCCTTCCATCAGTAAAGCCCACTGTCCCATTCGGGCCCACTGTAAAATATCCCTGCCTTTCTGTTGTCGTATCCGTAAGGCTAAATAATGGGGTTGTATTGAAATTACCTGTAGTCGGGACATTCTGGCTATGGCGGAATATTTTAGGGTTAGTCATGTTTGAAGTATAGGCATAGACTAATAGATTTTCGTAATCCGTTGCATCGCCTTCTTTTCTAAAATGTATTGCGTTTTTTATTCTTGGATAGGTAGTTGCACCACCTGTGGATGGCGCAGAGGTATTGATAGGAGACATTCCGCCAATACCTTTGGGATAAGAGCCTGTATATCTCAGATTTTTTAAAGATTGGAAATTGTTGCCTATAATAGCAGGGTCTTTGGCTAATATAAGCCTGCTTTCATGCAAAGGCATTTCAAAGGGTTTAAGTTCTTCAGCCACAATTTACGACCTCCTTTTGAAACTAACTCCAAAACCCTGCCTATTCATGGTATTGTTTAGCTGAACCGCTCCCTTGCGCACACTTGAGTCAAAATGTTGAAAGAATTTATCTCCAAAGTTAGGGTCTCTGTCCCGATATTTATATAGCCATGCAGCATAATGAAGAATAGCCCTTAAATGCTGTAAGGAAAATCTATATACGCCATAATCTGCAAAAACAGGAGATGGCCTTTGTATGTAATAAACTGTTGCTGTATGCGAGGCTGTAGAAGGCGGAGGGCTTAAGACAAGCCTTAATCTTCCTTGCGGCTGTATTACATAGGCATCTGCCAAGCTCCAGTCATTATCAGTTCCGTCAAATAAGGCTGTTACCAGAGCAGTATTTGAGGTTTTGGATATGACATAGCCAGAACTCCCGTCTGTAGTATTGTGGACAATATCTCCTGCGGATACATTGGCAAATCTTGTTGAACTGCTGGAATCTGTCAAAGTGCATTGTCCGCCTGTCTTTGCGCCTGCTGCTGATGCTGTGCTTGAAATTTGCGAATTAAGCGTTGCATCATCGTCAATATAAAAATAAGAAGGGACAGTGGTTGCTTCTGTGCTATTTTGATAGATAACATCTTGCTTGTCTTTATGTAGGATAAATGTATCAGCAGAGCCGTCATTGTATTTAATGTAAAAATTATTATCCCTGTTTCTAAGATACAGCTTTATAAAATCAGCATTAAGGGTATAGCCTGTCTGGCTTGCAACTGTTGTTATGGATTGCGTTGCAGCAAGGCAATTAGTCCTGTCAACAAACTCTATAGCTGCCTGCCAAAGAAGTTCATAGGATAGACGATTATCCATATATGAGGAATCAGAAGCCTCATTTAAAATCAGCCTTAATTCACGGGTTAAACTTTTGCCGTCCATGCTTCACCTCAAACACTGTTATTGTCAAGAAAAAAAGCAGGCATCCCGCCTGTCCATGCAGCCTGATTAGCCCTTCCTGGGGCTGTCGCTGGCAATGCTCCTGCTGTTACTGCAAATTGCGCTAAACCATAAGGGATTATCTTGGGACTTGCAGCATTTATATCAAGATTGCCCGGCCAATTCGTAGGCAGAACTATCTGCCCTGTTGTTGCCGCAACACTGGGGCCTAATGATAAAATCCCTGCTGTTGTGCCTGTGGTATCTACAGAAACAGCCAAAAAATAAAGGATGTTGGCGCTTAATGTAACGCTGAATGTCCCATTGCCCCATGTGGCAGCCCCTGTATTAAAATCATCCAATATTGCCAGCCTTGCACTATCGCTATCCCTGTAAACAGCCACATGATAAAGACCTGTGGTAGCCCCCACTCCATACCATCTGATTTTATTTACAGTAATGGCAGTATCAAGTGTAAAATAGGAAATTCTGGCTACTGTGGAGGTTATATTCGTTGGCGTGGGACTAATTACCCCGACTGCCTGCATGTGTCTTAAAACAGGTGAAGGGTCTCCATCTCCCCATGCAGTAACTATATTGCCTTTCCATGCAAAAGTATGATTATAGGTTGATTCATGCGATGTTATGGGATTGGTAGGTGTTCCGTGTGTATGGTCTCCCCTTGAATATGTAGAAGAACTGCCTGCATTTGGAGATATTCCAAATGTTCTTTCATCAGTTACACCACTGGAAGGAGTGCCACCGCCACTTACTGCCCATGTTCCATCATCTTTCAGAAATTTCCCCGAAGGCGTGCCTGTTAATGGGACTCCGCCTTTTTTAGTTGCAGAGATAGTCGGAAGTCTATCCCCATTTATTGTCCCAGTAGTTATTTCCGATGATGAATGATTATGACTTTCAGGGTTTGTGGCTACAGAAATCCATGAACCGCCTATTTTTATATAAGCCTTATTCGTGGCAGTAACAAAGCAATGGCTGCCATTAGGCACATAGGTTGCGCCATCCCTTTCAGCTATTGTATCAAAGATAATTCTTGGTTGTGTCTGAACTGTTACCGTCATCTATATTACCTGATAAGTATAAGTAAAATACCAATCCTGACTTGTTATATCTCCTGCCATCCATTCCACTTTTGCTATATTATTGGTTGCATCCCCATAAATGGCCGCCCCCTGACTGGTTATGCCGGGTGAAAAGGCTACTCCTCCACATTCTTCTGCATTTGCAAAGTTTGAGGCAACAGGCAATGTCATAGTAAAATTCGTTAATGTAGCTGTCAGGATAGGGTTTGCGGTAAATCTGCCCGATACAGTTACCGTAGAGCCTACCCTCATATATTGCGCTACATACATTGTGGGGTTAGCATCTAAGTTAGTATTATTAGCTGCTGTCGGCGTATATGTGCCTGCCGAGCCTGTTAATGTGCTTATTGTGCCTAAACCATGAACTGCTGTTCCTGTTCCTGATATATGTGTATCTATCTGAGCATGAGTATTAGTGCCAATGCTTGATAATGCTGTATGCGCTATCTGCGCCCCATCTCCTCCATTATGGTCGTGGCTATCTCCATTAGTAACTAATCCTGTATGAGTATGCCCACTTGGTGATTTTTCAGTATCAAGTTCATTTATAGCATCCTGAACATTAGTCGCTGCTATATTGCCAGCAGGCGTATTGGCAATGCCTATAGCTACATTAGAGGTGGTTACAGTCTCAACAACTCTTGTCTTTACTACTTCACTTCCACCAGCAGGCTGAACCCCATACTTGCTTTTGTCAATATTATTGGCTAACTGCTGGTTTATACTTGTAGTCAATTTTTAATCCCTTCTCAGAGATTCTACATTAGCTGCCTCTCCAAAATATTTACCTATCATCTTCCAAGCATGAGCTGCGTTATCCCTACTTACATAAAGTCCGCCTTTCTGTTCAGTAACTTTGATATTGTTTGCCTCACAAAATTCCGCAATATCCTTATTGATATTCATTACAGGCTCTTTCATTCTTCTCATTTCCTCATGCGGAGATGCAAGACCTTTCAACATTTCACTTCTGCTGAAAAGAGACGGTTTTATGGCTGTAGCCAAATCCTTATGTATCTTCCACAATTTATTTTCATCTGTTTCAGTCAGTTTGGGTCTGCTTTCAAGTATTTCTCCAAGACGCTTTTTTTCTTTTCTAAGTTCATCTTTGGTATTTGGAATAGAATCAACCGGTATATCCCCTCTTTCCAAAGCCCTTTCTTTACGCCCTATTTCTTCCTCTAATTCCTCAAGCTGTCCTTTCATAGTCCATGCAGGCGTTGTTGAGGTAATATGGCCTTCCTTATTTCTGTCCACCTTTCCAAAAAAACTAATCATATAATCCTCCTTTAGAATGTATATCCTTCTTCTTGTGTAGTCCGTGTAACCAATGGCGGCGACACAGGTTTTGCCTTTTCAGGTATCTCTAAAATCATCTCATCATCCTTATATCCAATAAAATGCAGTAATTCTTTCTTACCATCTTCCGAATCAAGAATATCTGCCTTGTAGTTTCTTATATATCCCGGATACTTGAATTGCGCCCTCCTTGCTACCATATAATAATCATCATAGAATTTTTGCAGAGCATCCTCTTTGGGAAGGTCATACTTATTAGGGAAGTAAGCACATACCTCAGTCAACTTATCCTTTTCTTTATCCCAGTATTTACTCTTTGGACTTGTCCAGGGATTTACATCTTTTGAAAATTTCATCCAATCTTCTATTGTTCTATTTCTATCCCCTTCCAAAACAACTATTTTTGCGCTATGTTCATTGTTTATAATCTTGTCTATATGGGTTACATTGTAAAATCCCCAATCCCCTGCAAATTTAGTTCCGTCTCCGTGCATCTTGGTAATTTCATGTAGATTCTGGAATAAGACCATATCACTTGGGTCATTTAAAGGAATAGCCCTCAGATTGTTGAAAAATTTACTGTTAGGCTGGACAGAAAAGAGTTTATGAGCCTTATCTATGACATTTCTATCAAAGGAAGCTCCAAAGGCTACATATAAAGCCCTGTCATTTATATCATGCGGATAGGTCTGAAAATCATTAAAGCCATATATGCGCCTGTCAAAAGTCTTTAAACAATCACAATATTTACCGAACATATTGACTTTTGCGCCTTTTCCCTGAGCCCTTCCTATCCAATATTCAATACAAGCCCTTGCGTTTTTATACTTTTCATCTGCGCCACGCATATTGATACCATAGCAGTCAATCTGCTTATAGCCAAGATATGCCGCAAAGGCAAACATAAAGGCTATGCCTGTCATAAAATAATCAGTGTCAAATTCTTTCATTATTTCTTCAAGAGGAAATTTTATACTTGTTGGCAAGGTTTCATATTCATCAGGCATCATAATAGGTATGCCCACAGAACTTGCGAGCTTTGTGCAAGCCATATCCATTTCGCAATAATCTTCCGGCCTGTGAATATTAAAGAGCAGGTCAAAATTAGTCCGCCTCATTATCACATCGTTTATTCCCCATATTTCTGCATCTTCTGATATTTCAGGGGCTTTCCACCATTCATAACCTTTGCCAACAAGTATAACCTTATCCTTCTTTCTGGTATAGGTGCGCATATTCCTCCTTTGATTTTTCAAAGAGGGCGGTTGCCCGCCCTCCCTGATTTTTAGCTTGCTGCTATGCTATTTGCGTTAATCGTTATTCCGGTAGAATTGATATTGTAATTCCCTGCGCCTCTGAAATATGTGACAGTTAATAGCCCTGTCAATGTTCCAGACGAACCGGAAGTTGTGAAATTGCCAGATACTATTCCTGCGCTCCCGCCATTGATATTCTGTGAAGAAGGCAGATAAATACATCTGTCTGTGGCAATGGTTGAGCAATTATGGATGGTGTTGTTTAGAATCATAAATCTATCATAAACACCGTCTGTGCTGCCCATGATAACACCGGAGCCTGACCAGTTGCCAAAGAACCTGTTGCCGATAATCATCTCTGCCACATGACCGCCAGTCCCGCTTATATCTATTGCCCTGTCAGCCTGAGCTGTGGTGCCTTTATTCACAAAATCGCAATTTTCAACCCTTACTCTGTCCGAACCAGAAGGTATCTCAATAGTGGTTTCAAAATAAGATAAGGTAGAATTGTGGTCAAAGCGACAATTATCAAGTATCACATCATCAGCGCCTATTCTAATCCCAACACTTGAAGAACCTATGGATGTAGAATTAGCCCTAAAGATGATGTTTGATATTCTGACGCTTGCGCCTGTTATCCCCACTCTTGATTCATTAGAACCACTGGTTGACATACTTATTGTTGGTCTGTCCGCACCCCAGCCAAGACCTACAATAGATACACCTGCCACATCAGGAATTAAAGCCCCCGAACTATTAAGGGTTTCAGCGTGTCCCGGCAAAACATAGACAATATCGCCATTATTCGCAGTGCATTGATTTATTGCATAATCAATGGTTGCAAATGGTTCATCTATTTTCTTGCCATTAACACCGGCAGCATCAACTCCTATTCCACTATCTACAAAAAAGACATTACCTGTTGCTTTATTGCCCAAATCAGGCAAAACAGGTATGCCATATACACTCAATCCTTTTGAGAAATTAGTAGCCATGTTTTCCTCCTTCCACCAGCAATCGTTTTTCAGATTGCCACCTATGAGAGGGGATTTAATCCCCTCTCCATCGGCAGTGGTTTATTTGTTTAAAAAAGAAATACTATGCAACCTGATGTCCAAACAGCCATCTCCAATCAATGAATCCGTATGAGCTTCTGAAGTAAACAGCAGTTCTCAATATATAAGTTGAGAAATCAACTGTATTCTTTATTTCAGGCTTAATACGGTCTAACCAGAGAAGTGAACGCTTCATGGCATCAAGGTCAACCATATACCAATTATTCGTATCATCATCATCCAGCCTCATGTAAGGTATAATCTTATACCTTCCAGCCTGCATATTAACATTGCCTTCTGCTGTGTTGAGGCTCTTTGGAGTTCTATTTATTTCCTCAAAAATATCAGCAAGATTATCCGGGCAGATTATTCCCAGATTATCACTTATACTGATTCTTTCGGAAATATCATTTCTGAATCTCCTCATAAGAAGCCTTGTGGCTGCAACAGAAGTGGCTGATGCTGACGATGCTCCATAATTGTCAAACCCCGAAGTTGTGCTTGTCCCTGACTTGGTTGTATGGCTGTTGGAGCAAAGGGCAACACCTTCCTCTGATGTCTGAAAATCAAAGGCAGTTGAAAAAGCCCTTGTGAATGTCATTGCGCCGAGTTTTTCCTGCTTTCTTTGCGCCGATGTCATAAGCCCTGCAACCTTGCCATCAAGAACAGCATACTTCTTGTCATCTATGAGCTTTCTTTCCGACTGAATTTCTGCGCCATACTCTTTATGCTCTATCTTGTAGTGGTATCCGGGTGCTATACCAAGAGTGGCCAGTTTGCCAGTAAATTCAGGAATATCAGGAACAGCTCCAACACTATAAAATTCTTCCCATGCCGAATCAGATGGAATAACCCTATATAACTGGGGTATCATGGCAGGAAGGTCTTTATATGTGTTTTCTGCTACTTCCCTTAATCTATTATCCAAAAGTCTTACGAATTGTGAGCTATCAAGTGGACTTGCCATATATAATCCCTCCTTTCATTAAGAAGTTGACTGAACCCCGATAGAAAAATGTATAGGGTCAAATCTGAAATCAACATATTCTCCGCCTGCCTGCGAGAGGTCAAGACGGATAACATCTACGCTGAAATAGTCAGCAGTTACAGCAGCCCCGCTACTTATCCAGAGAGCTTCTGTAGATACCTGCGCCCTGCATTTACCAACAGGCCGTAAATTGACCTTTACCAGAGTATCGCCTACCTGAGCACTTGCGCCTGTAGAGTTAAGTGGAATATCCCAAGCATGAACAGTTGCGCTTACATCATCCGTAACTCTGTATGCGCCGGCAGCCGCACCAGTCCTGAAATATACCGTTGACAGGCTTGCAACACCTGTAACACCTACAGTTGCGGTAGTTGCGGTAAGACCTGATGTGCTTGCTGTAACTGTCCCTACTGTCGGGGATGTGCTTATAACAGATGAACTCTGATATAAAGGCGAGCGCAATACCATAGTCGGGTCAAGTATTGCAACTTTAACCATTGCCAATCTTTCTCCTGCCGCCCAGGGCCCGCTCAACCCGAAATATGTATCGGTATTTACGGTTGTTGCATTGGGAGAAGCATATGTTATTTGTTCTGCATTGTAAGTTGTGCTGAAGCTCGGTGTTCTGGCGTTTGTGCCTACAACAAGGCCAAAGAGTGTATTATTGCCGGAGCTTGATTCTGCAAGAATACTGTTTACTCTTGAACGATGGCTTGAATCTGCAATTCCAGTTGCCGTAGTCAACGGTTCTACGCCTTCATTTTTACATCTCACAAGTTGCCCAACATACAAGGTATCGGTATTTATAACAGGATACCACTGCATCTGAGGAACTCCATGCACGATTGAAAAACCCATATATTTACCCTCCTTTGCTTAAAATTAAATCAGTAATCCCCTCGCCAATTTAAAGTCCCACAAAAACTACAACCATTATTCGGGCCTACTTTAAAGTTATACCTGACTGATTTGGGATTACCTCCTGAATCGTTTTCCTGAGCAACTAAAGCCTCGCCAATACGGACTTCCCCTCTATCAGGATAATTAACATAGTCAGTATGAATTACGCCGTCAAGGGATTCTGAACCGCCTAAAGCACTTCTATCTTCATGATTCATAAATCCGCAATTCCAGCAGTAATACCATTTATTATGGTCAAGTCCATCGCCTCTTTCAGGACTTCCCCATACCCTGATAGTCCTACTTTCTTTTTGCCGTCTTGACCTTGCTCTTTTAACCCTTATCTTCATGCTTGTTTCAATGCACTACGCACCTTATCATCGGATATTTTGTGATAGTCAACAAACTCCTGTGCATATTTATCCAATTTTACAGGCTCTGTTGCTTTTTCTATCACTTTTGCGCCGGATACTGTGCCAGTGCCAGCAGGCATATCCTTTTTAAGATTTACCTGCTTTGTTCCTTTTGCGAGCTTTTCTTTTTCAATGACTCTTACAGCTTTCAGATAATTTCTCTCTGCATCTATTGCCGGGTCTCTGAAAGACAATGGGGCATTTTTAATAAGTTCTTCTAACCGCATGAACTCATTATCATTCATCCCATCCTCCATTCCGAGTTTTGCAAGTGCGTCAAGATAATTATTTTCATAATTTCTTGTAGCTGTAAGTTTTTCATTTTCCCACTTACTGAGGACACGCTTAACATCATCCTCTGTGGTAATATAAGACTCGCTTGCAGGAGATGTTTCAGGAGAAGTATTGAGTTTCTGCACATTCATACGCATTTCATTTATAAAAGAGTTCATGCTATCTTCTATCCTTGAAACACGCTTGCCGAGTTTAGACCTGAATTGCTGGTCTGTCTCCTCGCTCTTTTCTTCCTTTACAACTTCCTGCTTTTCTCCTTTTACTTCTTCAACAATTCCTTCGGACTTGGCGGCCTGTTCAGTTTCAGCTTCGTGTGTGCCGTCGGCTTCTTCGCCTACTGCACCTTCTGCTGCCTGATTCAGGATGTCGTCAGAAATGCTGGTTTCTTTCGCTTCCATAATAAATCCTCCTTATTTTTTTAATTCTTCCTTAACCTGTCCAAGTAAAGCATCATGATTTTCCAACACATCTAACAAGGCAAATAATATTGACTCTGATTCCTTATATTTTGCCCTTGCCTCTGCAAATTTCAAATTTGAAGAGTCTATATCTAAATTGTCATATTGCACCCTGTTGGATTCTGTCCTTGCTGTCAATACTCTTAAAAACTCAAGACCTACAGGGGAGTTAATCGCATTAACTAACTGCTGGCTTTTGCCGAGTATGGATAAAGTGCGCCTGCCTTTAATTCCATACTTTTCCGCATATTTTAATAAAGACTCCCTTGATAAATCCTCAATAGCCACCCATTGACCCCCTTGCTGTCTTTTCCATTCCACTCATCGGGGTCATATTCTGATTCTGCATAGGCGCACCTTCTGCGCCTGCCGGTTGAGTTCCAACGGGGGCATTTTCATCTAATAGATATTTCCCATATTTGGAATATTCATCTCCATATAGTTCAAAAATTCTGGATATAACGAAATTTATAAGAAGTGCGCCTTTGGGATTTATAGATACAACAGGAGCTAAAACACTCATCATCTGATTAAGCTCTCTTATCTGATTTGCTTTTGAATATTCAGGTATAATTGATTGAGATAAAGGCTTGTATGTATAACAGGCAGAAGGGTCAAAATTATATGCCTTGTTGCCCATTAACCGCATTGCTGTTTCTTCTGTGGCAAATTGCCATGTCATTTGCGTAATCATCCAATAGAGTTCATTCAAAAAAGTATGTTCAGAAGTTAAACCCCTGTAATTAGAACGCATTGATTTGTTTTGTTCTGAACCTGCAACTGCTGTTGCAGTAGTGCTTGAAAGTTCAGGCACACTTCCAAGCGCAGGCGGAAATATGGAAGTAACACCGCTCATGGTTTGTTTCAATATCCCATATTGATTCAATGCGCCCTGAATATTATCTGAAATCTGAAATTCAACAAGGTCGTCTGGATTTTCAAGAGGTATTACATGATTAGGTTCAAAATATACGCTTGGATTATCTTCAAGACTATATTTGCGTCCTTTTAATGTAGGAAGCGTTGCAAGCATTACCCTGTCATTGGATATGTTCATTGTGTCGTTTATGGCTATCTGTAATTCCCTGCAAAACTTACCATCTCCAAGTCCCCAGTCTTTAGTAGGATGTATATAGCAAAGCCCTCTTATTAACGGCCTGTAAGGCTTGCCATGCGCATCCATAAACGGTAAAGGGATAAATCTTATCAGTTGTTTTGTGCTTCCATTCAGGGCAAAACTTATAATACATTCTACAAGTTCAGCCTTTGGCAAGGTTTTTCCATCATTATCTATGCCAATGGAAATATCCGTAGGATTGGCATATTCATTTCTTGCATTGACAATAGCCCAGAATTTGCCGTATCTATGAATAATATCAAAAGGTTCATTGCCCTTTAATGGGACTTTTTGATGCGCATCATCTTTGTTGTAAGTTTCTCTTGAAGTATCTGTTTCAATGTCGGGCTTGATATTTTCCAAAAGGTCAAGATTTGTATAGCCATAAAGAGATGCCTCGTCTTTTAATTCATCAAGCGTCTTTTCTTCTCTCACTATTATCCATTTCTTATCTTGCAGGCTGTATGTATATGAATTATCAAAATAAATATTACGGTTGTCTAATATTTCGTAATTAAATCTATCATCTATTATCATAGGCACTGGGACTGTTTTTGTTACCTGCGTCATGGCCGGCATCTGGATTGTTCTGTCAATAATAGGATTGCCGTATTCATCCATATCAGATTCCACATCTTCGGTTACTTCTGTTAATCGGACATTTGTGTTTCTCTGCCATCCGCATTGCGCATATACTTCACCGCTTATATTTTTCGTAATATTAGCCCGCATAAATTTCTGATAATGATAAAGATGCCGCTGATTCAGAGTCCTGTTTATAAGCTCTTTATTTGCTTCTGCTTTTGCAATAGCCTCGTCTGATTCATCTTCAAGATAAACTTCAACAAAATCCTTTGTCTGAAAATACTGATTTGCCTCTATGCTTGACTGTGTAAGCATCTGGGCTGTAAATTCAGGGAAGAAAATATCAGACATCCAGTCTGCATTTTTCTCAGTCCTTTCACATTCTAATATGTCAATAGAAGCCTCAAAGTCAGATATTTTGCCCTGTATATTTTCCTTGCCGATTTTGTATTCATTATCAACCACAATGCGGGCAATATGAGTTTCAACAGTTTCCTGTTTTATTTGTTTTTTAGTTTTAGTGGTTCTAACTGCCATATTACCTCACAACAAAGTAAGGAGCAGGCATAAGCCTGCTTAATAATTGCCCGCAATCTGGACATGGAATATCGTCTTTAAGTTCGTTTAAAGGGATTAACACTTCATAAATCCTGTTTGTTTCTTCTGTGGAACAGTTTAAACAATAACAATCAAATAACGGCATAGGATGATTCTCCTTTAAATCGTTCATATTTATATGGCTGTGAAAATTCATAAGCGCTTTTAGGTTTGCAAGCAGGGTCTTTAAACAGACATTCATAAACCATCGGAAAATGAGACCATCTCTGTTGAGGCGTTTCTTTCATATCCTTTGTGCCATCATTTGTCGCCCATTCCTCCAACCGCCAATTTTTAAAAGCCTTTGCAGTTAAACGGCAATTATCCAAAATCCATAAAGTCGGCATATGTATTGTTACTCCATCCTTTACAATGACATTATTGAAGGGCTTTCCTGCCAATGCGCTATTTTTAAGCCTTTTCCGCAGTTCATCCCTTCCTTTGGTTGATTTAGTATCCCATGTAGTCCAATATCCGCCTGTGCCTATGCCTTCCCTTTTATATTCAAGAAATGCCCTGTTCAAATCATCCACTGTTGACAATCCTGTATTAGACTGCATCTTTGCAGCTAAAGGGTCAACTTTATTGAGAGTATATTTGTAATCCTTGCCTAAAAGGGCAAATTCTCTTGCGATTTCTATAGTAACCATTTTTTCAGGAGAAGGATTGAACTCATTATAAATAAATGCCTCGTTTTGCGGAGAAATTGCCATCATTCCACAAGCCCAGTTGACATGTTCGTGATAGTCTATACCTCTAAAATGATTCCAATTATGGGGTATGCCTTCCGCAAAGTATTTATCTTTTGATATAATATGGGTATTCCAGTCAAAGGATTTAAAAATCCTTCCTGATATTTGTTTGAAAATCCCATATCTTCTTATGGCAATTTCATCAGGGTCATCTATTTCGGCAAATGTAGCTTCAATGGAATCTTTGGATAAGGTAGGATTATCGTCTGTTGCAGCCTGAAAGACAGCTATATCTGTTCCGCTATCTGTTTTTTCAAATCGCTTGAGATTGAATTTTTTAGCGATTGTTTCTGTCCTATAATAATACTTGGCTCGTTCAAAGACACTATCGTAAAGATGGGTAAGTCTATCGGCAGGTGTTGAAGTAATTATCATATCACCATCCTCTGCAATAAGTCTTGGACGCTGTTCTTCAAGAAATTCTATTGGGGGCTGCTCATCAAGCCAGATTCCTGCCCGCTGCGTCCCTGCTGTTGATTGAACAGATTGATTATATGATAGATATTCAACCATAATATCCTGACCATCCCAAATATCCAAAAGAGTCAAAGCAGGATGCCTGACAGTAATATCTTTTTTAATCAAAAAATAGGGAAGCCATTTTTTAAATTCAGGATATTGGGTATTTTTGACTTCTCCAGAGGGACTTTCATTATGGACATTCCCTCCGGAACTCTGCCCTGGCAGTGTTTCAGAACAGAATCTGAATACTCTTGAACCTCGCTTATGCTGAATAATCTGACTGCCACATTCAGGGCATTTTTTATCTTTAGGCATCTGCTGAATATTCCATGTAGCACTATCCATTGATTTATGTTTTGATAGATATTCTTTTTTGAAATCATCATCAAATTTAGCTTTTTGCCTATATTCACATTCAAAATAAACAATATTTTTCTTTGGAACAGGATGCAGTCCTAACACTCTTGATACATAACTTCTTGCCACAGTTGAAGTTTTCCCAAATTGATTGCCCGCAGATAACAGTATAAGTTTGCATGGATTATGGACAAATTGTTTGTATAGCCATGTCTCTTTGAAAGAAAGATAATTTTCACAGCTATTCAGATTCTTAATCTGTTTTTCAGATAGGTTTGTCATATTGCAAAAGATATATATACGGAACACAATCCGACTTTAGTCGTATTATTATCATAACGAAGTTTTAATGTCGGAAAAGTATCACCATATACTGATGTTGAAATAATGTTTGATGACCTTATTGTTCCATCAACAAAACCTCTGACTGCTGTATAATAACCAGCAGTGCTACTATCAAACTTTCCTCCCATAGTGTTGGTTGAAGCATCAGGAATAGCAGAGGTTAAGAAGTTTAAATCGCAACTAGACGAAGCATTATCGCCGTTTATAGTAGATACCGTATCTATTTGAAAATATACGCTGCTTTGCGCATCTGTAACATCCAATAGCGCATCTGCTATTGCCCTTCTTTTCCATTCACCCCCGACCCATTCAAAGGAATTAGTTGGAGGCCGGTTGTCTGCTCCTGCTGAACTTGAGAAATCATATCTATAATATTTCCAAATAGGCATATAAATCCTCCTTATGTTGGCGTTGCGAAAGATACATAAATAGAGCAATAACCCACTCTTGTTGTGTTATTATCGTAGCGAAAACGCAAAGATGAAAAGGTATCGCCATAAACACTGGTGGAAATAATATTTGTTGATTTAATTAAACCATCTCCAAAACTATTCACAGTAATTGAAGTTCTGGTGCTACTATCAAACTTTCCTCCCATAGTGTTGGTTGAAGCATCAGGAATAGCAGAGGTTAAGAAGTTTAAATCGCAACTAGACGAAGCATTATCGCCGTTTATAGTAGATACCGTATCTATTTGAAAATATACGCTGCTTTGCGCATCTGTAACATCCAATAGCGCATCTGCTATTGCCCTTCTTTTCCATTCACCCCCGACCCATTCAAAGGAATTAGTTGGAGGCCGGTTGTCCTGCCCGGAAGAACTATCAAAATCATATCTGTAATATTTCCAAATATTCATAGAATCCTCCTTAAAATGAAAAATCCCAATTTATTGCAAGCAAAGTGTGCCTGAATAAACTGGGGTTGACTTTGTTAAATTAGGGTTGGCCTTAAATAATAAGGCGTGCCTTGATATTTAAGACGATTTTTGGTTTATATCAACAACGATAACTACATCTTTTTGAGCAACCTCTTTTTTAAAATTATATTCCATCTCAAGGGCTGCGATTACACCTTTGAGGCTCCTTATTAAAAGTTGTAAGGTATATTGATTCATAAAACACAAATTTAAGAAATTGTCAAGCTTTTTAAATATGTAGGATGATATTCCTTTCTTCCTTTATATGGATGTCTTTTCCCCTTATGATATATTGAACAATGGCATTTATGGCAAACCGCAATAAAATTTTCAAATGAATGATTTGTTTTTGTTTTATCAAAATGGTGAATCTCTGTGGCTTTTTTATTGCAATGTTCGCATTTATATCTTACCATTTTTAATTTTTTAAGTCTTATTTTCTTCATTTGATAATGATTAGTATATTCAGAAATACCTCCCTTCCATTGACTATTTTTTTCTCCTTTAGCACTTAATTTAATATAAGGAGAACCATGTCGGTTTATTCTTGTTTTGTGCATATAGCATAAACCCTTGCATCCCAAACCTTGTCTCTTATTACAATTTTCTAAAATACATCTCATAATATTTTATATTCTTCCTGTTCATTAAGACTTTTAGTATCCTTTGTCCTTTT
>ERZ1292629.1316-Hain-H43-01um-R1-1316-length-24761-cov-5_pt1 | contig 24761 bp, 27 predicted proteins | sample MGYA00564399_ERZ1292629 | MGnify/ENA primary metagenome ERZ1292629 (study PRJEB36523, sample SAMEA6512636) | groundwater metagenome | collected 2019-01-08 | study: AquaDiva: Metagenomics assemblies of 32 groundwater samples
TCACCAACCGCGCCATCAACCGCGCCACCAACCGCGTCACCAACCGCGTCACCAACCGCGTCATTTCTATATTTTTTCCAAATAGCTTCTGCAACCATCGCTGCTAATCCTCCAACTAAAGGAGAAGCAACACGCACCACACGCGGAGGATACTTAACCCCTGCTTTTTCATAACAAATTGGCATGTACTTATTGAACGTCTCCCAGTCCGCATCTCCCGTTCTTAAACCGATATCAATCCACTGTTTCGCGTAAGAAGGCATCGCCTCCTCCTGTGCTTTTGTTAGATTGTCAATCCTGGTCGGCATATTTTTGTTTGTGGGATAATTTAGTTTATTGCTGTTAGAAAGGTATTTCGTTTTTAGGTATTTGATCATCAGGGACCTCTCCGTATTCAGGACGTGCTAAAGTCGGTACATATTCTACGGGTGGGATTATCTCATCTGCTTCTTCATCGATTTTAACGGTTTTCTCAAAACTGTTCATCCATTTAATCAAGAAGCGTGTCGCCACCATGATGCTGTTCATTTCTTCTGGAGTGTTCAATCTCACCGTATCGAATGACGCGCGATAGTAAAACTTAGCTTCTGTTTGATTGGCAGACTTTGCCATCTCTGCTTTTACTGATCCAAACGAAGTTGTGATCTCACAAATATCCTCGACGTTCTCCATGTCTCTCCTAAAGTCTGAATTGTAATCGAACCACTCTTTACGAGAATCCCCCTTGAACTTGAACCTAACAACCTCTCCCAACTCTCGAGAGTAGACGTACAGCGTGCACCAAAAATCGAACGGGTAAGACTCTTTGCCGGTAACATCATCCGTTTTTTCTTTGGCTGCTTTGAAGGCAGTGTAGTTGTCCCACGTGCCGATGACTTCGGTTTTGTTGTTTTGATTGTAGTCAATCTTAAGCAACTCGATCTGCTCATCTTTGAATGAGGAAAACTCCCGTGACATGACCTTGATACCCTCTGGGGTTGTGCCGTACTTCCATTGTACAAAATACTTATAGAGGATGATCGTCCCTAGAAACGGTGTAGAGAATGGTTTATCTTCACGCTTCTTGGTTTCACTGTTCCAACTCTTGAGGACGTATTCGCCTGTATTGCCATCTAGTCTTAGTATCTTAGGACTGATTGTGGAGCTAGAATTGCCCCGTAGGGCTGCCATTTGTCTAGCGAAGGACTTGGCATCGTTCTGCGTTGAAATGAGTGAGGATAGGTCTTGAGACATATCTTGATAAAAATCTTGGTGGTTATTCCCACCTAGCCGAGGAGGCCGAAGCCCCTACGGTTAGGCGACAAATGCTGCTCGGTCTTCCTCCATAAGTGCTGTTGTGATCTTGATTGCTTCCTCGGCGTATTCCTTGAATCCTGCCTCGCTGCGCTTGCCTTCTAGGTATAGGTAGTACGTGTGTCTTAAAGAAGTTTGTTCGTGCATTATTTTTGCCTTAGTGATGTTTTCATACGCCTTGCCAGCGGCTATAGCGATCTCGTTGCGTCGTGCTTCGTAGAACGCTTCGTGGTTGAACGGGTAGGTTTTTACTTTGATCTGCATAGGTTCATCTCGTTCGGTGTTGTCCAACACGCTCTTGTCGCAGATTGTCATGCCGCGTCGTTCGTAGAAGTAGGCCATATTATTTGTTGTGAATGCCGCAGTAATAGCAACGGCTTGATCCTTGGCTTGTTTCACCGCTGCATTCGATACAGGCGCTCACATCTTCTCGTCCGATTTTCTCAATAGTTTCGTCTGTCATACGTTGCCAGTCTATCCCTTCGATACCGGCCTCCTTGCAGAGTTTGTCTGTAGCTTCTTCTATGCCAAATGCTTTGAGTAAGTTCATATGCTGTAAAAGTTTTAATGAGTAAAATCTCGGACTTTGTAGGCTGCCCATAAGCGGTGGTCGGGATGGGAGAAGTCGTAACCTCGCCGTCCTCGATCCGCTGTGCCGTTGTTCATCCATCTGCCTATAGAATAGCAAGCGCTTGTACTATGGTCAAATGGTTAGAAGCACTAGTGTTTACGACTACTTCTGAAAGTTATTAACAGGGTTCTTTCGTGGTCGTCCGCGTTTACGTTTTACTTCTGGCTCAGGCTTATACTTACCAAGTATTAGAGGAGGAGTTAAGGACATAAGTGCTTTTTCCTCGACCACCCTCCTCAGTTCGTTTTTGTAATGCTCTTCCGATAAGTTAGAGTCTCTCTCTCTATCCAACGCCCGACGAAAAATGCAGCTACTCCGTAAGTTACAAGGATAATTGTCGTGATCATATTATAGTTTAGCTAATTGTTTTTTAACGGCTTTGGCGTAGGCAGCGCCGACGCTTGGCGTGTAGCTGTTGTGACTGGCTACACCCTTCCACTTGTCCTGTTTGTATCCATTACGAACCATGCGCTTGAGCGTCCATGTAGCGGAGCAGGTCAAACTACTCGCACATTCGAGTGTGACGTCCTTGTGTATGTTCAAAATGTGAAAATATCCATGGGAACGACCTTGATCACCCACCATCCATTTGCCGAAGCCGGACTCCTGCATACTCATGGCTTTGAGGATCTTAGGGCAGTCTTCGTTGTAGATGCCTTGGGCATCGCAGACGGCTTTGAGCTTCTCTTCTTTGGTTTCAGGTTTGGTGTACCAGGTGATGCCTTTCTTAGCGGCTTCGTAGATGCTCTGGCGTACTCCGAGAGAGGTGCAATCAAACGAGCCTCCTTCAACTTTTCGACAATTACCTGCCACTTCTCCCGTGTTGGTCTGTCCTTCGATGCTTTCGCCACTCCCGTAGCGTAGTGATAGATGGCGTGCATCTCTTTGGTGGTAAACTGACAAAGAAAGTCCTGCGAGGGTGAAGGCAATAGAGGCATACAAGGCGGTTAATCGAATAAAGGACTCCTTACGTGTAAATCTCCCCCTAACGCTTCTACGGGGCGTATAAGCCCTTAAGAGAGGCATATCAAGAAGGACTGACCGAAGATTGAGACGCACATATAGCGCTTGCTACCGCAGTTGACGTTGAAGTGAGTAATTAATTTCATACTCACTACATAATACCATCATCAAGCGCTTGTAGCAATAGAAGGGTTATCCACAGCTTGAGCCGCTTTCTTCAAACGACGGGCGTTAGCACTGGCCTTGCCTGCTCGGCTCATATGCCCTGGTTTCTTAGCGGTTTTCCTTCCTCCCCTGGCTCCCATCTCTTTCATGGCAGCCTGTAGTTCTAGTTCAGTCATACTTTGAAATAACATTTAGCACACCATTTATTAGTTCTCCCTCCTTTTAGATCCTCCCTCCAGACGATATTCTTTTGTGACAGAGGTTTTTTGCAGGTGTCACACTTCCACTTCGACGACTCGCTTGAGGGCGTAAACGTGGCTACAGCGGGTTTCTTTGTCATATTATGGCCTTGTAACCAATCAATCAGGTTTTGAAGCTCTACGGTCGAGTGTTTGACGATGAGGTGTTTCATCCTAAGAAGCTGATCCACGAATTCCGCCCCACACTCCTTTTGAAGCCTCACCGTAAATTCCGCAAGGTTGCCTGATCTCATCACGTTGCACGCATAGCACTGAACCCTACAATTCTTCTCCTCCCACCTCACCGACCGATGCGCCCTAGAAACGAAGTGACCGTTCTGTAGCTCCTTCCAGGGCTTCCTGACCCCGCAGGTGTAGCACTCTGCTCTCCCTTCCTTATCAGCAGCCTTGGAGCGTATATAGACCGAGAAGACCCTGTCCAACTCTTTGGTGAGCTTAGACAAAGATGGCTTCTTCACCTTTTTACCTAAGCAGCTTTTGCTGCCTAAGTCTCTCCCGGGTACTGAACGCGCCATGTTCTTTGAGGTACGCAAGGAACTTTTCTTGGTTGATTTCATATTTGGTAAAGAACTCTTGGACGAACTTAATAGAGGGATTACCTCCGTCTTGGAGATATCCCATGATAAGAATTAGAGCTTTTTCGTTAGGTTTTCCTATAATTGGGATCATTTTTGTTTATGTCGTTAGTTATGTCTTGAACCGCACAGGCGATTGAGGGAGAGAACACCACTCGACAGTGAACGCAGCGCGAGAGCTTTAACTCGTGGACACAGTCCCGTAGTGATAGCTCTGCTAAGCCAATCGTTCTCCTGTTGTGATCCTTTCCCTTTCTGCAGGTAAGGTACTTATAGTTCATGCTGATACGATATCAAGCGCTTGTGTTTTTGTCAACCAACTAGGCTAAGGTTGGCGGAACTTGCGAGAATTTTTCGGAGGGGTATACTACTCGTGTAGTTTACTTTTATTGGCCTGACGGCCACAACACGATATGTTGTTACAAGGCTTTTATGACCCAACGGATATTGTTCGTTGTTTTTTTGAATGCGAATACGCATTTGCATTAAAATGGGAGAAGGTTGAGATACGGGTTACTTTCAGTAAAGGAGATTGGATGTTAGAGAAAAGAAAGAACGGAAAACGAATAGATTATATAGAGTTTTCAGACGCTCCAGGATTGAACTTTTGTGATAATGCTTTGCTCAAAGGATTCATAGAAAAAGTTACAGAATCTACGAGTAAGTTAGCCCGGCAAGATTGTAGGTACACTCCTGCGTATATTCTCGCGGAGACTGTAAATGTGTGGGGAGGAGCGTTGAAAGACCTACAAGAGATAAACGTGATCTACCCGGAACGCAATACGTACTTTGACCCGAATACAGGCGAGATAACTCATACATCCTAACAATATGCAGAACGACTTGCTTGTCGGTCTCGGCCATGTACGGCCGGTGTTCTGGTATTGTGACGATAAGAAACTAGGTAAAAAACCTTATGAGATTGACTCTCCAGATTTAGAATTTGCTAAAACGGAGAATTTTGGGGTGTACTTCTGCGTAAATGAGTTAGGAACTGCGAAGAACGAGAGTGGCAACTTACGCTATAACGAGAATGTCGTACGTCCACTCGCATGCTTCGCTGACTTCGATCACGGTACATTTGAGGAACAGTTAAGCAAGATAATGAGTTCTCCCGTCCAGCCTTCCGCTTTCGTGAAGAGTGGTCACGGCTATCATGTCTATTGGTTTTTACAAGACACTGAAAAAAAAGATTTAGCTAGGTGGACTACTCTTCAAAAAAGCATAGCTGTCTTCTTTGGGAGTGATCCAGCGGTGAACGACCCGTCGCGTATCATGCGGTTACCTGGTTCATGGCACTGCAAGGATGCAGAACCAAAACTGGTAACACTTGACCGCATCGACCCTGTGCTACGTTATACACTAGACGAGCTGGAGCTCGAATTTCCCAAGATCGAAGAGAACGCGCCAGGGTCAGAACTCGAGAAGCTGCTGTCTACGACCACAGGCGAAGGAGGTAGGAACACTAATGCTACTAAAGTCATAGGAGCAGTGTTAAATCGTTTCAGTCCAACCCAGTGGGAGACGATTGCCTGGCCAATGGTTAAGTCCTGGAATTTGAAGATGTGCAACCCGCCAGACAAAGAACACATCTTGCGTGGTACGTTCGACTCTATCTCAAAAGCTGAGATGAAAAAAAGAGCCGCGTCTGACAAAGGAGTCGTGACGTTTGCTGAGGGAGACATGAAGCCCATCATCTCAGAGGAGAACGATGTTATTTTAGTGCAGATTCCTATCGAAGACGGTATAGCTAAGTTTTACTTTCGGAACGTCGAACAAACCAAAAGTGACTCACTCGATGTAGTCCTATCGGTTGAACTCCTGGTACCAGGATCACACCCAAGACCCTTCAGTCAGCGGGTCAACCTTCTATCAGGATCAGCTATGGAGGGTCTAGCTCGCGTCCTCGGTAAGTCATTCGGTCGGACTCTTCCGTGGGAGATGCTCGCCAATACGGCTCAGGCTTCCCTCATGGATTACCTGGCTAACAGAGACTTGTCACTTGATCTGTCGGAAGTACCTGATGAGGAGGCTCCTATCTTGTTCGCACCATTTCTAGTGAAAGATGGAGCAAATCTACTCTTTGGTGACGGGGGCACTGGTAAGACATACTTCTGTCTACGTCTAGCCCTATCTTTGGCTACAGGTAAGGAGTTTCTTGGTTACACACCACAAGAGGCATGTGGGACTTTGTTTGTAGACTACGAAGACAATGAGAAAACGGCATCGTTTAGATTATCCCGACTCTGCGCTGATCCATCGCTCAACCTCGATCCTAAGCTAGCCAAGCAGGCCATTCGTTACCTGAACCCCCAGGGAGCCCCGCTGTACACGATTGTACCTGCGATGAAGAAGATCATACGTGAACACAACATAGGGCTTATCTTGGTCGATTCTGTGGCTTCTGCGTGTGGTGCAGAGCCTGAAAAGGCCGAAGCTGCCAGTGCTTACTACAACGCTCTCAAGAGTCTGAATGTCACCAGTCTGTCGATAGCCCACGTGGTAAAGACCGAAGGAGCAAAGCAGGACAAGGCGTTCGGATCTGTCTTCTGGCATAATTTGGCTAGAAATACATGGAATATCCAAGGTGAGGAAGATGCGGAGGAGGACAAAACTACTCTGGGAGCTGTTATGGGAGAGAAAAGCCGTCAATTAGGCATGTTTCACCGCAAGTTCAACTCAGGCCCTAAGTCTCGACCGATCAACATGAAGATAATCTACGGGACAAAGGACGTAAGATTTGAGGAAGGTAAGCCAGATTATTGGAACAAAGACAAAAAAGTGGAGGATCGTGTGTTGAGCGTACTTGATCAAAGCGGTGGTAGAACTCTCTCTGAGCTATCCGAAGAGCTAGTCAACGTAGAGAATAAAACCCTTAGGAATGTGCTCTCTATTTTGAAGCAAAAAAACATGATAAAAAAGGATGATCAGAAAGGAGGCAAATATTACGTTCGGGACAACCATTTCTAAGTTCTGGTTTTTGTCCCGTCAAATTAGCACCGTTGTCCCGAGAGCCAGAATAGGCTTAATCAAAGCCAAGATTATTGTCCCGAGAGATTATTACCATCAGGCAGACGTAGAGAGGTAGAGAGAGTATTCGTGGTGTTGTCCCGAATATCTCTTCTCTATAGAGCGGGACAACGGTTTTTGGGACAACGGAAAAAGTTACAAAACTTCAGACCTAAAAATGTGTTATAATAATTTTTGAAACATTTGAAACTATGGGTTTTGGACATGGAGGTGCTAGACCTGGTGCAGGTCAACCAAAGGGAAACAAGGAGCGCAAAACTCTTGAGAAGGAGGCTTTTCGAGCTATCTTCATGGAAAAGATGCGAGAGAAGTTCTCTGCGATCATCGATGCTCAAGTGGAATTAGCTTGTGGTATAGCCATTATTGACAAGAAAGACGACACCGGAGAGAGAATCTTTGATCGTCCTCCAAGTGCTGAGGCAGGGAAGTATTTGTCTGAGCAGACCATGGGGAAAGCTCCTCAACCCATCGACCTTACATCGCATGGAGACATTACCATCAAGTGGAAGAAATAACATGGAAGTAGAAATCCCTTACGCTCCTCGTGATGCGTTCAAACGGTTCCATGGCTCAGGAAAGCGTTGGAGCGTGCTGTGCTGTCATCGTCGTGCTGGCAAGACCGTTGCGGCGGTGAACCATCTGATCAGAGATGCGCTCACTCATAAGAAAGGAATCTACGCCTACATCGGTCCGACCTACGCTCAGTCCAAGAGAGTTGCATGGCAGTACCTCAAAGACTTCTCGCTACCTGTTCCAGGGGTTCTGTTCAACGAGTCTGAATTGCGCGTAGATTACCCGAACGGATCACGAGTCTACGTTCTAGGAAGCGAGAATCCAAACTCTCTGCGTGGTCTCTCTCTTGATGGTGTGGTCTTCGATGAGTACTCTCAGCAACCGCCCAACATTTTCGGAGAAATTATCGCTCCTTCGTTGGCTGATAAACGCGGCTACGCGATTTGGCTAGGGACGATCATAGGTAAGAATCAGCTCTGGAGGCTCTGGGAGGCTCGTAGAGACGATCCGGAGTGGTTTTGCATGTATTTGCGCGCTTCGGAGTCAAACATCCTTCTTGCCGAAGAATTGGCCGTTCAGAGGAGTGTGATGAGTAATGAAGAGTATTTACAGGAATTCGAGCTGGAGCCTACAGCATCCATTCGCGGCGCATATTACTCAGAACAGATTAGCAAGGCGCGTCAAGACAAGCGCGTAACTTCTGTGCCCTATGATAAGAATGCCGTGGTGTCTACCTACTGGGATCTTGGTATAGGAGACGCGACCGCGATAATCTTCGTTCAAAGCATCGGTCGTGAGTGGCATGTCTTTGATTACCTAGAGGATAATGGAAAACCGCTGGACTACTACGCTCGTCTTCTAGCGGAGAAAAAGTACATCTACGCTTCTCATAATCTGCCTCATGATGCGAGGGCTAGAGAGCTGGGGACGGGCAAGAGCCGTGAAGAAACTTTGCAGAATCTACTCATTGGGAACATAATTGTTCACGATGCTCAAGCGAAGGAAGATGGCATCCATGCCGCTCGCATGATTTTTGATACTTGTTGGTTCGATGAGAAACAGTGTGAACGTCTCATAGAGGCTCTTTCGCTCTACCGCAAAGAATGGGATGACAAAACAGGAGTGTTCAAGACGCGTCCTCTACATGACTGGACGAGTCACGGTGCGGATGCCTTTAGGTATTTCGCTCAGACCGCACAACCTCCGCGCGCAGGAAGATCAGTAAAGACAAGCAATTTTGGGTTTTCTCCAGTTCTTGGCGGATGATATTTTTCATGTAATAATATTTTGGAAGGATATGCCTAAAAAATTCACAGCAAAACCAACGCCGTCTGAAACGGTACAAAGCGTCTATAAAGATTTCATCGATGCTTTCTATGTGATCCAAAGACCGTATCCATTTCTTGACAACGTCTCGCCCATTTCTTACTGGAACGATGCTCGCAAGCGTTTCAACGGCGTACTCATGTCGCCCGCTTCAACGAGTTCCAACGACTGGAAGTCGAAGTACGTTTCTGACACCACGCGCACCAAGATCATCGGACTCGCGGCGCATCTCGTGTCCATGTACATGTCGCCCAGCATCGTTGCTCAGAACAGCAAGCAAATGGAGGACAAGATTGCCGCTCTCTTCCTCAAAGATTACGTAGAATATTCTCTTGAAAAGGAGAAGTGGACGGTCAAGCAATTGTGGGCGATTATCACCGTTCTCACGGAGGGGACTTGCACGTTCGAGGAAAATTATGGTTGTCAATATCAGGACGTGAAGGACATTACGGACATCGACTATAAAACAGGAGAGGTAAAATGGGATTGGAAGAAGAATATGGAAGTTTGGAAGGGTGCATTCTTCGAGATTGTGCCTAACGACATGCTTCTCTTGCCTGATCCTTACTTGAGAGATATCCAAGATCAGGACTATGTGATCCGCTACTACAGGATGTCGCATACTCGCGCGACGAAGTTCTTCGGGATGTATCCCAACTGGGACAAAGTCAAGAAAGGAGCGGTAACAGAATGGGCGTATGAGACTGACACATTCAAGCGTCTTTCATCCATTGTTCACTTGAAAGAAGAGGAGGTATTTATCGTCAAGCGCTACCGATTGAGCGACGATTCTCTCGATATTATAGCCAACGGAGAACAGCTCACTGCTGTGGGCAATCCGATCCCGCGCCCAACGAAACGCAAACGCTATCCGTTCGTGCGTTCGTTCGCAGAACCTATAGACAATGACTTCTTCATGGGTAAGTCCATGACAGATCGTCTACAAAAAGAGCAAGACGCCATTGACTTGCTGATGCGTATTTTCATAAATAGAGAGTTCCTTAAGAACGTCCCTCCTGTTACGACCACCAACGAAGCATTGCTAAATGAGGATCTCATCATCCCGGGTAACGTCATCCACGGCTCTAAGACCGACAGCACGCAAGTCATCGGCGGTCTGTTCAGCCAGATGGACAATGGACTCCAAAACCTGATCCAGTTCTTGCAGAAGGGAGCAGACGAGAGTTCAATCAACGCACTCCAGCTTGGACAATCTCCAGCAGGAGGAAATCCAACGGCCACACAAACATTACAGATGGCAAAGAACGCGCAAATCTTGCTCAACATGTTCAACGAGCTACAGCGCCATGCTGTTTCAGCTCTCACAGAGATGCGCGTGGACACGCTGTTGTGGATGCTCGACAAAGAAGACATGAGTCGTATCACGATCCATGACCGTATTCTCAAGAACGGCCGCAAAGGAAGTCGTGCGTATTTCTTTGAGAATGGTCTTGCCAAAACATCAGAATCGAACAAGGAGAAAGTATCTACTGCTCTAGGTAAATTCGAGAAAGCAAACGACAAGATGGATGCGGTGGCCATTGATCCGGAAGCATTGGCAGAGCTTGATTATTATGTGCGAATTGATGCTGAACCTCAACCACGTCGCACGGATGATCTCAACAAGATTATAGCGACAGAGAAGTTCAACACCTACGCCTTGCATCCTGAAATCTTCAATCTTGAACCAGCAGCCGAAGACCTTGCGATGGTGTTTGGAGACGATCCAGACGAAGTGGTCAAAGAAGCACAGCCGATCCCACCAACTATGCCAGGCCAACCTCAAGGGATGCCTACTCCTCAAGGCGGGTTGTCTCCCCTGAGTTTACCGCAAAAACCATCTCTCAAGAGAGCGATGGGCTTGCAACCAGCCTGATATGGTCACTAGCGGACTTAATTCGTTCGTTGTTAATTCACCCAAACGCCGAAAAACGGCGCACAATACTATGGGCAGACTCGCCAAGAAGAAAGCGTATGGTTCAAAGGCTTCAGGACTAAAGTCCATGCCGATGAAATCCATGCCAAAGATGGGTTCCGTAAGCAAGATGGGTTCCGTGAGCAAGATGATGAAGAAGATGCCGAAGCATTAAGATAGAATTGTTAGTTCTGCGTGTTTGAGGTATAATTTTTATATTGATAGCGTCTTCGTGCGCGGACGTAAAATTGCACGTATAAACCTATGGAGGACGTAACCAAGCCAACGGACATTGATCCCGCGGCGCCTGCTGGCGAACCCGTGAAGCCAGAAGAGGGAAAGCCCGATGCTAAACCTGCATCTGCTGAACCGACGGTAGATTACAAGAAACAACTCGAAGAATATCGCGTCCGCGCTGAGAGAGCTGAACGCTCTGCTTCACAAGCGAAAGACGCCGTGAAGCGCATTCAGAAGAGTGCCTATAACAACACCGATGATGAGCCTACTGATGATGAGGGAAACGAACCCGAAGACATCAAGACGATCATTCGTGATGAAATGGACACATTCAAGCGCGAACAAAACGCTGATACATTCGATTCCGTTCTTGATGGTCTAACGGATAATCCCGACGAACGAGAACTGGTAAAACATGTTTACGATACACGCATCAAAGCAACTGGCTACTCCAAAAAAGCTCTTGAGCAAGACTTGAAAGAGGCATTAGCCATCGCAAATCTTCCAAGATTAGAACGCCAAATCGCTGAACGTGCAGAATCAAAAGCAAAGAAGTCCATCGCTGAAACACAAGCCGCTTCGCGCGGCGCTGCTTCTGGCGGCTCTGGTCGGCAACCTCCAGAGACGGATCCTCTTGCCAACATGTCACCAAAAGAACGTTCGTTGATGGAATTCGCAGAAAAGCACTCAAAACGCTGATCTGCATGTGAAGAAAAAGAGAATACGATGTAAAGCGTGCAACAAACTGTTCACAAGAACCGGACTTCGAGATTTGTTCTGTGGTTTAAAAAGCGAGAAATTTTCTTGCAAGAGCAAGAATATAGAACGTATAAAGAAGAAGTATAAAATTAACCACAGTGTAAAGATAGCAATCAAATCAAAGCTATATAGAAAAAGCCATCAAGCTCAGGGCAAGATCAATAGATCTTCATGGAAAAAGAATAACTACGAGAAATGGAAATTCAACCGATATACGTACATTCATCGTAAACGAGCTAATGGTGGTAGGTTCTTGTTTGAAGAGTGGTCAGCGATGAAGGTGTCTTGTGGATTCAAATGTCTATCTTGTGGAAGAAAAGAACCTGAAGTCAAATTGACTATGGATCATATTCTCCCCATAAGCCTTGGAGGAAGACACGAATCAAAGAACATCCAACCTCTCTGTATGCCATGTAATGCAAGCAAACACGTAAGTTTTATCAATCTAAGGAATTAACGGTGAAAAGGTGACAACTCTTTTCACTAATATGAAAATGGCACGAGGTGATATTTATCCTCTTGATCCCGTCTCTACGGGTCAAGTGGTGTCGCGTGATGTCAAGTCGGGAACGACCGCCTCCATCAAAGCAGGCGAGATGGTTCTTCTTGATGGAGCTAACGCAGGATATGTGAAGATTGCAGTAACGACCGTTGCTTCTGCTGGAGCAGTGATCGCGGGTGTTTCTCTTACTGATTCCACTGAGACGACTACGGCTGATGGTAAGGTATCCGTATACTTAGGTGATGGAGACGTGCGTTTCCGCGGTAGAGCTTTGGTAACGGCCTCGCTCGCACAAGCGCAAAAGGGAACCGCTCTTGGTTATAATGTTACTACGGGCAACCATCGTGTGGATCAATCAACGGGATCGGGTATTTGTAACATGCTAGAGTACAATTCCACGACAGGGGAAGTAGATTTCGTCTTCCGCCAGACAAACTTGGCGCAAGCTGTCTAACATTCATTACATATTTTACAACTAAGATATGGTTACATCTGGGTTAAACCCAAATATAGTAAAGACTGCGCTGGACAGATTGTTCCACTCACAATGGAATGTATCTAATCGTCCAGAATACGCTTCGGCAGAAGATTCGGTAATCTTCAAACAATACGATTCCACAAAAGCATCTGAAACAATCGAGGAATACTCGGGAGTGGGTGCTTGGGAAACTCGTTCGTCTGAAATCGCTACCCCTGCTGAGGCTCAACCTCGCTCGAAGAACACGATCACCTATACAAATGCTGCTCTCGCTAAGGGTGTCGAGATCGGTAAATGGTTGTTCGACGACGATCAACACATGATGGTTGATATCATCATGAGCGATTTCGCTCGCAAGGGTAAAATTGCAAAAGACAGCGATTCAATGTCGTTGTTCCGCACGGGCTTTTCGACAGTAATTGGCGACGGTGTGGCTCTTTTCTCCGCTTCTCATCCTATCGACGGGGGAACAGCTTCAAACTTGATTACTCCTTTGCTCGGTGAACTCGCCGTACAAACAGGCGTCAAAGCTCTTCAAGAAATGAAGGAACGTGACGGAGTTATCGCTGGTAACGATCCAGCTTGGTTGCTGGTTTGTCCTGACGACTTCGCCCGTGCTGCTCGTATTTTGAAGACGGAGCTTCGTTCTAACACGACCAACAACGATCTCAACTGGTACTCTTCTGCTTACGGTATCACTCTGAAAATGAGTCCTTATCTCGGCACCGCCGCTGGTGGGTCTGATAATCGTTGGTTCCTTGGTTCATCCAACCATCAGCTTCTCCGCTTCTTGCGTCAAGATGTTCTCACCAACATGATCGACTGGACAGTCCGTCCTAACCGAACGTACTACTACTCTGGCGAATTCCGTCAGACGGTTGGAGCCGCTTCTTACGTCGGCGTGATCGGTTCCAACGGCACGACAGGTACGAAAGATGCTTAATTCCTAACGCTTATCTTCTTATGAAGACGCTCATCCTATTGGTTGACGCCGTAAGGCGAGCGTTGGGAACGCTCACCAAGTACAGTAAAAGATATGGAACACTTTCCACGACTGATAGCATCGAGATTGATACAAATCAATCAACGGCAACAATCAGCGCTAAAAGTGTTTCCACTTCCAACATTGACATCAACATCGTGCCTCTTGGCACAGGTGTAGTGAAGATATCTGGAACAAGTATCGCTGATCTTATTACGCAAGAGGCCTTGTCAGTGACAAATGCGACAGGTGGAACCCTAGCCGCAGGTACATTGGTTTCAACCGTTGTAAATGCAGACGGGTCAATCGGCGTTGTAAAAGCTGACGCAAATGCTGGTATCTTAGCTCAGTATGTTGTAGAAACGGCCATTCTTAACGGTGCGGTTGGCACGGTCTACAATGAAAAAGAGGTAACTGGATTAAACACGAGCACGGCCGTTGCTGTTGGGTCTCCTGTCTATTTATCCGCCACGGCAGGTACATATGCTTTTGACACCCCTCCAGCAAACGCGAACGATCTTGTGCAGGTAGTTGGCTATGTAAAGACAAAAGCAGTGTCTGGTTCAATCTTCTTCGTAGAACCTCGTTTGGTTAAGGTTGGTACGAATGAGATCGAAGACTCTGCTGTAACGGCTGCAAAAATTGGAGCTACCTTTCCGTTCACTGGGACGCCTGACACGATCTCTCCGACGGCGGCTCTTGATGGCGCTCCTGTCTTTACAGGCACTCCAGACACGATCAGCCCCACGGCCGCGCTTTTCGCTGCTCCGGTATTCACCGGTACCCCTGACACGATATCGCCTACAGCTGCCCTCGCCGGTGCTCCCGTTTTCACAGGCACCCCTGATACGATTTCACCAACCGCTGCTCTAGCGGGCGCCCCGGTATTCACCGGTACCCCTGACACGATATCGCCTACAGCTGCGTTAGATAACGCTCCTGCGTTTACAGGAGATGCGTTGGCCGGTCACAGCCACACGACTTCCGGAAGTGTGAACACCTATCAGAACGAACAATGGAAGGATATCGCGGGGTCTATAAATACAGATAACGAGACCGTTGATGGCGCAACAAATGAAGGAGATTTGGACGTTGCCGCAGAAGCAGCGGTTGCCGCAGGCGCGTGGACTCACGGGGCGTTGACAAACCCAGGGCACCCAGCCCGCGTGGTTTGTATCACGATCCACAATGACACAATCGGCGCGCTGAACCTCTATGAAGGTACAATGACGTTCACTGTGACTGGCACAGGCTTTGACGGAACTGGTGTGATTGACTTAATCACGTTTACGTCAAGCGCTGGAAACAAGTCCGTGGCTACATTGCAATATCGTCACAAGTACGGCGTAAAAGCATTTGCGACTGTCACGGACATCACGCTTGATAACGTACCTGATAACGATCTAAAGATCGGTGCTGGTATTGGCTCAAAAATTAGGATCTACAATACTCTCGCAACATTGGCTGAGGCTGATGTGCTTCGTGCGTCGATCAACGGCACAAACTACTCCATTGGTAGTAAGGTCGACACGACCAATGGAACGATCAATTGGGACACGCTCACAGACAGCGATGACATTCAAGTAATGATCGCGGCAGAATCGTTGACCGCTGGATCATCTAGCTCTGATTCAGCAGGTACGCCTTCAGGGTCGAATGACGCACCCTCAATCACGGTTACAGGTGCTTCGTACACGCCTGCAGGGACGAATGACACTCCGACCATCACGGTCACGGGTGCTTCGTATACCCCCGCGGGTACGAACGACGCTCCCTCGATAACAGTGACGGGCGCGGCTTATACACCTGCCGGGACGAATGACGCTCCGACCATTACCGTTACTGGCGCGGCTTACACCCCTGCGGGTACAAATGACGCACCAGCGATTACTGTAACGGGTGCTGCGTATACTCCAGCGGGGACAGTTACGCCTACCTAATAGGCCGTCGCTTTTCTTCTCGATCTGATCAATCGAGGAGAAGGTCGAAACGCTTATGCCTTTGTTCTAATTAGTTATGCCCATCGCCTATTCCACCACTACTCGCAAAGTCTCGTATTCTTCGAGTGTTGTCTCTTCGATGCAGGTGGAGGAAAATTTGATACAGCAGGAAGATGTCTCACCATCAACCCAGGAGACTCCACTCATGCCTTCTGAAACGACCCCATTAATGTGTGCGCCTTGCGGTTTTATGGCTAAATCAGCGTTTGGACTAAAGATTCATTCTAAAAAACATAACTCATAACATATGGAATACGTCAGCGATATTAAAACACGCCCAGCGACAAACATGGTATCCGCGAACTTAAGCGATACAGCTAATCTCACGAATGGTAATTGTCGGGGTATTTATGTGGGTGTTTCAGGAAACGTAGCAGTGATCTTTGTCGGAGCATCGACATCCGTTACGATTCCATCCCTCGCTGCAGGAATTATTCATCCGATGGAAGTCTCTCGTATCCTCTCCACAGGAACAACGGCCACAGGTATTTTTGTAGCATATTGATATGCCCTATAACGGAATAGGCATTGGAATAGGGTATGGAGGATATGCCCCATCGTCTATTCCTTCCTCCCTCCCAGGTCTTCTCTCATGGTATGAGTCTGATTTTGGATTCACTCTCGACGGAAGCAATAATCTACAGTCTTGGTCTGATAAAAGTGGTAATGGATTTGATTTGACGCAGGCAGTGGCGGGTTCACGCCCAGCCAGAACATTAAGCTCCATAAACGGTTACCCAGCCGCTTCATTTGTGAACGCTGGGACAAAATTCATGACGGCTACCACAACTTTTGCAGGCGGTAACCATTCAATGCTTATTGTCATAAAACCAACAGGCGCGTGTAGTGTTTTCGGCGGCGGCATAACGATGGGTTCAAACAATGTCAGCTTTCAAACTAGCACAATAGGCATTCAAAACACGAATAATCTTTGGTTTGGAGGGGCTGGATCAGGGGGCGGAGATGCGGGTATTCCATCGGTGGGCAGCGTATATGTTTTAGGAAAAACTTTAACATCGAATGTATATCAAATTTTTGAGAACGGAGCTTTCACGCGTACGCAAACTGAGGGGACGGTTGTTACGCCGCTCCCAACAACAACGCAGCTTCTGGGAATGCACGCAGTAGCGTCATTGAATTCTCCGATAGATGTTGCAGCCTGCATAACCTACAATCGTCCATTGACAAGCTCTGAAATGATAGGCGTGCAAAACTATTTGCTGGCGAAATATACATAAATAAAAGTATGCCTCATTCCATCGAGCAACAGTTAGAAGACCATATCAAAAAAGAGAATGATGTTTATTCTTCGATTTTGGATGATATTCAAGAGATAAAAGAAAATCATCTTGTTCATCTTGCTAGTGATATTTCACAGCTCAAAGTTGATCTCGCTTCGTGCAAAACAAATATCGAGTGGGTTCGCTGGGGAGTGTTGACAATAATTGGTGGCATGATCGCCTTATTCTTAACAAAATAATTTATGCAAATTAGAAATTCATTCGATCAAGAAACCGCAGACAAGATCATTAGGTCAGCTTTATGGTCACTGGTGTCAGGTCTAACTGCGTTTGTCATGTCTTACGTTCAATCAGGAGACATAAAAACATCAGCCGTGACTGGATTATTGACTATGTTAGCCCCTCTTAGTGCTAATTCTGTATACCAGTATAAAAAGGGCAGCTGATAGATTGAGTTGTGGTAAAACTAATTAAATTTCTTAAATGATATGACCCCGTCTTTGTTCGATCACGTCTATTTTCGTGCAGCGACAGACCCCACAAGTGATCCGTCTAAAGAATGGCGTGATGCCATTGTGATGAACGTGATCGGCGATCCATCCGACTGCATTGTAGATCTCGTCTTCCGCGATTGGGACGGAACGCTTTACCTCAAATATGGCGTTACCCGCGGAGGAGAATTTGGTCAGTGGGAACCAACAAGACCATGAAAAAACTTTTTGTAGACCTAGGTCACTCTATAAAATATCCAGGGGCGTCTGGGATAAAGAGCGAGGTTCAATGGAATCGCGCTATTTGGCTTTATTTACGAGAGCTTTTGGATAAAAAGAAATTCGAAATAGTCCTTGTGCCTTTTTCGTTCTGGTCTGATTATTCATCAAACAAGAATCTCATCAATCGCATTTCATTCATTAACAAACGCTCAAGGTATACAGATTTGCTCATATCTATTCATGGGAATGCAGCTGCTAATCCAAGGGTTCGCGGTGTAACAACCTGCTATATGGGAGGATCAGAGTCTGCCCGTCTTGAGGCAAGCGCTCTGTCCAAAATATATGCTGAAATTACTCATGTCCCTGTTTGGCATAGCGGTGCTTTTGATGATCGTGATGGTCGTTTTGGTCGAATCGGCATGGTGAGGGACACAAAACCGTTTGCTCTTTTGATTGAGGCTGGTTTTGTAACCAACGAAGAAGACATGGATGTAGACGCGGGAATTGCCGCTAGTGCAATAGCGAGATATCTAAATCAATTTTAATGAAATTCTTTCGTGAAATGTTGGGACTGCCTAGATTGAGAACCGCTGAAGACTTTTCTGCGATCACAGGTTCGTATGGCAGGAATATCCAAGAATCTCCCGTTTTTCTTCAATCTGCAGGAGCTTGCGTCGCTTGCTCTGTCGCTTGGATTGTTTCTTACGTTTCTGATCGTGAGCATGATTGGAAGATTCTAGACGCCGGTGTTGACAAAGCCACAACAGGCACAACCCCATTAGAAGTGTTGGAATATGCAAAACAGCTTAATTGGATTGAGGATTTTGTAGAGGTAGAAAATGTTCCAGAGACCATAGAATCCGCGCTCCGTATCCATCCGCTCATATTCCTTTTAGATTTTGACCTTGATTCGCATTCTGTCGCGGCATATGACGTGGACAATGACGGAAATTGGAAAGTTCTGTCCTGGGGAAAGAAAGATATTCACGATACGCTCACTTTGCCTAGAAGCACTAAGCTAGATCTCATATTTTCCGTCATCCCTAAAATAGGGTAAAATAAAAATATATGGCTCGCACACGAAGTACTATCAAGGGGATCATCAACTCCAAACTTCAACAAGTTTCGGGAACATTGTCTGATGCAAATTTCAACAATGCGTTGAACATGGCGCTTGATTCTCTGCAATTGGAGATCGACTTCCCGGAATCAGAGAGAACCTATCCGCTCATGCCTGTTTTTAGAGGGCAAAATGCCTATACCCCGCCTTCTGACCTCAAAGGTGACGCAATCCTCAGCATCCGCCCGTGGATCAGCTCTGACGTGACCATGGACACGAATTTGGATAAGAACCAAACGGGGGAATTTGACAGGAATCTTTTTTGGTTAGACACAGAAGGAAAACTCGCCATCGAGTACGATCAAGGAACAAAGATACTGCGCTTGTTTCCGCATTTTGATCAGTCTGTCAATTACACGCTACACGACTGCAATACATACAATCAGAATGGAACGTGGACGGCTGATACCGCCACTTCTGATGCCGCAAACGTAGCAACGGATGCGGGTCTGTTCGTCCAAGGTTCAGGAAGCGTCAAGTTTGATATTATTGCAGCGCAAACAGTGAGCAATTTCGCACAACTCTCAAATAGCACAATGTCTGCGGTAAACGTATCAGCCGCTATAAGAGGGAAAAGCAGTGTGTTCTTAGACACATATTTTCCAACATCTTCCGCCTATACAAGCATCACCCTGCGTTTTGGGTCTTCTGCTGCAAATTATTTCACAAAGACGATCACCGCGCCTTTCATCGGCTCTTTCAAGCAGTACTGGAACACCCTCGCCTTTGACTTCCAAACCGCTACACAGGTTGGTACGCCTGATCTGACGGCGTTGAACTATCTGAACTACCGCATGGATTATGCAGGCAGTCTCACGGATCAAGTAAGCGTGAGAATAGACAACATCGTCCTTAGAGACGGAGCCTTGTACGAGATAAAATACTACACAAACAATGTCGTTCAAGACGTGGGCGGTACAAAGAAACAATACTTTACCGCTGACGATGATACTTCCATTCTAACTCCTGAAACGGAAGTACTCTTCATTGATTACGCGACTGGTTATATTGCTCCAAACGCTGTAGCTCCGAGTGGATCAACCTTTTCACAAATAGCTGCTCGAAGTTTGGAGAATTATGCGAGACGTTTTCCTACAAAGCGCAAACGTACCGTGAGGAATTGGTATATGTAACACAATGCGTATGTCTGAGCTTTTCACTCCATTGATAAATATAGAAGAAGGTTGGCATGACAGAAATGATCCTACCAAGGATGTTGGATTTGCCATCATGGAGAACGCGATCATTACAGATCGAGGAGGAGCGGCTGTACGTCCTGGGACTGAACTCTTTGGAGCGGCTGATACGACTAACGGAGCCATCAACAGTCTCTTTACGGCTAAGATGCGAAACGGCACGAACGTCATGGTTCGTTCATCTGATACCTTGCTTCAATATTACAATCGTTTAGCGTCGGCTTTTGCATTGTTACGTTCCAGTTTCACCAACGCACTTGAGTTTGGTTTTGTAGACCACAATCGCGGTAAAGTCTCTGGCAGCATAGACAACAACCAGTACACATACCTCTGCAACGGGATCGAACCCTTCATGAGATGGAGGAATGAGGGATGGGAGGCCACAAATCTGATCCTCGCAGGAGGAGAATTGTTTGTTCAGGTCAATTCCACGCTGGATTCTACGGTTTTCTTTACGGGAACAGCATCGGCTGTAACGGGAACGACGCTTAACATCGCCTCAGCGGAATGGGCGAACAACATTTGGAACAATTTCTATGTCAGGATCACGAGCGGGGCGCAATCTGGTACTGTTTCGCTTATTTCAGGAACCACATCCACACAAATCACGTTCGCGGCTATCGCTGGACTCGCAGGGACGCCTACCTTTGAGATTCGCTTATTGAAATTTCCAGCTTCCGGCACCATCAAAGTAAACACAACAAATCTAGCGTACAGTGCGATAGCTACAGACAACCGTTTCACTGTAGCATCGGCTCCCGTGGCCGCTGTAAACTCTCCAGTGACACTTGTCCCGGAAGAACTTCCAGGGAATCCAAGAGGAAATCTGTTTACGACGCTTTTCACACAGCTCTTTTTGTCAGGCAATCGTCGTTTTCCAACGACTGTCTATCGGGCGAAGATTGACGACGCGGCGGACTTCACGTTCAGTGCACCCCGTACGGCAGGACAAGGTGATGTGATTGATATTCCGATGGCCGTGCCTAAGATTACAGACATAAACACTTTTGAGGACAAACTGATCGTCGGAAGTGAGTCTTATGTGGAGCAAATCACGTTCACGCAAGATGCTAATGACCTCCCTAGTCGCGTTCCTCTCATGCAGTCGTCCCTGCGTGGGCCTGCCGGACACATGGAAAGAATGGGTGACGATCTAGTCTTCGCTAATAAAAACAAGCAGATCACGTCACTCTCGCGCATTGCCTATAAAGATCAGCGTCCTCTTGTTACAGATATCGCATGGCCGATCAAACGATCAATCAGAAACTTTGACTTCTCTGTATCAAAAGACAAGACCTACAAGAATTTTACGATGATCGCTTGTAAACAATCTTCTGCTAGCGTCACAAATGATCTTGTTCTTGTGTATGATAACAACCGACAAAAGTGGATCGGGAAATGGAGTCTTCCAGCTAATGTCTTCACGGAATACGACGGGAATCTCTATATGGGATCGGCGGCTTCAAGAGAAGTCTACAAGATGCTCACGAATGAGACCGTACAACGCAAGGGGGACGCCACAACGGGCTACAAGATGCGTTGCGCTACACAGTGGGTCAATCAGTCGCCCGATCTTGCTCATGAGCAGCGTTTTACAAAATTGCTTGTAGAAGGATACATAAAACTCAATACCAACCCGACATTTAGGCTCTACTATGATTTTGCTAAGGAAGCTGAGCAATCGTGGGTGTTTCATCCAAGCTCTCACACAAAGACTATCCTGGGAGTCACAGCAGAAGAGACAATGGGAGAAACTCCGCTAGGCGTAACTCCGCTGGGTGTAGAAGTCTTTGATGAGGACGTGGGAGACTTTGGAGAATTCCGTTTCATCGCTTATTTCCGTGTGCCTGAAAGAGTCCATAACTATTGCCGTTTTGAGTTTGAAACGGACGGCGCAAACCAGTATCTGGAAGTAACAGGAATCAAGAACAACGTAACATTCTTAGACGTGATCCGTGAGGACTACATCATTGACACCGAGAATGCCTAATTTACACATATGGCTATAAATAACTATCTCACCATACCGGCAAAGATCCTCAAGACTGACATCAGCAGTACTGATGTTTCCTTCAAATTGCAGGACATCAAATGGTACACAGGTTCTGACGGTATAGATGTTTCGCTAACGGCGGGAGACTTCGGGTCTTCCAACAAAGCATGGGGCGTGTGGGAGCCGCGCACAGATCGTGAGGAGTGGTTCGAGTGGGACACGTCCACCATCGCGAATTTTGCAACATCTGGCATCACGATCAACAGTCGTGGTCTTATCAGGACATCTCCATACACTACGCAAGCCGCCGCGCGTAAATTTACACACTCGGGAGGAACGAAAGTCCTGCTCTTCACAAACGCGCCTGCTTTTTACAATGAGTTTTCAAACAAGGGCAACGCCGAAACGATCACGGGACTCCACACTTTTCCTAACGATGCCTCGACCCCGCGCTTAGGTTCTTCGTATGTCGCGCCCACGGTCAACGTGCAGGTCGCCTCTAAGGGCTATGTGGACGCTATAGCTTTCGCCGGTGCGCCAGACGCATCCACTACGGTCAAGGGCGTCGTAGAAGAGGCTACAGGGGCAGAAATGGCCGCTGGTACAGCGACAGGAGGTACAGGGGCTAGATTGTTCATCCCTTCCGCTCAAGCAAAGAGCACATCGGCTGGTGCAGGTGACGCAAACAAAGTCCCTGTAACGAATGGATCGGGTGTTCTTGATCAGACATTCTTAGATGCGGTTCGTACGTGGGCTACTGTCCAAACTTTTTCAGCAAACACTGCTCAGATCACGACTGATCCTGACTCTGCTAATGATGCGGTGCGTAGCAGCTATCTTGCTGCTCAATTCTTAGCAAAAGACTATGGCGATGGTTCAGACGGCGCGTTCTCGCAAGCCGCGGGAACTACAACACTCAACACTGCAAGTAAAACGATCTACCAATACACGAGCTTTTCTTTAACAGGAACGGCTGTTTTACAGACCGGATCAAATCTAACCAACCAACCATTATACATCTTCGTTCAAGGAGACTTGACGATCACTTCAAGTGCAAGTCCAGCCGTGAACCTTGTGGGGCGTGGAGCGCCAGGAGGAGCTGGGGTAGCAGCGGCTACTCCAGGCAATCCGGGTAACCCCGGCTTGACTTACCTGTTCGCTACAGCGAATGGTTCAGCTCTTCCATCTGGATCAGGTGGAAACGGAGCAGCGGGAGGAGGAGGCGGCAGTGGCCTTGGGAACAATGGAGGTACCGGTACACGTCCCTCTGGTGGAACGACCACCACAGGCTCTACGGGTGAACGCTACTCTGCGTCGTATATTATCGGGAGACTCTTGCAATTGGCTCATATTGGAGGCGGCGGAGGCAGCGGCGCTGGATCGTCTGCTGCTGGAACCGGTGGAGCTGGTGGCAACGGAGGTGGATGTATCATCTTCATCGTAGGAGGAAATATCAACATCACCAGCATCTTTTCAGTAGCAGGATCGACGGGAACTGCTGGAGGCGCGAACGGAGGTGGAGGCGGAGGCGGAGGCGGAGGCGGACACATCGGGATTTTTTATGCGGGCAGCGTAACCGCGAACACGGCTACTCTTACGGTATCAGGGGGTGGTGGTGGTGCGCCTGGAGCCGGAAATGATGGAGGGGGTTTTGCGGGTGGATCAGGGGGAGCTGGCGGGGCTGGACAGTCAGTCGTACGCAAGATCGCTTCGGGATTAGCTCTCTAATACTATGCCAACTCCTGCAAACATGAGTATAGCTTACGAATAAACAGTCCTATCCACTAATAATTTGATATGGCAGATAGCATTCTCTCTCAATTGCAAACCACCCCTACTTCGGGTGCGGGCATTTCTAGTGCGTCGTCAATCGCCGCAGATCAAGCCCTGCGAGCAAGCATTGATAATGCTAGAAACATGTCATTCGCTCCGCCCACGAATCCTCAAGGACTCACGCCTCAACAGATGTCCGCGCAGACAGAACAACAGATGCGCGATAGAGTGTTTGCGCAGTCAATGATAAATCCAGGGCAAGTAATCACAGGAGGACAAACAGGAGGCTTGCAAACGGGTACAGGACAGACACCCGTCACATTCCAAGCCGCCACAGGAACAGGTCAACCAGAGAATCAAGCGTTTCTCGATCTTCAAAAGAAGCGTGAAGCAGAAGCAGAGGCCGCTAGAAAAGCATCGACTCCACCAACAGGCGCAAATGTTGACACACGCCAGAACATCTCCACAGACGGCGGCAATACATGGGTTCCAAATCCTAACTACGGACAACCAACAGGAGGTGAATACAACGCCGCAACCGCAGGAGAAGATGAACGAATGCGTCTTCTAAATGAACAACAAGCAGAGAACGCAAAATTCTTAGAAAACTCTCGCGCGGCCATAGAAGCGCAGATCCGAACAGAACGCGCAGGCAAGGAAATTGCTCAAGGCAAGGAAACAGGTCAGACCAACATGCAACTCGCTAGGATGGGAGCATATTCTGCCGCGTCTGGTGTTGCTTATGTGAACAGTCTTGAAGATTCTCACCGTCGGGAACTATCTGACTTGGAAGCGCAGAAGTCTAGTCTTCTTTTACAAGCGGAAGCCGCATATAGAGCTGGAAGCGGTAAAATTGCTGAACAAAAGATTAGTCTCATAAATGATCTTGAGAAGAAATTCTATGAAGCGCAAGACCGTAGAGTGAATCGTTTGAAAGATGCAACGGCTCTACAGAAATACAACCGAGATTCCCTTGACCAAACCATCGGAGCCATGGCGCAGGACGGCAAAACTGATGCAGATTTACCTGAAGGTTGGCTAGATGCAGAAGAGAAAGCGGCTGGGTATGTTCCAGGATTCGGCAAAACATTGTTCA
>ERZ1292629.1317-Hain-H43-01um-R1-1317-length-24751-cov-7_pt1 | contig 24751 bp, 22 predicted proteins | sample MGYA00564399_ERZ1292629 | MGnify/ENA primary metagenome ERZ1292629 (study PRJEB36523, sample SAMEA6512636) | groundwater metagenome | collected 2019-01-08 | study: AquaDiva: Metagenomics assemblies of 32 groundwater samples
ATCGGCCGTTCCGCCCGCCATACTGACGGCACGGTAATACTTTATGCCGATACCGTGACCGGATCCATGAAGCGGGCAATTGAGGAGACGACCCGACGCCGGAAGATTCAGGAGGAATATAACAAGAAACATGGCATTACTCCGGAAACGATTAAAAAGGAAATCCGTAAATCACTCCTCGAAGAACTTGCGCCAAAAAAAGAGGAGGAAATATTTTTGCCGGCCGGCCCAACCCGCGAGATGATCCTGGCTTTGGAACGCGAGATGAAAAGGGCGGCCAAGGAAATGAATTTTGAACTAGCAGCGAGGATTAGAGACCGCATTAGGAAATACCGTCGCTGACTTGACCATCGCTGGATAATTTCATACCGTAGCAATGTATGCCAATTACAAGCTCGGCCAAAAAAGCCCTGCGTCAGACCAAGCGCCGCACTATCCGGAACCTCAAGCGTAAAGAGGCTTATAAAAAAATCCTGAAGCAAATCCAGAAGCTCGCGGCGGCAAAAAAGATTAAAGAAGCTGAAGCTATAGTGCCGCAGGCTTACCAGGCCTTGGACAAAGCCGCGAAAACCGGCGTGATTAAGCCGAACGCCGCGGCCCGCCATAAATCCAGACTGATGCGCTGGATCCGCAAAACCAAAACCTCCGCCTAGGCGGAGGTTTTGGTTTGGTGCTTGTCCAGGACGAGCCTTAGCAATGAAACCTGCTGCGGAAGGCGGCTGGTTTTTTGTTCAATATCGGCCGCAACCAGGCGACGATAGAGGCGCCGAACCGCATCGGGCCCCAGGCGCTTGGCCAGCTCAACATTCTTTTTCACCGCATAGGGGTGGAGTCCCGAACCGGCTTTCTTTAGTCGGTCATGGGTAAACCCCCACCAAACGGCAACTGCGGTATGGAGTGAGCTTACCAGCGCGCCGAGAAGATAAATAGTTTCGTACCCGGCGTCAAGAAGCTTGGTCAGCGGCAGGAAGGCGTTTCTCGGATTTCTAAAAAAAGCATCGGTAAAACCCCAGATCTTCTCGGCTTCCTGGCGCTCGCCCTTAACCGACCAGCCCATCTCAATCTTATCCAGCTCGTGGCCCAAGGCCCAAAGATCCGGGCCGAAGGAGAGCAAAAGATTTTCTTTTTCACGCTCGGATAGTCGCACATCCCGCTTCCGCGCCGCCTCATCAAACCAGCGCATGAGCGCCGCACGAGAAAGCAGTTTGAACTCCTGCGACTTGGTGGCATGTTTGCGGATGGACTTTCCAAACGAGTCTTCGTCGCTGATATCAGCCTCCCAGAAAACAACGCTCACGTCTCGATCCGTTTTCCAACCGCCGAGCTGATCGCGGATATAGGTTTGAACCTCGCGGCTGGCCAAAGACGCATTTTCAAGTATCACCAGCTCCTTGGTTTGAAAGAGCGATGCGTTTCGACCGGTGGCAAAGACTGCATCAGGCCGATCATAAGCGTCGATGCGGGTAACGTTAAGCCCGGCACCAACCTTCTTATCAAACTCGCCGATGATCTCGGCAACTTTTTTGCGGCTGGAGTAAGTATCCGGGCCGTAAAGGAAATAAACCATAGCAAAAGTTCAAAATTCAAATATCAAAAATAAAAATTGAGGTTGCCGCCCTGGGCGGCTTCCATTATTTTGCACTTTGATTTTTTCATTTTTAATTTACTCAAGTTCGCCCCAGCTTGGCCCCTGCTTGACCTCAACTTTCATTGAGACTGTGCCGGACCAGGCGCCCTCCATCAGGCGCCGAATCTCTGGTATCGCCTCCTTTAGTATAGACTGACTGATTTCAAAGATCAGCTCGTCATGAATCTGAAGAAGCATGCGCACCTCTTTTCCCCAGCCCTTGTTGTCAATCCAGCGCTGGATGGCAATCATGCCTTTTTTCATGATGTCGGCCGCCGTGCCCTGGATGGGATGGTTGACGGCCTGGCGCTCGGCTTCACGGGCCAGACGAAAGTTGGTCGCGGCAATGTCTGGGAAAAAGCGCTTGCGGCCAAAGGCCGTCTTGGTGTAGCCGTTCGCCCGGACAAAATCCCGCGTTTCTTCCAAGAAGCGGGCGACGCCTTGAAAATCGTGGAAATATTCTTCGATAAAGTGTTCGGCCGCCTCTCTTGAAATTTGGGCTGATTCAGCAAAGGCCCTCGCCCCCATACCGTAAAGGATTCCGAAATTCAGGGCTTTGGCTTGATAACGAAGTTCGGGGGTTACATCGGCCAAGGGCAGATTATTGATCTCGGCAGCGGTGAGGCGATGAATGTCGAGGCCGTGCCGGAAGGCTTCAATCATTTTTGGATCGCGAGCCAGATCCGCGGCAATGCGCAATTCCAGCTGCGAGTAGTCACAGGCAACCAGGCTAAATCCCTTCTCGGCTACGAATGCATTCCTAATTTCGCGGCCATATTCGGAGCGGATCGGGATATTCTGAAGATTGGGATTTTGCGAGGACAGACGACCAGTGACCGTGCCGGTCTGATTCCAAGTGGTGTGGATCCGGCCATCGGAGCCGACAAGCTTGGGCAGGGCGTCAACGTAAGTGGATTTAAGCTTGGTTATTTCGCGGTAGCGAAGAATATCGCCAATAATCGGATGAAGGTGGCGGAGTCGGGTAAGCTCGGATTCGCGAGTGGATATGACCCCCAACTTTTCGGTCTTGCGAATGCCTTTGGGCGCGAGATTCAGGCGTTCAAATAAAACCGAGGACAGCTGCCGGGGGGAGTTGATATTAAACGGTCCGCCCGCGGCGCGATGAATTTTCTTCTCAAGTCCTTGGAGTTCCCGCTTCATCCTGGCGGATAATTTTTTCAAATGCGCGGCTCTAAATCCGATCCCCCTCTTCTCCATTTGATAAAGAAGCGGGGTCAAGGGCGATTCAAGTTCTTCATAAACCTTAAGCAGATCTTCGTCATGGAGGCGCTTTTCCAAAATCGGGATAAGCCTCTGAAGTAGTGCTGCCGTCTCGAGCGGTGTATGCGCAATAACGCCGCGTAGCTCCCTTCGTATCAGGACTTCCGGCTCGTAACTCCGGCGGCCGGGCTCAAGCAGCCACCATATTACCGCAAGGTCGCGGACCCTGTTGGCCAGCTCAAAGGCCAAGCCCATATAGAGAAACGACTTAAGGCCAAAGACATAGCTCGGCGGTCGGCTGGCGAACCACGATCTGGCCTGACTCCCGGCCAAAGCCGCGACTGGGACTTCATAAACATGGCTCGAATCAACCGCCACCAGGATAAGCGCTCGGCCGGGATCCTTCAGCATCGCCGCCTCCGCGCGGCGCGGGACGGCATCAAAAGTTTTGGCCGCAATAACACGGGGGGATGGCAACTTTAACTCTGGCGATGAGCTTGGGATTGAAGTCGCATCGGCCTCCTGTCCGCCGAGACGCCGGATTAGACTTGAGAACCCCAGTTTCTCCAATGCCGGGCGGACTTTCTCGAATGCTGACTTACGCAGTCGGGCGGAGGCCAGAACGAATTTGATGGGAACGTTGCGATCAATTGTGACCAGGGTCTTGGAAAACAGAGCATCCGCCTCGTGGCGGCGCAAGGCCTCGATGGCCGAGGGCTTGGCGGTGAGCTTGCTTTTCTTGAGGGCTTGGTAAATTTTCTCGATGCTGCCGTAACGCTTAAGAAGCGCGGAGGCGGTCTTTGCGCCGACGCCCTTCACTCCCGGGATGTTATCCGAAGGATCGCCGGCCAGCCCCTTAAAATCTATAAGCTGCGCTGGAGACAGGCCATAACGCTCGCGCACGGCGGCTTCATCGTAGAGCACGGTGTCAGTCACGCCGCGGCGCATGGTAAAAACCCTGGTGCGGCGGTCAACCAGCTGCAGGGTGTCGAGATCCCCGGTGACGATGATAATTTCAGTATCCGGGTGTTGACGACGGACGAGACCGGCAATGGTTCCGATGATGTCATCAGCTTCATAGCCGCGTTTCTCGGTAATGGGAATGCCAAAGGTTTTTACCAAGTCCTTGACCATGGGAATCTGCTGATAAAGAGCCGGCGGGGCTTTGACCCGCTCGGCTTTATAGCGCTCATAAGCCAGATGCCGGAAAGTCGGCCCCTCATGATCAAACGCGGCCGCGACGTAATCCGGCTTTAAGTCCTTCAACATCTTCAGCAAAATAGAAACAAAGCCATAGACGGCACTGACCGGTTGGCCGTCGGGGCCAGTCAGCGGCGGCAGAGCATGCCAGGCGCGGTGGATGACGGCATGAGCATCAATGAGGACAAGTCGTTTCATAAAAATTCAAAACTCAAAAGTCAAAATGAAAAATTCTCGTTGCTGCCTACGGCGGCTTCCTGCATTTTGAACTTTGGCATTTGTATTCTAAGTTGAATGATCCGCTCATGGGGTTTCTCCCCGTGTTGGAACTTAATCCAGTAAGCACTTTTGGGAATTAGTCTCTTGATACGCTCGGCCCATTCCACGACGATTATGGCGTCTGGGTCTTGAAAGATATGGTCGAGACCCAGATGCTTAGCCTCTTTAGCTCTCTCCAGGCGATAGGCGTCCAGATGAACGAGATGGCGAAAGGATTGAAATCGCCTGGGGAGTACGTACCACTTCATGATTACAAAGGTGGGGCTCTGAATTTTTTCGCGGATGCCCAAGGCGCGAGCTAGTCCCTGAATAAACGTGGTCTTGCCGCTGCCGAGCTCACCACGAAGGGCAAGAATCGCTGGTCTCGACGCGGCCTTAAGCCGAGAGACAAGAATGCGCTTGGCAAGTTTTTTGGTCTGGCTAGGGCCTCGACTCACAAAAACGGTCATGCTTTACCCTAGCAGATTTTAGATGCTTGAAGAATAGTTTTGGATGATACTGATGCGACCCCGCGCCAATTTTGCGTGGTAGCACGCGGCGATCCGCTTCGGAGACGCGCTCCGCGGGAAGCTCTCGCGTCTGGACCCATCAAGGGATGAGCTATTCGCTCACGCAAATCGCAGAAACTTAAAGGTGACTGATTAGAGTCGAGAAGTAGTTCTTTTTACTGGGGCAAAATTGGAGCGGGGTTCTATTGTTGGTTACCGCTCAGGCTTCGCCTTTGGCTTGCCTTAGCGGACCAACAATAAAGCATCCGCACCGCAAGCGGTGCGGTATTGAAGTGATGCTTTGTTGCGAATGTGCTCGCGCGCCTCGACCATCTCGGCACGCTCGCTTTCAATGTGCGCCTTCATCCTCGCCGCAAGCGGCGAGGTATTCGGCGCTTAGCGCAATAAAAAACCCCGAGGGGATGCGCTCTTGCATCATCTCGGGGCTCCACCTTACTCAGCAAGGTGGATGATCTGGGATCTACCCCGCGAATCAATCCTGAGGGGAACCTTTCGCTCCGGGATATCCTTGGAGCCGAAGAATGTCGGGAGCGTGCCGCTGACCTTCACCTGGTGGTCGCCCATATCCAGGTGGAGGTTGGCGCTGACCTGGCGCGGCCCGAGGGTGATTGGCTCCCGGTCATCCACCTGAATGCGGAAGGTAACCCGATCGCTCCCGTTCTGGAAAATCACGAGCGTCGGGTCATCGAAGGGTGCGGCTTGATATACCGTCTGGTAAGGAACCGGCGTCGGCGGCCCAGGCGGCTCTACTGGGATTCCTGCCTGGGTAGTGGGCGGCACCGCCTGGTAGGAATACTGATGGATCACCACCTGCGATCCTGCCGCTCCGTAGCCGGGCGGGAACCACAAGCCGAACCCGGCCACCGGAATCTTCCAGACGGTGATGCCCACTCCAGCTTCGGCGTGCGGGGTGATCGCCGGGGGCTTATCCCCTGCAGTCGCGCAGCCCGCCGCGAGGAGAACAACTGACATAGAGTGAAGGAGCTTCATGATCATCACCTCCCTAGCAGCAGTTGATGCTGAAGTTGAGATTCCTGAGGTATGGGTCCCTCGGAACATCCCCGCCGTTTAGCTCGAGAACCCAGCCCCAGTGACGGCCAGTCCGCTGATCGTAGGTCTGGTTAGGATCACGCCCCACATAGATCGAAGAAGAGCCACGTGGCAGATCCACGCGCTGCCGACCAGAGAGTACTCCCCATATGAAGTAAAAGGGAATGTACTCCACCCGGTAGTGGCCGATGGGATAGTCCTTGGCAATCACCACCGGCTGGCGCTCATTCCTCACGTAGCTGACGCTTATCTCGGGGAGGGGGGCCTTGGCTGGCGGAAGATAGATCTTCTCTACCAACCGGTTGGCCTGGTCATAGACCCAAACATTGAGGCTGGTGGTGCCCCAGTTCCGGATGAGCCCAATGGTGGGGTTGGTGTTCCGTTGCGGGAAAAGCTCGCGATCCGAGACTGGGCCGGCGCAGGCCGCAAGAAGCGGCGCAAGAATGACAAAGAACCAGACTGCCCTTTTCATATCTCTCCTCCTTATCTTTTCGAGGACTTGAATTTCAGTAAAACTACGCCTAAGGGCCAGTTTGTCTATATTATATAGAATTGATGCGAAAAGTCAAGGTAGGCAAACTGCTCCACTTATGCACAATCTTCCATTGACTTAGCAACAAGACGCGCTACCAATGGGGTAAACTCACTGCCAATTTCAAATCGCCATGACCAATAACGCTTCAAACTTCGAGCAGGTTGCGGCCCAAATCGCTGAAAGTTCGGCCATTGCCATTGTCCTGCCCGACTCTCCGGGAATGGACATCCTTGGCTCGGTCCGGGTTTTGACCGCGGCTCTGGCTAAGCTCGAAAAGGCCGTTACCGTCTTTGCCCCGCCGGTCCTGCCAGCTCGGGGACTCCTGCCTTGGCCCGTACTTGATGCCGATGACGAGCCGCTCCGGGACTTAATCATCTCCTTTGACGTTACCCGCTCGCCCATCCGGGAATTAAAATATGAACGCGACCAGAATCGCCTGAACATCATTCTCTCGCCCACAAAGTCGCACCTCTCTAAGGAGGACATCGAGTTCCGCAGCGGGCCGCTGCGCTATGATCTGGTTATTACTCTCGGCGTGCCAAATCTCGAAACCGCGTCCTCAAGCCTCAGCCGCGTTCCGGAATTGCTCCACGAGAAGCCGGTCGTCAACATTGATGACCATCCGGCCAATACCGGCTACGGCGAATTCAACCTCGCCGCTAGCCCGAGGGGACATGACGGCCCGGCTACCCTTCCAGAATTGATAGATAGGCTTCTCGCCGCGCTTAAAGTCCCGTCCGATGATCTTGAGACTGCCACGGCGCTTCTTTGCAGTCTTTATGCCTCAACTCACGGCTTCCGGCCGGCTAAGACCACAGCCAATGCCCTGGTCCTGGCCGCCCGGCTTATGAGATGCGGCGGGGATCTGCCTCGCGCGGCTCGCGCTCTCAACTATGGCCGCTCTCTTGAGGAAGCTAGACTGGCTGGACGAGCCATGGCCCGCTCGCGTTGGGACGAGGAATCGCTCACCCTCTGGTCGCTACTCACCAAAGACGATCTCCTGAAAACAGGAGGCGCGAGCGAAGCGCCCATGTTAATCATGCCCATCCTTAAAGAGCTCTATCCTGGAGCGGAATGGCATGTCCTTTTGTGGCATGACCCTAGCCAAGATGTCGTCCGCGGCCTCCTGGCTCATGATGATGAGACCCGGCTCAAAGCCTTATCGCCAGAGGCGCCTTTGGACCCGCGGGGCTATCTCTGTCTCGAGCAACGTTTCCCGTCGTTTGCGGCCGCGGAAAAACAAATTTCGCAATTGCTCCACAACTCAGGTGCGGTAGAATGAACAGGTAGCCCCCTATTGTGGTAACCTTCGAGGAAAGCCAACAAAAGCAAAAAATTTCCAGACTCCTGCGCAAAGAAGAAGAGGATACGGTAAAGATCCTGTCCGGCAAATACCATCTCCCCTACGCTGATTTGTCGATCCTGCCCGTCAATGTTGATGCCTTGGGCTTGGTGAAAGAAGCTGAAGCCCGGGAGGCGGAGCTGGCCGTCATCCAAAAAGCCGGCCGCAAGCTTGAAATTGGAGTGCGCAATCCCGATAACCCCAAAACCAAAGCGGTTTTGGATTCATTGGCCCGCCAGCGCTATAGCTGGGATTTATTTCTTGTTTCGCGAGCCAGTCTCGAAAAAGGCTGGAAGTTTTATAGTCAGGTGGCCAGACGCGGCCGGGTCATTACCGGCGAGGTGGAAGTCTCCTCGGAGAGACTAGCCGAATTCCGCTCCAAGGCAAAAACCCTATCTGACGTCGCCGCCCTCCTCGGCACGGTTAAATCCCAACGCACCACCGATATCCTGGAGATAATCCTGGCCGGGGCCCTGGAGGTTGACGCCTCCGACGTGCACCTTGAGTCCCAGGCCGAATTAGTTCGCTTGCGCTACCGCCTGGATGGGGTGCTTAACGATGTGGCCACCCTGCCGAGTGCAGCCTTCAAGTTCATACTCTCGCGGATCAAGCTCATCTCCGAAATGAAATTAAACATCCAAGCACGGGGCCAAGACGGGCGTTTCACCATAAAAGTTGAAGGAATCGAAATGGAGGTGCGAACTTCCACCCTGCCCGGGCCCTACGGCGAAAATATTGTTCTTAGGATCCTAAACCCCAAAACCATTGCCATCGGCTTTGGGGAGCTCGGCATGCAGCCGTGGATTTCGAGCGCCATGGATCGCGAACTTTTAAAACCCAATGGCATGATCCTAACCACCGGCCCGACCGGTTCGGGTAAAACCACCACCCTCTATGCATTTTTGCGCAAGGTCTACAAACCCGGCGTTAAAATCATCACTCTTGAGGACCCGATTGAATATCACCTGGCCGGAGTTGAGCAGACCCAGGTTGATCCTGGCGCCGGTTATGATTTTGCCGGCGGCCTGCGCTCGATCCTGCGCCAAGACCCGGATGTTATTTTGGTCGGCGAAATACGGGATCTGGAGACCGCCCAGACGGCCATGCACGCAAGCTTAACCGGCCACCTGGTCTTCTCCACTCTCCACACCAACAACGCCGCCGGAACCATTCCCCGCCTCTTGGATCTTGGCGTGGATCCGGCTATTGTGGCCCCGGCCATCAATGTGGCCATGGCTCAAAGACTGGTGCGCAAGCTATGCGCCAAATGTAAAAAAGAGTATCGCCCTTCGGTTGCCGAAATCGCGGCCATCCAAAAAGAAATTGCTGCTTTGCCCCCAGCCGTGCCTAAACCCGGGATCAGGCCGCCGTTTAAGCTGTGGCAAGCCGTCGGCTGCGGCGAGTGCAACGGCACCGGCTACAAAAGCCGAATCGGAGTGTTTGAAATAATCCTGGTGGATGATCAAGTTGAGCCGCTGGTGTTTAGGAAACCCTCGGAGGTGGATCTTAAAAACGCCATGCGCGAACAGGGACAGATCACCATGAGGCAAGATGGGATTTTAAAGGTCCTTGACGGCATAACGGATTTAGCCGAGGTCGAGCGGGTGGTCGGCGCCGGATGAACTCCGAAGCCTCAAATCCTAAATCCTAATTTCTAAATCCTAAACAAACCTCAATGACCAAAATTAAAAATTCCAAACACGTTTAGCATAAACATGAAAAAACCGCCCGCGCACGAATGCTTCGTGCGAGAGCGGCGATATACCCCAACTTCTATATCCCATCGTCCGCGCTCATGCTCAGAAAAAGGAACACGAGGCCAGCGAAAAATATCATGGCCCCAGCTCGGATGAAGTAGGAAAGGAGTTCGACCGACGACTGGGTAAGGAGGCTGTAGACAAATCCACCACCCGCCACAAGCCCTCCAACTACAAACAGGATAATCCCGATGCCAGCTGATACAGCGCCAAGTGAGAAACTACCAATTTTCACCATCTTTACCTCCTCCGAGCTCGCGCTCGGCATCCGAACGGTTTACTGCTCAAAAGAACTTTCCGAACTTGTCATCTTTAAATCTTGAAACTTGCCAACTTCGTCGTATCCTCGGGCTGTGGGCAATGCTCTGGTTTGGGAACGCAGAGGTCAGGGTTTCACATTCGCGCACCCCAGTGCGCTCCGCGACAAGGCGGACACCAGGATGCCGAGTTTGGAAAAACCCCCATTAAGGCCGACGGACGCCGACTTTAATTGCCCACAGCCCGAGGAGGCGACAAAAAAGAATAAAAGGGCCGTGCCCTCCTTAATCCGAACTGTAGTAAAAAGAATTATATCAAAATATAGTATATCTGTCAATAGAAGCGACTGCAATTAAAACTGTGCTGACCGAGCCAAAACAAAAAAACGAAGACCTCAAGCTGGATCAAACCCTGCGCCCGCAGCGCTGGAACGATTTTGTAGGCCAGAAGGCAGTGAAGGACAACCTGAAAATCCTGATTGCCGCAGCCCAAAAACGCCAAGAACCAATTGAACACGTGCTGCTTTACGGCCCGGCCGGCCTCGGCAAGACCTCACTCGCCCATCTCATCGCCCGGGAGATGAATACCAACATCCGCGTAACCTCCGGTCCGGCCATCGAGCGGGTGGGGGATCTTGCCTCCATCCTGACCAATCTTCTGCCCGGAGACATCCTTTTCATTGATGAGGCCCACCGCATGAATAAACTCATTGAGGAGGTGCTTTATCCGGCCATGGAGTCGCGGACGCTGGACATCATCATTGGCAAGGGGCCCTCGGCCCGCACCCTACAGCTGGAACTTCCGCCGTTCACCCTTATTGCCGCCACCACCAGGATCGGCATGCTCTCCGGTCCCCTGCGTTCGCGCTTTGGAGTCACTTTTCGGCTTGATTTTTACTCCCAGCCGGATATTGAGCAGATTCTTGAGCGCTCCTGCAGCATCTTAAACATCCAATCTGATCCGGAGGCCATGGCCATCACCGCCGCCTCCTCGCGCTTCACGCCCCGAGTGGCCAACCGACTCTTAAAGCGCGTCCGCGACTACGCCGAAGTTCACGGTACTGGCCACATCACCGTTTTCACCGCTCGCGAGGCCTTGCGGCTGTTGGAGGTCGACGAACTGGGTCTGGAGCCCACGGATCGTCGAATTCTTGAAGCGATGATTAAAAAATTCCAGGGCGGTCCGGTGGGACTTGCGGCTCTGGCCGCAGTTACCGCTGAGGAGGAAGATACCATTGAAGAGGTTTATGAGCCTTATTTAATGCAGCTCGGATTTTTGGAGAGAACAGCCCGCGGCCGGGTGGCCACGCGCTTGGCCTGGCAGCATCTTGGCTTTGAATTCCCGGAGCCGCCACGACTGATTAATTCTTAAAAATTAATGTTTGTCCTACTGCTGGTCCTTTTAATAGTCTTTATCGCGACTGATGCTTTTATAGCTGCCGCGGTTATATGGCATCTTCACAAGTACACCCTGCCGGGCTGGACTGCGGCCAAAGCGGTGGTGCCGGCCTACCTTGGACTCTCGCTAACTTTACTGGCATTGGCGCTATATTCTTTCTTGCGAATACCGTGGTCGGCCTATCCTTTCTAAACCATTGCTATGATTCAACTTGCTCCGGGTGAAAAAGTGCTCTGGGTTATGCGGCGGCACTGGATTGTATTCCTGGGTCCGCTAGTAATGTTTTTTATTCTGCTCACTGTGCCGCCCATCGGCATTAGCCTGGCGCCGCGCTACTTACCGAACGCTCTTAGGGGAGAGATGTTCGGAGCATTGGCTACCTTTCTTTTAGCACTTTATACCATGGGGTTGCTTACCTATCTTCTGGTCATTTGGATTGCCTATTACCTCGACATCTGGGTAATCACCGATCATCGCTTGATTGACGTGGAGCAGCACGGTCTTTTCCATCGCGAAATTTCCGAAATTCCCATGGAACGGGTGCAAAACGTGACCATTGAAATTCCTGGGTTTGTGGCTACGGTTTTGAAATTCGGCAACATTAGGATCCAGACCGCGGGCCATGGCGAGTTCACCATCTCCGAGGTGCCGGATTGTTATCAGGCCAAAGACCTCATCCTGAAATACTCCCGAACTCCTCGCCCAATGTTGCCGCCATCACCGGGGTTATAAATATAAAATCAGAATGACGAAATTCGAAATCCTAAACAAATCTAAAATCCCAAATTTCAAATTGCAAACCGCGTTTAGAATTTCGAAATTCGAATTTCGAATTTTTTAAGATATGGCTGGCCACTCCCGTTGGGCCCAAGTCAAGCATAAGAAAGCCGGCTCGGATGCCAGGCGCGGGATGCTGTTTTCGAAACTTGGCCGCTTAATCAGCGTTGCCGCCCGTGAAGGCGGAGCCAATCCCGATACCAACCCCAAGCTCCGCCAGGTTATTGATCAGGCCAGAGCCTCCGGTATCCCCAAAGAAAATATCGAGCGAGCAATTGAGCACGGCGCGGGGGGGCCGGAGCCGGCTAAATTGCGCGCGATGGAATATGAAGCTTACGGACCGGGTGGAATGGCTCTCGTAATCTCGGTGGTAACCGACAACCCCAACCGCACGCTCGCCGATATTAAAAGAATCCTGGGAGAGTTTGGGGGGAGACTGGCTGAGGCGGGAAGTGTTACCTGGATGTTTGAGCGGAGATACGCCGCTGATTTTGCGCTGCCCGGTGAAGGCGCAGAGGAATTTGAACTTAGGCTCATTGATGCCGGGGCTGAAGATATCGCCAGAATCCCGGAGCGCCTCCGCGCCGTGGTGCGGCCTGAAGGCTGGTCATCTTTCCAAAGCACCATCCAGGACCGCGGCCTTACACCGCTGGCAATAGAGAGCATAGTCGTTTCCAAAAATATGGTTGCGGTTGACCCACAAAATAAAAATCGGTCCGCTACCTTGGTGCAGACCCTTGAAGATCACCCGGATGTCACGGAGGTGTGGACCAACTTAAAAGTATGAGAGTTGTAGGCATTGACCCAGGTACACATCGCATCGGCTACGCCTTGGTTGAGGGTGAACGCCTAGCCCCACGGCTTCGCCATGCCGAAACTATCGTTCTCGACTCCCGCACCACGGCGGAACGGCTGTCCGGGCTTGAGAAGGCTCTGGACCAGCGGCTCCGCCGCGACCGCGCCGATATTGTGGCGGTCGAGAAGGTCTTTTTTGAAAAGAACACCAAGACGGCCTTGGCCGTGGCCGAAGCGCGGGGGATAATTATCTTGACAGCCTCACGCCATGTCTCTACCATCGGGGAGTATACGCCGCCGGAGGTGAAAATGGCGGTGACTGGTTACGGCCGGGCGGATAAGTCACAGGTGCGGCGGATGGTCCGATTGCTCCTTCCCGGCGCGGCCATCCCTTCCGGCGACGATGCGGTGGACGCCATTGCCCTCGCCATCACCGCGCTCTTAAAGATCACCCCGCTACAAAAGTCTTAAATAACACGATAAAGGTCGAAAACTATCCAGTAATGTTTTTTCCGGCCATGGCACAGTTTGGAAATTCTATCTTGCCGCTGACAGCCCAAGAAGACGAGGATGAAAAAGTGGATGATGAGGAAATACCGCTGGATGATGACGAAGGTGATGAGGGTCTTGGCGCTGACGGCGATACGCCTGAAGACCTATAACAAAACCCCGCCTAATGGCGGGGTTTTGTTATCCGCATTTAGACAACACGAAAAAATTTTTTCTTGCCCACCCTGACCACACTGCCGCGGCGGAGGAGGGTGGGGCCATCCGACGGTGCTATTGTCCGCCCGTCCACCTCCACGGCCCGCCCGGCAATCAGCCGCCGCGCCTCGGACTTAGAGCGGGTGACTTTTAGCGCAGCCAGTAACTCAAGGGGGCGCCAGGCCTTCAGCCTAAGATGCACTTTGGGTATTGAATCCGGAACCTCTTTTCTTGAAAACAATTTCACGAACTCCGCCCGGGCCTTCTGGGCTCTGGGCACGCCGTGGTAGAGACGGACGATGGCCTCGGCCACGCCGAGCTTAACATCGCGCGGGTTTGAGCCGCGGGCCAATTGGCTTTTGAGCCGTCGAATCCGCTCTAGGGGAAACCAGGCGGCAAGCTCGGCATAATTCACAATGAGTCCGTCAGGGATGGACATAACCTTGCCGAACATGTCGCCAGCCGAATCGCGGAGGTTAATGGTATTGCCGACGGACTTTGACATTTTGTTCCGGCCGTCCAAGCCGATGAGATAGGGCAGAAGCACTATATCTTGCGGCGTCTGCCCCAGTTTGGTTTGCAGCCACCGCCCAGCCAGCATATTCAGTTTCTGGTCTCGAGAACCAAGCTCAACATCGGCGCGCACAGCAACAGAATCGTACCCTTGGAGCACATGATACATAGCCTCGTGCAGTCGCACCTCGCGGCCAGCCTTAAGCCGCTTCTGAAAATCTTGCCGCTGCCACGCGCTCCTTAACGAAAAATAAGTGAGCAGCGAAAGGAAATCCTTAAGGGTCATGGGCCTAAACCATTCGCTGTTGTGACGCATCTCGGCTTTTTTTAGATCGAGAGTGGAGCCGATTTGGGAAAGGTAGGTGCGCTCGTTTCTTTTGACCTCAGCCGGGGTGAGTTGCCGGCGTGCGGCCTCGGCGCCAGCCGGATCGCCGATCTGGGCAGTGAAATCGCCAATGATAAGCACAGCCTGATGCCCGGCATCCTGGAAGGCGCGCAGCATCAAAAGCGGCACGATGTGCCCAAGATGGAGATCGGGGCTGGTGGGATCAATACCCAGTTTGACACGGAGCTTACGCGGGGAGGCCAATTTACGCCGTAGACTCTCCGCGGTGATGATCTCGGCGCTGCGGCTTGAAAGAAATTTAAAAAACTCTTGCGCATGCTTTGGCATACGGCCACACCATACCACACCTCGGACCAGCGTTCCAACCGCAATTAATCCATGCTATACTGCCCTAGTTATGCCCGGTGCTACAACTTCAAATATATATTTCGTATACGCTTTCACATACTACCTCCAAGCCAAACAATTAAAAACCTTCTTTGGTTATAAGTTGTAGCACCGGGTATGATCCGCCCTAAAAATCGCCGCCGCAAAAAAATTATCTACCGCCTCCTTTTGATCGGAGGAGTGGTCGCGCTGTTGGCTGTTTTGGGTGGCGGGCTGACCCTGGCCGTAACCCTGCGGGATCTGCCGGCTCCGGAAGAACTTTTTTCGCGCCGGGTGGTGCAGTCTACAAAAATTTATGACCGCGGCGGGCGGGTTTTGCTCTACGAAGTCCACGGCGAGGAACGGAGAACGGTGATTCCCTTTGGCGATATTCCGGCTGTGGTTAAAAACGCCACCATCGCCATTGAAGACGCCAACTTCTATCGCCATGCCGGCATTGATCTTCGCGGCATCTTGAGGGCCGTTCTCCGCGATATCGCCTCAAGGGATCTGGCTCAGGGCGGTTCAACCATCACTCAGCAACTGGTGAAAAACTCGCTCGTAGGCCGCGAGAGGACCTTCCGCCGCAAAATACGCGAGGCGGCATTAGCCATAATTCTTGAGGCTAAACTGGACAAAGATAAAATCCTTGATCTTTACCTAAACCAGATTCCCTACGGCGCCAATGCCTACGGCATCGAGGCCGCGGCTGAAACTTTCTTCGGCCGACACGCCGGCGAGCTGACCACTGCGCAGGCCGCTCTTTTATCGGCCCTGCCGGTTGCGCCGAGCTACTACTCACCCTACGCTCAGCACAGGGACGAATTACTGAAAAGAAAGGATTATATTTTGGATCGCATGCAGGAGTTGGGTTACCTCACCGCCGAGGAGGCGAGATCCGCCAAAGCCGAGGTTATCAAATTCCTGCCGCCGACCAAAAACATCCGCGCCCCGCACTTCGTGATGTTCGTCCGCGACTACCTCCGCGAGCGCTTCGGCGAGGAGGAGGTGGAGCAGGGCGGACTTATTGTTACCACCACCTTGGATTGGGAGCTCCAGGAGGCGGCCGAGAAAATTGTTGCTGAGTACGCGGCCCGAAACGAGTCGCTCATCAAGGCGGCGAATATGGCGCTTGCCGCCATTGATCCCAGGACGGGAGAAATTCTCGCCATGGTAGGCTCAGCCGGCTGGCTCTCGGATAAACTCGCTGACCCTATTCCGGAGGGATGCCAGCCGGGGGTGAACTGCCGCCTTGACCCCTATGTCAACGCGGCGACTCGACTCCGCCAGCCCGGTTCGGCCTTCAAGCCCTTTGCCTATGCCACGGCCTTTAAGAAGGGCTTGACCCCAGAGATGACGCTCTTTGATGTCGAGACTGAGTTTAATCCCCTCTGCACCCCCGAAGGCCTGCCGCGCCCGGGAAGCGCCCTGGAACCCAAAGATTGCTACCACCCCCAAAACTACGATGAAACTTTTAGAGGACCGGTGAGCGTGCGCCAGGCCCTGGCTCAGTCCTTAAACGTACCCTCGGTGAAGCTCCTGTATCTTGCGGGTATTGAAGATTCCATCCGCACTGCCGAGGATTTAGGCATAACCTCGCTTAAGGAACGCGAACGCTTCGGCTTGTCCATTGTCTTGGGCGGAGCGGAGGTAAGGCTACTCGAGATGGTCAGCGCCTACGGCGTTTTGGCCAATGACGGCGTCTTAAATCCGCCGACGGGCATTCTTAAAATCACAACCGCGGATGGAAAAATTTTGGAAGAGAAGCGCGAACAGCCGCGGCCGGTCTTGGATCCCGACATCGCCCGCCTCATCAATGACATCCTCTCGGATAACCAAGCGCGCATCCCCGTGTTCCAACCCCGTTCCTCGCTTTATTTTCCCGATCGCAAGGTCGCGGCCAAAACCGGCACGACCCAAGATTTCCGCGATGCTTGGGCAATTGGCTACACGCCGGCTCTAGTCGGGGGGGTTTGGGCCGGGAACAGTGACAACACGGAAATGCAGCAGAAGGGTTCGGGCGTCATGGCCGCCGCACCGGCCTGGCATGAATTTATGGAACTGGCTTTCCAGAAAATTTTAAGCGAAGATTTTATTCCTCCGCCGAAAGGCGAAACTTCAAAACCGCTACTTAAAGGAATCTGGCAGGGCGATGTGGTTTTAACTTTGGATGCTATATCCGGAAAGATAGCCACGGAGTTGACGCCGCTCGAAACCCGACGCGATGTTGCTTTTGGCGAGCCGCATGACCCGCTTTACTGGATTGACCGCGCCGATCCCACCGGCCCGCCGCCACAAGACCCCTACCAAAATCCGCAATACGCCAACTGGGAGGCGGCTTTCCAAAAATGGCGGCGCCAGAGCAACTTTCAGCCGCGACCCATCAGTACCGCGCCGACTGAATTCGACGATGTCCATACCCTAGAGAAACAACCGCGACTTCGGGTGCAAAAACAACCCGCCGTTGATGGGGGTGTAATTCTTAAAATTGAAGTTGAGGCCGCCTACAGCCTGGCCGAGGTTACGCTGGCCTTTGGTAATGAAATCATTGCCTCGCGTCAAAAGCCTTCCTTGCTTCTGGAATTTGCCATCTCCGCGGAGGAGCTTGGCCGCGGCATGAATGAAATTGAAATCCGCGCTTACGATGCTGTTGGTAATGCTGGTTCTGTGGCGGTGACGATTCCGTGACCCCCCACACCACGGCCGGAAGGCCGTGGTGTGGGGGTGAAGTTTCTATGCGTTGCGGGGTGGGGAGTTACGTTGCGCGTATGGGCATAAGGAGATAAAGGAACGAAGGATCGGCTTGGCTCTGGATAAGCGTCGGTCCGGATATGCCATTAATATGCAAGGTGACCTGCGGTCCTTGAGCCGCCTCTATCCCATCCCAAAGATAGCGGTAATTAAAAACTACCGCCCCTGAGGCTCCGCGACCCTTGACCGGCATGCGGGTGGTCGTGCCGCCGCTTTCGGCGTTGGCGGTGGTTATGGCCAGCTCCTTGGGTGATACGTGGAGGGTAACGTCGTTTAAGCGACTGGAGAATACGGAAGCCAGCCGTATTTTTTTTAATAAATCCTCACGGTTAACAACAATGGTGGTCTCGTAACTTTTGGGAATGATGTTTTTATAAGGGGGGTAGGCGCCGTCAATAAGACGGGATAAAATACGCGTCTCATTCCATTCAAAAACCACCTGATTCTCGCCGACATTAACTTGCACCTCGCCGCCTGAAGGCAGAGTACGGAGAAGCTCCTGCATGGTTCGTCCGGGGACAATGCACTCTATACGATTAGAAAGCCCTTCGGTATGATTAATAGTTTTCTCAGCCAAACGAAAAGAATCGGTTGCGGCTAGAACCAATGCTTCGTCGGTTGAAGCCATAAAAACTCCGGAAAGTTGAGGTTTAAGATCGGTGGGGGCCACCGCCGGGAGTACCTGGTGTAGGGCTAAAGTTAATACCTCTGCGGGTATGGAGAAGGAGTGTTCTTTTTTTATTGTGGGTAGATTTGGGAAATCAGTCGGATCTAACCCAAGAATAGTGATGTCACTGGAAGGGGTATGGATTAGAATTTTATTTTGCTGGCCATCAAGAGTTATTGTCTCGTCGGGTATGGATTGAATAATTTGAGTAAGTGTTTTAGCGGGGATGGTTACGGTTCCTGGTTTTTGAATTTTACCGGGGATGGCGTATTCAATTCCTATTTCAAGATTTGTAGCGCTTAAATAAATTTTTCTCTCCTTTACGGTAATAAGAATATAAGAAAGAATAGGGAGGGTTACATGCCTCCCTGTGAAATGCTCAACAGTTAGAACAGCTGTTTTTAAATGTTCAGTCGTGCACGTTATTTTCATAATAATAAAAATTTGTCATTGTTATTAGTTTGAATAATATGAGGATAAGTTAAATAAAGTAAGTTATTCCTAATTTTTACCTAAATTATACCTTAATTTTTAACTTAAAATCTTGTGGAAATATTTCGGGTTAAATTATATCAACTAGAAAGTTTTAAAAGTTTATTTTTCCATCCACCATCTATCCATAGAATTTGCGAATAACATTACACAGGAGAATATATTTTTTCCCGCAATGTTTTCAACTCCGCATCCAGCTCTGGACTCACCTTTAATCCGCCAACAATCTTTTTATAAGCATGGATGGCGGTGGTGTGGTCTTTTTTACCCAACCTCTCCCCAATAAAGGGGAAGGAACACTTAAGTTCTTCACGGAGAAGATACATCGCGATCTGTCTCGGTTTTACAATTTCTTTTTTACGGCTTTGGGCCAACAGGTCCTTTTCCGTGACATCATAAAATTCCGAGACAACGCGGATAATCTTTTTAGGAGAAATGAAGCGGCGGGGAGCGGTGGCAACCTGGGTTAGTATCTTTTTAGCTTCCTCCTCGCTTATAGGCTCGGCGCTCATACTTGAGCGCAGAATCAGGCGGTTTAGGGCCCCCTCCAAATCGCGAATGTTATTGGTTATTGTTTCGGCGACGTATTTCAGCACCGCCTCATCCAAAGAAAAATTCTTAGCCTTCAACTTCGATTTTAAAATAGCCAGGCGCGTCTCAAAGTCAGGAGCGCCAATATCCGCAATCATGCCGCCCTCAAATCGGGAGCGGAGACGGTGTTCAAGCGTCGGTATGGCGGCCGGCGGCTTGTCGGATGAAATCACGATTTGCTTATTGCGCTCGTAAAGAGTGTTAAAGGCATGAAAGAACTCTTCCTGCATTTTCTCCGTGCGGGCGATAAATTGAATGTCGTCCATAATCAGCAGATCAACACTGCGGTAGCGTTCTTTAAGCTGGTTCATGGATCTATTATTGATGGCATCTACAATCTCGCCCATGTACTTTTCCGAAGGAAGATAGCGGACTTTAAGCTGGGGGCGGGCGGCGAGGACCTCATTACCAACGGCTTGTATCAGATGCGTTTTACCCAAACCCACCCCTCCGTAAATGAACAGGGGATTATAGGTAAGGCCGGGATTTTTGGTTACCGCTTCGGCCGCGGCATGAGCCAGCTCGTTGAATGAGCCGACAACAAAGTTCTCAAAACGGTAGCGCGGATTGAGCCCGCTCTCAGGATCGATCATGCTTTCCTTAAGCTCCAAACGTTCCTGTGGCACGCTAAGCCCGGCCGGCCGTTGGGCGGCGCGCGGTTTGGGACGGCTGGTGGACTGCTCCAACCGGATTGGGCCCACGACATAGCCAACCTCCCGAACATCCTCAACGATGCCGCGCAAAGCCCGCAATATGGCTTTGTGGTACTTGTCCTGCAGCCAATTTTTGGCAAAGCCATTGGGCACAGAGATGGTCACCACCCCGCCGTTTACCTCGGCAATGGCCGTTTCTTTAAACCAGGTGATAAAGCTCGCTCGTGAAATGGAAAGCTCAAGTTCACCGAGCACATTTTTCCAAATCTCCTCGTGGTTCAGCATGGTTCTTGGAATAGCTACACCAAAATTTGGTTTATGACCTAAGCGTACAAGAACGACAATCTTCCTTTACACTAATTAATAATGATATACAAAGGAAGGGATTAAATTTTCGGTATTTGTTTACAATATGTTTACAACCTGTGGAGAATGTTTATTACCATATTTTGTGTTTTACAACCGAAACTTGATGGGCTATACTTTCCAATAAATGTCTCGGGCTTATGGTGAAAAGAACTTATCAGCCTAAAAAAAGGAAACGAAAGCGCGTTCACGGCTTTAGGGCGCGCAAGCGTACTCCGAGCGGCCGGAGAATACTGCGCCACCGTCGCCTCAAAAAGCGCTTCACCCTCGCGCTCTGATGCATACGAATGAGGCTCATCCTTCACCCTTAGCTTACAGGACGGAGCTGGGCTCCAAGCCGGGATCAAACCCTTTACTATTACTTACTATGGCGTTACCTACTAGACTTAGATTTAAAAGTCGTTCTGAAGTGGTGCGGCGGATCAGGCATGGCCGCCGTTTTTTGACGATCCTTGGCCGAACCATTGTCTCACCCGCGGCTCATGGCCATGGCCGGATTCTCTTCTCTTTGCCGCTGGCTGTTTCCAAAAAAAGCTCCGAGCGCCATCGCCTCAAGCGGCACCTGGACGAGTGGGCACGGCATCAAACCTCCGACCTTCTTGGGCACCATGACGTAATAGTCTTTATTAATCCGTCACTTAAAGGATTACCGCGCCGGGCCTTATGGCATACGGCGGACAAGATGCTTGAACAACTTTCAAGGCGCCTATGAACTCAGCTCCATTCCTTCTCCTCAGAGCCTATCAGCTTTTCGTCTCACCGCTTCTGCATCAAACTCTTATCTGGTCCTCCGGCTGTCGGTTTAGACCTTCGTGTTCAGAGTATGGCCTGCAGGCCATACGTCAATATGGACTAATTCTGGGTTTTATGTTGCTCTTGGGGCGACTCAGCCGTTGCCACCCTTGGGGTAGGAGTTGGTATAATCCGTTTCCCAGATCAAAAATCAAAAATCACGCCAAAGGCCCGCTTCGCTCTCGCGAAGGCGAGGCGAGCGAGGCTCGTCAAAGGCGGCAAAATCAAAAATTTAGCATGTTGCCTGCGGCCAGGCCCTAATATTGGCTATTTGCGTTTTGCTTTTTGCGTTCCCCAATGGGTCCCATCACCTTTATCTACAACGAGTTCATCTACCGGCCGCTCTTAAATGGTCTCATATTTCTCTATGCCACTCTCCCCTACCGCGACCTCGGCCTCGCCATTATCATACTGACGGCCATTGTCCGAATCCTGCTTCATCCTACGCTGGTTCAAACCATACGTTCGCAACAGGCCATGGCCCGAATCGGCCCCAAGCTCCGCGAGATTCAGGAACGGTTTCGTGATAATAAGGAAGAACAGGCGAAAAAAACTATGGCCCTCTACCGCGAGGAGGGCATCCATCCGCTTTCCGGGTGCGTCCCCATACTGATTCAGCTCCCGATTTTAATCGGCCTCTATCAGGTATTCTGGAAAGGGATCGCCGCCTTTGATCCCACGCTAATCTATTCTTTCTTGCCGAGCGTCCAGACCCTGGATCCTATAGCTTTTGGGATTTTCGATCTTTCGCGCAAGAGCGTGATTTTGGCCATTGTTGCCGGGGCATCACAATTTTTGCAAAGCAAATTTATTGCCATTACCCCTGCCTCCAGCAAAACGACTGCCGCGGATTTCGGCCGGGCCATGCAGTGGCAGATGACCTATTTTTTTCCGTTTTTCATTATCGCAATTTCCTGGTCGCTGCCATCCGCGCTCGCCCTTTACTGGACAGTTTTCAACCTTTTTGCTATAGTTCAGCAACTGTGGATTCAAAAGCGGATCAGTCATGAACGTAATTTGCGAACACCTCAATCAGACTCTTGAGAAAATGGGCATTCAGGCGGAGGTGGAAGAGCGGACCATCCCTGACCTCTCCATTCCATACATAAATGTGGTTACTGATCAGGCTCGACTCCTTATCGGCACACGAGCTCGACATCTTTTGGCTCTGGAACATCTCTTGAAGCGCCTGCTCGAAAAGCACGTCCCTCTCGATGCGCGGGGGTTTTTTTTGGACGTCAATGGTTATCGCCTGCATCATATTGAAGCCCTGAAAGCCGAAGCCAAGAACATGGCCAAGAAAGTCCGGCTTTACCGGACCGAGCTCGTGCTAAAACCCATGCCGGCATTTGAGCGCAGGATCATCCATATGGCGCTCGCCGAATACCCCGACATCACCACCGAATCCATCGGCGAGGGTTACTCGCGCCGAGTGGTGATTAAGCCCTATCCTTAAAAAAGCGGATGGTGTAGATCGCAAAGCTTTTGATTTTACGAAACCGGAATCGGCTCATTTCTTAGAAATGAGCCGATTTTTTGTCGGGGCGAACGAATGTCAGGAGCGCGATCCGTTGCGAAGCAACATCTTGACGTATTCTGTTAAAAATGTTAATATTGGGCCACGATTAGCCTGGGCAAGTTGATTGAAAACAATAAAACCATTCCAAATGCGCATGAATGCGCAAGAAAGGAGAATCTAGAATGGATGGGTTTCGTTGGCCTGATCTGACCCTCGTACTTCTGGTGACGTCCATCGTAGTCTTTATCCTCGCGGTGTGGCTTCGTTACCGCCTCGGGCGGCGGCGCGGCGAGCCGAGTTGGTTTGAGTTCTATCGCCGTCCTCCCGACAACATCGAGGCCGAAACTCCCGACTCACCCGGCGGCCCTCCTACTCCGCCAGCGCTATCGGCGCTACCCAGTCCTGTTCATCCTCGGCCGCGCGGCCTCAGCCTGCCACGGTGGTTAACCCTGGTGCTGGGCGCGGTGATCACGATGATCCTCTGCGTCCTGGCGCTGAAGCGCATACCGTATCCCTTCAACGTCGGCATAGCCATTGTCGCCTTCAGTTACTTTGGAGTCGGCGGACTGATCCAGATTGATATCGCCAACAAGGGCGTGCCCCTTCTCTTGGCCGGGCGTCTGGGGCGGCTGGTAACGGAGCGAATCGTCCGCCCTGACGGCACGCTTGAGCAGCTTGAGGTTCACGAAGCGCTCTTCACCCTTAATGAGGGCTGGAGCTGGCTCCTGCCGCGCCCGCTCATGGCCGCCGAGGAGATTGACGTCCGCGAGCGGACGTCCAAGATCGAGAAGTTTGTTGTCTTCGCCAAGAACGGGGTGCGCATCAGCGTTGATGCCACCATCCAGTGGAAGATTACCAACCCCTACCAGTCGCTCTCGGTGGGCGAGGAGGTCATCCAGCGGGGAATGATTGAGCTCATCCGCCAGGTCGTCCGCGCCGAGATCATCCAGAAAACCGACGAAAAAGCAGTTCAGGCCCAAGTCGAGCTGAGGGATGAGTTGACCAAGGCGGCCGATGCCAAAGCCCGGGACTGGGGCGTTGACATCACCAATGTCCTTGTCGCCCAGATCCTCCCCTCGGAGGAGGTTATCCAGGACTACGAGCGGGTGAGGCGTGAGGAGCGGCAGCGTGATGCCGAGATCATTGAGCTTGAGCACGTCCGCAGTCGGATCGAGGAGGTCAGTAGAATGGGGTTTTCACTGGAGCGCGCCCAGGAAATTGTTCAGACCGAGCGCGGCAAGGTGAAAAAGGAAATTCGCGAGCAGCAGCTTTCGATTCCGGCCGAGACCCGCGCAACTCTGAAGGAGGTCCTGATAGGGATCTTCGGAAGGAGGGAGGGCTAAATGGCGCACCGAGGCATGGCCACATGGCAGAAATCTACCTTGCTCTGGGGCGGTGTGACCGGCGCGATAATAGTCGCCGGCCTCCTGGTCTGGGAGTCTCTTGGCGCACTCCCCGGCATGCCGCGGGTGAGGGGTATGTCCGGTGTCGAGGTACTCCTCCTCATCGGATTCCTCTATCTTGCCGCCAGGGTTAGCGCAACTCTCCTGGGCAAGCCGGAGATCAGCAAGGCCGCCGGTCAGATCCTGCGGATCGGCGGGATACTCGCGGTACTGTGGTGGTTCATTTGGGGTTCGGGATGGACGAGGGTGGAGGAGCTTGACAGGTTGCGAGCGCCCGAAGCGCGGGCAGCAGCGCCAAGCTTCCCGCTCCAGTACGCCGGCATTACGCCAGTGTCGGGATCACTCGCCCCGCGGCCGACGCCGGCGACCACTGTCACCGCCAAAGGCGAAGGCATTTGGGAGGTCTCGATTGACGGTTCCAACGAATACGGTTACGCCGAGCCGGCGCCGGGCCACCGCACCAAGATAATGGTCAGGCCCGGTGAGAAGTTTAGCCTCCGGCACCTCGGCGGTATTCCGGCGATCAATGCTCATGGCGATCGCGTGGCCCTGTGCGGCACCAAACGCACCGTGTACAAATGGGAGCAGAGGCGCTTCCCAGATGAGCCGCTCTATGCTGTCGGCGTCGTAACCTTAGGCCCGACCTGGCCGTTCCGGTTTACCCCCTGGAAGTGCGGCAGAACCGACTTCGAGCTTAAGAACGCTGGAACAGAACCGTTCGAGCTTGTGCTCTGGTTCAACCAGAACGAGGTTTACCGCACTCCTGACGGGCGCGGTCACTCTGACGGCTTCGCTTACTCCGGCTGGGACGGCGAGCGGGTGCGCTTCGAAGTGCGCCG
>ERZ1292629.881-Hain-H43-01um-R1-881-length-32425-cov-8_pt1 | contig 24741 bp, 20 predicted proteins | sample MGYA00564399_ERZ1292629 | MGnify/ENA primary metagenome ERZ1292629 (study PRJEB36523, sample SAMEA6512636) | groundwater metagenome | collected 2019-01-08 | study: AquaDiva: Metagenomics assemblies of 32 groundwater samples
CGCGGGTGATCACGGCGTCAACCCGTGGCCGATCACGTAGGCGAAGATCTTGGTCGCCGCCGTGCGGATGAAGCCGAGCATCATCGCCTTGCTCGCCGTGTACGCGACCATGTTCGGCGCGCCGTCGTCACCCCAGTCGTAGTGCGTGTCGAAGGTGAGGAGCCGACCGCCCGTCGCGTCCTGGATGATCCGCCGCGTCCAGCGGTCGCCGATCGCGGACGGCGACGCGTTGCCGAGCATCGTGGTGACGTTCGTCAGCGTCAGGTCCGCGTGGGACACGTCGGACGTATCAAGCGTCGTGCCGCCAGAGACGTAGGTCAACGCCGTGCCGGCGGGGAGGTTGAGGGCGCCGGCGGCGAGGGTGAGGCCCTGCACCGTGGCGACGCCGACCGCGACCTCGCCCGCAGCGCCGCGCTTGACGATGGTGCTCGGCGTGTTGACCGCGGTGGCCGCGTTGGCGAGCACGGCGCCAGCGGCGACGTTCGCCGAGGTCTGCCCGCCGACCAGTGAGACCACGGTCGCCGGCAGCGTGCCGGTGACGTCGCCGGCGAGGGAGTCGTCGCCCTCGAAGACCTGGACCCAGGTCGCGGCTCCCGTCTTCGACCAGATGTTGCCCCCGGTCTGCTCGTAGATCGCCGGCTCGGCGACGTCCGCCCCCAACCCACCAGCGAGTGCCGTCGCGGCGAAAGCGTCGTTGGCGCCGAGGACCGTGGCGCCCACGCCGCCGGTCTGCACCTCGATCAGCGTCGACGTGCCGATGGCGGTCTCGAGGTTGGTCACCGTCGCGACGCCCGACTCGTAGTGGTAGACGTTCGTCCCGGCCGCCGTGTCCTCGACTAGGACCACGCCGGTCCCGGCCCCGCCGTCGCCGACCAGGGCGATGGTCAGGGCGTTGCCAGGGTAGCCCGCCGTCTTCGCTCGAACCACCGTGGTGACGTCGCCGTTTGCGAGGGTCGCCAGGTTGAGGCTCGCCTTGACGAAGGTCGGCGCGGCCGCGCCCCACGCGAAGGAGATCCCGCCGAACTCCACCACGGTCACGGTGCCGGCGTTGACCTTGCGCACCGTCGCGCCGTGGAGCGCCTGGATGATGTTGGCGGGGTACATGGCGCTCCTTACGGGGACTCGAAATCGGGATGACGGGCGAACACGAGATCGACGTTGATCGCCACCGTGGATCCGGTGATGGCGCCCAGCTCGGCGTAGAGCCGATCGCAGTGCGACGGCAGCACCACGACCTCGGAGTGGCGGAGCTTGTCGGCCGACGTCTCGCCCAGCGCCGCACCGTTGTTGATCTTGCCCTTGTTGGCGTCGGTCCCAACGCCGGCGGGAAACCACTTGCCGGCCGCGTCGCCGGGGTCGGTTGGGTCCGCCTGGCCGACCCAGAGCCGCGCGTAGTCCACCGTGACCACTCCAGTGCCGGCCGGGTTGTAGATCCGGATCGAGGCGTAGGTGGGTCCCTTGCGGTCCAGGAGCGGCGCCTCCACACCGACCGCGGAGAACACGGCAGCCTCGCTCGGCTTGCCGTTGGCGGCGGACGCGCCGTCGACGAGACGGCACACTACCGTGTGCTTGCTGCTCCCAGACTGGATCCCGGTCGTCATCAAGCCCTCCGCATCGCGCGGCGATCCGCCGCAGTGGTGTACAGCGAGTCGAGGTCGGGTGGTCGAGCGACGCTCGGCACCGGGGGCTTGGTCGACCCCCCGACGCTATCAGAGGATCCACCCGAGGGGGTAGCGCCGAGCGACGCTCCGGCGCTCTGCAGCGCGGCGATCCGCTCCGGGATCAGGTTCTCGACCAGCGGTGCCTCGAACAGCACGCCGAGCTGGAGCACGCGCTGGTAGGGCAGCCGCGCCTCGAGCTCGGCGGCGCGGTCCATGAGCCGGCCCGCGGCCTCGGCGTAGAGCTGCGGGTAGACGGCGCGGAACGCCCCGGCCGCCTCGGGCGTCACGCGACCGGCGGCGAGCTCCTCGAGCACGGAGGACGGATCCTCAGCGGCCCGGACCGAGCGCGCGAACGAGACGATCTCCGACTTGCTCGGCTTCCACGGCGCGCGGCCGAGCATCGTCGGGGGTGGCTCCTTGGGCATCACGGCCGCGAGGTGGGTGAACTTGCGTTTCAGGGTCGCAGTCACCTCGCGGACCAGATCCGGGTCGGACACGTCGGCGAGCGCGCGGCGCGCGGCGCTCTGCACCTGCGCCGGGTTGGCCTGAGCGGCGGCGATCTCGTCGATCCGGTCCATGGCGGCCTCGGCCTCGGTCGCCGGAGCCGGCCGCTTGGTCCCGTCGTCGAACAGCTGGTGACGGAGGACGTCGATCGCCGGCTTGGCCGCCATCGCCGCCACGCTGCGGCCGCGTCGAACAGCCTTGGCGCCGATGTCGAGCAGCCGGTCGACCGCGCGCGCCGCCCGATCCCGCGTGCGCGCCGCCAGGATGGCCAGGCGGCCCTCGCCGTGCGCCGCGATCTTGCCGGTGAGGCCGCCGCCGAGCACCTTGTTCGCCGCGCGCGCCTGGAGCCAGAGGCGCAACAGGCCGCCGATGACGGGGATCCGCTGGACGTCTGGCATCCCGGGCACGCCGGCGGTGCGGAGCGCCTCCATGGCGGTGATCGCGTCGAGGGCGGCGCCGCCGATCCGTCGCCGCTTGGAGCCGCGCCCGATCGCCGCCAGGTCGCTCTGCGCGGTGTCCACCGCTGCGGCTGCGCCGCCGGCGCCGGAGGCCACGTCGTCGGCGTGCTGCGCGACGCGCTCGGCCACCTTGCGGCCCTGCTCGTCGATCGCGGTGGCGTAGTCCTTGGCGGAGGCGGAGGCGGCGGGATGCGCAAGGTCAGCGCCGACGGCCTCGACGAGCTCGGCGTTGGCCCGCTCGAGCCGGCCGAACACCTCGATCGCCTCGTACGCCTCGTCGGCGAACGGCGCCCGGTCGATCCGCGGCACCGCCAGTGCGTTGCGGATCGCCTCGCCCTGGACATCCGGTGCCGCGCGCATGGCGGCCTCGAGCCCGGCCTCGTCCTCGATCCGGGTCCGCGCCCGCGCGCCGGGGGCCTTGACCACCTTGGTCTGCTGCTCGGTGAGATGCTCGAGAGCGCGAGCGCGCCGGTCGGCGTGGCGCGCCGCCACCGCCACGCCGTCGAGCCCCGAGCTCTCGCGCGCGGCCAGGATGCGCTGGTTGCCGGCCACGTCGGCCGCCGACGTCACCGAGGCCTCGAAGTGCTCGGCCTCGAAGTCGGCCGCGTCGTTGAGCAGCTGGTTGCGCGCCACCGGGTCGGCCTCGGTCGCGGCCTGCGTGATGAGGTCGTCGTACTGCATGCGGAGATCGGGATCGCTCAGGCCGCGGAGCGCGGTCAGATCGTCGGCCACCTCCGCCGGCGCGAGCTCGATGGCGGAGCCGGCCGCGTCGAACGTCTCGCCGGGGAGCTTGGTCCTGTATCCGTGCGCGAACCGGTGCGCCGACCGCTCGGCCAGCGTGGCGGCCCGGGTCTCGGCGGTGAACGTGCCGCCCGATCGCTTGGCCAGCCCGGCGCGGACCTCGCGCGCCCAACCCCGCGGGTCGACCGCCTCGACGCCGGAGCGCTCGAGGAAGTCGCGCACGCCCGTCGTGGCCGCCTCGGCCTCGTTGGCGACCGCTGCGAGCCGACGCGCCTTCGGGGCCTGGCCGAGCATCTCGGCGAGCTGCCCGGAGTCGTCCAGCGCCGTGGGCGTCCACGCGCTCGGAGGCGGAACTACTGGAGGTAGCGGGGGCGGTACCGGGATATCCGCCGACACGCGCGCCTCGGCAGTGCGAGACCCGGCCTGGTGCTCGCGCCACTCGCGGCTGAGCCGCTTCATCGCGCCGGCATGGCCGCCCTCCGACTTCATGTAGGGCCCCATCTTCCCCTTCGTGAACGCTCTCCACGTCATCGGCGCCGCCGCAGACGCCGGGATCGCGGCCGAAGGCCCGAGTGCGGCCGTGGCTTGCTCGAAGATCGACGTGGTGGGGTCGGTCGCGGAGGGTGCCCGGATCCCGCGATCCAGGATCGCCCGCACGGGGGTCCCGGCCTCGACAGCTGCGAGCACACGGTGGCGACCGTCGATCACCTCGAAGGAGCCGTCACCGCGCACGGCGAGGCGAACCGGATCCGTCTCCTTCCCCGCTGCACGGGCGGCGCGGATCCTGTCGACGCGTCCGCGCTGGTAGCCCGCGGGTAGGGAGACCACGCCGCGCTCGCGCAGCGTCGCCGGGTCGAGCGTCCAGAGTTCGCCGTCGGTGACGGTCTCCCAGGTCGGCGTTGCACGTGGAACCCTGGCGACCTGCGCGACCGGAGCGACCGGCTCGATCGGTGACCACGCCGCCTCGGGCGACCACGGCGGCGGCTCGCCGTGGCGCATCGGTCGGAGCGGGCCCGCCTTGTCGAGCTCCTCGCGGACCATCGTGCGCGCCTGCGCCACGGTGGCCTCGGTGCCCTCGAGCGACGTGGCGACCTCGCGCACCACCCGGCTCTCGGCTGCCGCTGCGGCCCGGGCGCTGCCGGTGGCGCGCGCGAACAGCGACCGCGCCGACACCAGGCCCTTCTCGATCCCGAGCAGCGCGCCCGACGCCACGCCGCCGTAGAGCGCGCCCTCGCCCATCGCGCCCACGAAGCCCTCGGCCGAGAGGTCGCGTCGGCCCAGCGCGACGTCCGAGAGGTACATGCCGGCGTTGCCGCCGGCGCCCTCGACGACGCCGGCGGCGACCGATGCCACGCTCGGCGCCGCGCTCCACGATGCCGGTGCCGAGCCGCGACAGCGCTCCGGCCGGCGAGTAGCGGGCTGCGGTGCGGAGCGCGGCGCGGCCTCCGGTGGCCCCGAGCGAGGCCCCGCCGGAGAGCAGCGCGGGCGCGATCATGCCGACGATCTCGCCACCGCCCGAGGCCCATGGGTGCGCGTCCTCGAGCTCGCGCAGCTCGCGCATCTCGTCTGGGGTCGAGAAGGCGGCAGAGGCCACGTCGTTCAGGCCAAGCGTCGCTCCTTTGAGGACACCGTGGACTCCGGCCTTGATCGTGTTGAGCACGCCGGCGTTGCGCTCGGCGACGATCGACCGCTGGATCCGCTCGCCCATCTGGGCGGCGCTCTCCGACGTGTAGCCGGCGTCCATCAGTTCACGCACCTCCAGCGCCGGGACCGAGACGGCCTGGCCCTCGGGGGAGAGCATGTTGACGAACACGCCGGGCGGCATCTACTGCCCCGCGCCGAGCGTGGAGAGCACGTTGGCGGCCCACATCGCGCGGTCGCCGCCGGCGCTCACCAGATCCACCAGATCGTCCACGGCCCACCGGCCGCCCGCCTGCGCGGCTCGGCGGAGGCGGATGTCGTCCTTGGTCTCCTGGTAGGCCCCGCCGAACGCATCGGGCGAGCGCACCAGGGCTCCGACGTCGCCGATCGTCTGCCGCCAGGCGTCGTTGGCGGTGCGCTTCTGTGCCTCGTCCACGATGTCGACGCCGCCGCTGACCGCCACCCGGATGGTGGCGTTGGCGAGGTCGGGGCGGGAGGCGTCGGCCGCTATGTCGACGAGGATGCTGCGCGCGAACGCGGCGTCGTCGTCATCGTCGGTGCCGCTGGCGCGCGCGACCAGCGAATCGACGGTGGCGCGCTGCTTCATCGAGATCAGTCCACCAGTGCCCGGATCCGCCGGAGTATTCCGAACGGCGTCCGCCGCCTTCTGCTCCGCGTAGGTCAGTGCGATGGCTGGGCCTTGCTTTGTCACGAGTTCGCCCGGGGTCTTCTCGACCATGATCGCCTTCAAGTCGGCGTCCTGAGTCCCCGGCGCCTTCCGCGCCGCCAACATCGGCTCCCACGGCTCGAAGGCTCCCGAGGCCAGGGGGTCGCGGTTGGCCTGCGCCAGCGTGTTGACCCGGCCGATCATGTTCTCGCGCGCCGCCAGGAACCCGGCGGAGGCGTCGCCGGTCAGGAGGTCCATACTGTTCGGATCGTCGGACGCGATCATCTGCTCGACCAGCGAAACGAGCCCCTTGTCCATCGCGCCCATCTGGTAGGCCTTGCCGATCGCGGGGATGATGAACGCGGCCTTGCTCTTGATCGTCCGCCACGTCGCGGTCTTGAGGGTGTCCGACTTGTCCTTGTCCATCCCTGTGTTGGCGTCGCGGAGCCGCACGATGTCGCCGACCAGATCGTTGACCGCGTCGGTGTACGCGTAGGCCTCGCGCACGTCCTTGGCGCCCTCGGGCGTCGCCGCGACGTAGAGCCGCGAGAGGTCCGTCGAGCCGTCCTCCGTCTTGAAGAACCCGACGCCGCGCTGCCGCAGATCCTTCTGCGCCTCGACGTCGAGCTTGGCCGTGGCCTGCGCCACGCCGGCAGCCTCGTCGCGGAGCTTGGCGTCGTAGTTGAGCGCCATCTCGCGCTCGCGCTGGGCCGTCGACGCGTCGAACTGCCGAGCGCCCTCCTTGAGCTGCGCGTACTGAACGCCGGCCGAGCGCTTCGAGGCGCGCTCCTGCTCGGCGAGCGCGGCCTTCTGCTGGTCCTCGCCGTGCTGCTGTTGGATCGCCGAGTTGAGGTAGTTGGCGCTCTTCTCGCGCAGCTGCGCCGCGACGTCGGCGGCGCGGAGCTGCGCCAGCTGGCTCTCCGACTTCTGCGCGACGGCCTCGAACTGCAGCGCGGCCTTCTCGGTGTGCCCGGCCATCGCCAACTGGAACTGAGCCTGCCGCTGGTTGGCTGTCTGGATCGCGACGTCGATCGCTCCGCGCTTCATCTGTGCGTCCTGGCCGAGTGCGTCCTTCTCGCGGAACTGGAGCTCGACATCCTCACGGAGCGCTTGGTCGATGTACTCGATCACCGGGATCGGCTTGTCGCCTTCGTGCTTGAGCACCGCGCCAAGGCCGGACATCGCCGCCGAGATCCCCAACATGATCTTCCGACCAGTGCCCCAGTCGTTGAACATGCGGGTCCGGTCGATCTTCTTGTCCGCGAACGCCTTGGTGGCCGCGGTGAACTCGGCGGTGGTCTGCGCCAGTTTCGCCTGGTCCTGCGCCGCGGCGGCCTCGCGCGCGGCTCGCACCGCCTCCGCCGCGGCGAGCTCCTTCTCTTTGATCGCCTGCTTCTCGGCGGCGGCCTGCCCTTCGATCGCACCCTGGGCCGCCGCAGCCGCAGCTTGGTCGGCGAGCGCCGCCTGCTGAAGGGCGAAGGAGTCGCCGTAGGTCGCGCGCGACAGGTCAGCCGTCTCCTCGCGCGGCGGCGGCGGTGCTCGCGGCGCTGGTGCCAGCGCGCCGACCAGGCCATCAGCGCCTCCGGCGACCTGCTCGGCCGTGGCCGTGGTGCCGGTTCGGACACGCTCCGCCCCGGCCTCACGGATGGCCCGGGCTCGGCTCTGAGCCTCCAACATGGCGCCCCGGGCGAGCGCGGCCTGCGGATCGTAGGGCGCCGGCGGTGCACCGGCACCCGCGCCGAGGTCGGACGAGAAGCCCGCGAGCGCTTGCGGTCCACCGACGCCAGCGAGTTCGGCGAGGTGCGCTTGAGTGGCGGCGAGGTCGGCCGCGTTCTGGGCCGGCGCCCAACTGGCCGCGGACGGTGGCACGCCGCCGCCGAGGTCGGCTGGTCCCCGATCGCCGGTGTTCGGTGGCGGTGCGATCGGCGAGACCTCCGGCTGCACGAGGCCGAGCGACTCGGCCAGCGCACGCGGGATCATCGCGCCGCCCGGGATCGTCACCATGTCGCCGGCGCCCACGGTTCAGCGCCCCTTCTCGAGGCGGCCCACGCGGTCGTTGAGGTGGGCGGCCGCGCCCAGGAGCGCGTGCATGACCTTGCGGCCGTCGAGCGCCTTCCCGCCCGGGGTGTCGGAGACGATCTCCCTGCCGATCCTCGAGCGCTCGACGTCCTGCGCGATCACGCCGGCGTGCTTTCCCTTGCCGTCCTGGGGGTCCAAGTAGTCCCACGTCACCGGCTTGAGGTGGTCGAGGAATTCCCGCATCGCCGCGGCGCCGTCCTCCACGTTGCGCTTGGTCCGCCGGTCGGACTTCAGGTAGGCTGCGCCGAGCGCCCCGCCTGCGGCGAGGATGTCGCCCATGTAGCCCTCGACTCCGCCGAACTGCTGCTGGAGGCCGGTCAGCCCCAGCTGCGCCTGTAGCGTGGCCTGATCCATCCCGAGCAGCTGGGAGAGGAGGCCCAAGTCCATCTGGTTGTTCAGGCCCTGCTGCTGGAGCCCGGCCTGCTGGTTGGCCAGGCCGCGCTGCTGGTCGAGCCCGGCCTGCGTCGAGGCCAGGCCGATGTCCGCCGAACGGCCCTGGCCGAGCAGCTGGCCGAGCGCGCCCCGGGCCTGCGCCTGGTCGGAGAGCGCCGACTGCGCGCTCAGGCCGGCCGCGTTGACCCCGAGATCTCCAGCGGCTCGAACGCCGGCCCGGGCCGCGATCGCCGCGTTGCCGCCGCGCGCCATGCGCTGCTGCGCCTGCTGGGCGGCCATCGCCTGCGCGACTTGGCGGCGGACCGCCATCTCCCCAGCGCCCTGCTGCTGGCCGCTGGCCACGCCCTGGAGCTGCCTCATGAGTCCGAGCTCGCCGCCGCGGAACTGGCTCTGCGGTCCCTGGTTGATCTCGGTGCGGCCGACCTGCGGCGCCTGCGTCCCGCGCCCGAGCAGGCCGACGGCGTAGTCGCCCATCTGCTGGCCGTGCTGGAGCTGGTAGCGCGGATCGTTGGGGGTGACCTGTGGCGGGCGGCTCCCGAAGAGCATGCTCGTCCAGTCGCGTCCGCCCTCGGTGCCCCAGTTGACCATGGTCCTTGCTCCTGTTACCCGATCCGCGAGGCGCGCAGCGGCCTCACCACGGGGCCGATCGTACCACCGGTCACCAGCAGCTCGGTGAGTTCGAACGCGGCGCCGTGCACGCCGTCGGCCTCGAGGTCCTCGAACGCGAACCGGATCCCCTGCCCCTTGCGACCGAGGTGGCAGCGCCACTGGTAGGCGTCGTTGGGTGTGCCGCCGTAGACGCCGGCGCCGTAGGCCCCATCTCCGTAGCCGGTGCCGTCCATGCTCGTGGCGGCGAGATCGATCGGATCGGACCAGTCGCCGGAGCCCGCGTAGCCGAGCGCGAACTGGACGCGGAGCTTGTGCGCCGAGCGCCACGAGCCGAGGACGTGCAGGTGCCAGAACTTCGAGTAGCCCTGAAGCGTCGCCTCGTCGAACCGCATCCACGACGTCTCGATCCGCAGCTTGATCGCGTCGCCGGCGTCGGCGTAGCTGGCCGACTCGCGGAACACCCTGCCATCGGTGCGCGCGTAGTGGTAGACGCCACCAACGAGCACGGCGTCGAGGCCCTCGTGGTTGGTCCAGGTCGACCACTGGCCGAACAGGTAGTCGTAGAGCAGCGTCCGGCCCGCGTCGGTGAGAAACCGGATCTGCGTGGTGTCGTCGACCAGCGTCGCGCGCGTGACGACCTGGCTGTTGTAGGCCTCCACCGGTGCGCCCACGTAGGAGACCTGCCGCGACCGGTCGAGCAGGTAGATGCCTTTGGCGCTCTGGAAAACCAGGCCCGCGGGCGTGTTCGCGATCGAGCGCTGCGAGATGCACCCGACGTCCGAGGTCACCAACACAGGCAGCGAGAACCCGTCCTCGGGGCCGCCGATGTCGGGGTTGCGCTGCGGCCCCGGGCCCGAGAGGGCGAAGATCGCCGACGCCTTGAACACGATCAACGCATCGTCCAGCGCGGCGATCCCGGTGACGGCGCCGCCCCTCGGGTCGATCGACAGCATCAACTCGGGCGGGGCCTCAAAAGCGTAGCCGTCGATCCGCTCCTGCGAGTAGTGGATCGCCAGCGGGTCGGACGGGTCGGTCGTGAACAGGCGGTTCTTCGCCACCGCCATCACGTTCGAGCTCGGCGCCGGGTCGTTCGACAGGATGCCGCCGACGAAGTAGGCCGGCTCCTGCGTGATGAGCACGGCGTCGGTCATGCCGTCGATGAACGCCACCGAGTTGGCCGAGGTGCTGTTCGGCCGGTAGCCGTTCATCGCGCCCACCGTCGACGTGTCGAGCGAGGAGACCCGGTAGTAGGACGACGAGTCGCCGTTGATCGTCCGATAGATCGCCAACGAGATATCGTCCCGCTCCTTGGACGCGCCGCCGAAGGATGTCATCCGGGTTAGCCGGATCGTCGGCCAGTTGATCGTCACGGTGTCGTTGGCGCCGGTGGTGACAACGGTCAGCGGTCGCGAGGCCGGGCCGCGGAGGATCTCGCCGTTGGCCAGCGTGAACTCCGGCACCGCCACGTAGTTGTAGGTCCCGTTCGGGATGGCGCCGGCGCCGTCGGCCTGCGACCAGATCGTCTCGGTCGTCTCCCAATCGACCCCGTAGTGGAACGACGCCTCCACCCAGGACTGGCCGTCGTAGATCTGCGGCGCCGAGCCGCCAAGGTAGAGCGACACCCCCGCGCTCGCGCTCTGGAACGCCGAGACGTCGCCGAAGTCGAGCGAGACCTGGCGGAGCCCCGGGTCGGTGAACTGGTCGTCGTTGATCCCCTTGAGGTAGTCCTTGGCGATCGCGGTCCACCGCACCACGTCGCCCGACGCGATCACGCGCGGCAGGTGCCGGTACGTCACCGGGTCGTCGGCGGTGCCTGGGAACGCCCGCGCGACCACGAGAGCGTCGTGGCGGCAGGTGAGGTAGACGCCGAAGAGCGGCAGCGGCACGAGCAGGTTGATGAAGCTGTCCTTGCCGACGTTGAAGCCGCCGGAGGCCAGGACGCAGCCGCGGAAGAACTCGCCGGCGTCGTAGTAGTTGCCCCAATCGGGCGCGAACCACGTCATGCCCGAGCGCGCCACCAGCGAGTTGCGCACGACGGCATCGCGGAACTCGGCGTAGACATCCACCGCGAGCGGCAGCGGATCGCCGGCGGAATCGGTGTCCACGCGGAAGGCGATCGCCAAGGTGCCCACGGTCTCGCCGAGCGCGGTGTCGACCCACGCCGACTGGCCCTCGTTGATCACGGCCTTGTTCTGGACCAGGTAGCCGTAGACCCGCGCGTTGCCACCGGTGGCGCCCGCCGCGATCGCGATCGCCTCCTTGTCGGTCTCGAGCGACGCCCGCGCGATCACCGGGCCAGATGTGAGCGGCGTCGAGATGTCCGTGAACGCGAGATCCGCCGCCGAGCTCCAGCCGGTGACGGGCGAGCCAAGCACGCCGGAGGGGTCGAGGAACGCCGCCCGGATGCCCACTCCGGCAGCGTGCCAGGCGACCACCGCGCCCTCGTGCCGAACCAGATCGATCGCGTCGTAGTTCGGGTTGGTCGCGTCGACGTCTGGCGTCAGGACGGTCACACCGACCGCCGGGTCGAAGCTGTCAGGCGCCTGCGGGTCGAGAAGCGCGATCTTGAGCGCGAAGGTCGCGCCGACCTCGTTGACGTAGAGCAGCGCGAGCTTCGCGCCGACCTTCACCGCGCGCGGCCGCGTTCCGGCGGCGTCCCCGGCGGCCGTGGGCGGCAAGAGCACGCGCCCGGTCGCGTCGTCGACTAGCGCGAACATCGGCCCGATTCCGCCGACCATCCACGCCACCAGGCCGACACCGCCGGCCACCGCGTAGTCGCCGGTGACCTGCCCGGTAGGGCGGTCGAGCAGCCGGCGGTCGGTCTGCGTCACCGAGTAGACCGGCCCGGCGTCGGACCACTTGTCGAGCGCCGAGAGGTACGAGAACGACCGGTTCCCGGCGAACATCACCAGCTCGGTGCCGCGCGCACCAAGGCCGCGGATCCCGGCGTAGCTGGCCGAGGCCACGCCTGGCTCGCTGGCCTCGGACTCGACCAGCACCGGCCCCACGCTCCCATCGCCCCCCGGGTAGCTCGAGACCGAGCCGATCACGTCGGAGCTGAGCGCGTTGTAGCCGCGCCGCTTCGCGATCGACAGCGCGCGCGTGAAGATCCCGTTCTGCAGGTCGAGCAGCCGCGGCGCCGACACCGTCTTGGGGTCGGCCTTGGTCTCGATACCCGCGACGAGTGGGAACCGGATCGGTGGCATTTCGCGGACGTGGCTCATGGCTCAGGGCTGATCGTAGGTGACGGAGATCCCGTAGTAGTCGTCGAGGTTGGCGCCGGATACGAAGTCGGCGTAATACAGGTTGTCGGTCAGCACGACATGATCGATGCCAGCGTCGGTCAGCTTCTGGACGGTGCCACCCGATGCCGCATCGGTCTTGGTGGTTCCCACCTGCACCAACGACGAGGCAGGCATGTTCCAGCGCCATAGCCTGAAGGTCAGGGTGCCGCCTGCCCGTGTATAGTGGTGGCTGATCGACCGGATGCGCGCGCCCACCGGGATCCCGACGATCGGAACCGCCCAGCGCGCGGCGCCCGCGTTCGCGCGCGCTTGCCCGTTGGCAGTCAGCCCGATGCTGCCCGCTGCGGAGCCGCCAGACACCGCCGAGATCGTTAGCTCCTTGTCGCCGTGCTTGGCGACCAGCGCGTAGGTCAGCACCCCGGCCGCGGACACCTGGACGGTGGCCACGGAGGCCGGGAGGGCCGGGCCCATGGTCAGCGAGTAGCCCGCGGTCAGTGCCGCCGGGCTCTTGAGCGTCACCGCGTTGGCAATGCCGGAGGCCTTCTCGTAGAGCTTGAGGTCGCCGCAGTCGACCGCCGCCCAGAAGTCCGGGGCGGGGCCGTTCTGCAGCATCTTGTACCGCTTGCCCGCGTCCTCGTAATAGACCTTCGCCGCGGTCGTCGAATAGTCGCCGTAGATACCACCAACAAGGGAGAGGTTGAGTGACGAGCCGCTGGTGACCTTGACGTTCACGCCGGCGTTGGTCCGCCAGTAGAGCTCGTTGTCGGCCGACAGCACGAACAGCGACCGCGCGACGGTGTAGGCCGCCTGCGCGGTGAACTGCACCGCCTTGAGGTTGGTCGGCGCCCACAGGCCGGCGAAGGTCAGGTCCGCGTTGATGTCGATCCCGGCCGGCTTGATCTTCACGCCCTTGCCGGTCGCGTGGTCGTGGACGTCGATCCGCTCGTGGATCGCTTGGCTGAGGTCGTCCCACGTCCCCGAGCTTCCGCCGAGGGTGGGCAGGACCAGGAGCATGTTGGCTGTGGTCGTCATGGGGCTCCGATCAGAACACGATCAGCCGGTAGCGCCCGGCCACCGAGGCGGTCAGCCACACCAGCGACTGCGGCCTGGCGTTGGCCGGCTGATCGGGGTCGAAGCCGGGCTGTGGACCGCCGGCGGCCCGCGGGATCGCGATCACCCCGACGGCCGGCCGGCCGAGGCCGTGGGCGATCCGGTTGATCCCGATCACCAGGTCGACATCGATCGGCTGGGCCGCCTGCCCGAGGTAGCCCTGTGCCCCGGCCATCGCCACGGCCGAGGCCGCATCGACAGCTCGGTTGATCGCCATGGCGTCGAGCTTGCCGCCGAGGCTGATCGGCGCCGCCGACACCCGCGCGCGCAGGACCGACCTGTTCTTGCGCCGCCAGGGCATCAGGCCGTTCCCCTTTTGGCTCGGTCGTAATCGATCGCTGGCGTGCGCATCCTAGTCATCCTCGTCCCAGCGACCCGAGGAGCGCGGCATCAGGTACTCGGGCTCGCCGGTGTTGCGCTGCTTCGCGCTCGCCTTGATGCGCGCCTTGGCCCGATCGATCTGGACCTGCCGGTCGGCCACCGGCCGGCCCTCGCGCTCGTCGAGCTCGAACAGCGCCGCGTAGATCACGAACCGGTCGCCGCCGGGCAGGAGATCGATCGTGTCGGCGCCGGCCACCAGCTGCTGCGCCACCGGGGCGTAGGTCAGGCGGAGCGTGTAGACCCCGTCCGGCACCGGCCAGAGGCGGATTCGGCCCGGCAGTCCGCCACCGTGCGCGCCACCGGCCAGGTTGGTGGCCGCCAGGGTGTCGTTGGCGGCGAACGTGTCGGCGGCCGGGTTCCCCGGGGTGACGGGGCCGGGGGTCTTGACGGCGAGGAAGGTCGAAGCGGTGATCGCGGCCTCGAAGTCGGCGACCGTCGTGGCACCGGTCTTGAACGCGAACGTGATCGCCGGCCATCCGGTCTCGTTGAGCTCGCCATCGTCCACCGCGGACCCGGCGATGAGCTGGATCGTGAGGTCGTTGCCTTCGGGCCCGGCCGCCTTGGCCTCGATCACTGAGTCCGCGTTCCCGGCGGTGAGCGGGTCGAGCGCCAGGAACGCCTTGGCGGCCGCCACCTGCGCCACCGCCTGACTCTCGCCGTGGAGCGCGTAGCCCCGCGGCGCGCCGCGACCGCCATAGCGCGAGATGTCCACCAGGGTCACCCGGCGCAGCTCGGTGTAACTGTCGGTGGCGAGCTTGCGCTGGACCAGGCGCAGGCGCAGGAAGTCCGTGGGCAGCGCCACCTCCTGGACCCCGGCGACGGTGACCAGCGCGTCGGTCGCCTTGTCGTAGTAGCCCTCCCACGAGTCGAGCAGGAACTCGTGGTACTCCTCGATCCCGCGGTTGATCCACTCGTCGAGGAACGCGTCCGTGAACACCGTGGATGCCTCGTAGTCGCCGAGCTGGCGGACCGAGGCGCGCAACGTGGTCAGGGAGGCGGTGGTCATGCTGTGGTTGCGTGGCCCGCGAGTCGCACGCGGTTCTCCGACTTATGAGGCCGGCGGCTTACTCGTTGCCCTGCCCGCAGAAGTGGCGCCGCCCCAGTTGGGGCGACGCCGTCGATCCGGTCAGTTCTGGACGTTGGTGCGGACGTCGATCGCGATGTAGACCGAGTCGGTGCTCTCGAGGTCGTCGACCAAGCCATCGGCCCCCTTGGTGACCTTGAGCGTCATCGTCGGGGTGGCGAGGTTGAGCGCGGTGAGCTTGAGCACCACGTTGGCGAGGTCGCCGACGTGTCCCACCGAGACGCTCTCGATCGTGCCGTTGAACTTCCGGTTCGGCACGATCACGTAGAGGCCCTCGGAGGTGCGGCTGATCGAGTAGATCGCGCACCCCTTCTTGCCGGCGTCCTTGTCGACCGGCGCACCAGCGCCGGCGCCGGTGAGGCGGAAGGCGAGCCGCAGCACGTTGGGCCGGCTGTGCCGGTAGTCGTGCTGGGGCGAGTTCCCGTTGTTGCTGAGCATGACGGCCATGGTCGGTGTTCCTCTCTGGGTTCCTGGTGGTGGAGGTCAGCCGACCGATCAGGTGCTCAGCGCGGCGACGCCGCACCAGCCGGGCGCCGAGCACCCGGGGTTGAAGTAGCCGCCGACGCGGCCCTCCACGTCGTCGGAGTCGTCCGGCACGCGCAGGATCTCGCCGGTCGCCGGCTTGAGGATGAAGCCCGGCAGCTCCCACGAGTGCCAGATGGTCCAGCACTCCTGGCCGATCGCGTACATGCGGGTGCTCGGGCAGGCCTGGTCGCCGATCAGCTTGACCTTGCGGCCGCCGATCTGCGCCATCATCCCCGAGTAGATCTTCGAGAAGATCAGCACGTCCTCCCCGACGCGCTCCTTGATGCTGACATCGACGTTCTCGTACGTGAAGTGCCGCGAGTTCCAGAGCAGCTGGAGATCGCTCAGCACCTCCGAGTTCATCAACACGAGGTCGGGCTTGCCGCCGTGCTTGACGACGCGGCCGACCAGCTTGATGACGATCTCGTTGAGGTCGCCCATGGTCGTGCCGTCCATGTAGATGCCGCCGAGCCGCTGCGGCTGCGCCGAGCGGGTGACGCCGAAGAAGCTCGCCGCCAGGATGGTGGCGCGGTTGTCGACGGGCAGCCAGCTCTCGAAGCCAGCCGGGCAGGCGTTCCAGTCGCCCTCGGCGAACAGGTAGTCGCTCGCCGCGAGGAGGGCGATGCCGGCGGTGAAGTTGCCGGTGGCCGTGATGGTCCCGGCCTCGTAGTCGACCGACTGGATCTCCACGGTCGTTGCTCCCGAGCGGAGCGCGCCGGCGCCGGCGTTGGTGTCCGAGCCGACGCACTTCATGCCGGCCTCGAAGTTGAACGCGTCGGCGTGGTCGACGAGCTCGACGGTCGCGGTCGCGGTGTTCGACCCGGCCGTGATGCGACCGATCGACCCGGTGGCGGTCCGGTACAGGCGCCGGTTGATCTTCTGCGAGAGGCCGCGGAACCCCTTGTCGAACTCGTCGAACGCCGGATCGAAGGCGTCGAGGTCGTCCTGCGCCGACAGGTAGAGCTCGTTGTCGAGGGTGACGAGCTGGAACTGCTTGGCGCGGGTGATCTGGAAGTCCTCGTACTTCGAGTTGAACTGGTTCGCCTTGGCCTTGCTGAACGTCGCCGAGGTGCCGCCCGGGTGGCCGAACATGACCGGCTGGATGTACCGGCGACCGCCGCGCCGCTTCTTCTTCGTCATGCCGAAGGCGGGGTTCTCGTAGTAGCTGAGCTGCCGGACCTTCTCGGGGGTGTACTGGTCCTTCAGCATCGCGTCGAAGTCGGTCGTGGTGAACGACATGGGTGGTTCCTCTCGGGTGAGCGCCCTCTGGGTTCACCCGGGCCGGGTGGCGCTACTTGCGCGGTTGCTGGAGCTTCTTGTACTTCTCGATCAGGGAGCGGCGGGCGCGGTCGTCGGCGTCCGGGTCGCGGACGATGACCACCTCGCGGGGACCGCGCGGCGGAGCGGCGGTCTTGGGCGCCGGCGTGCCGGCTTCGGAGGCGGAGATCGTGCGGGGCTTGGCGGCGGCGGGCTTGGGCGCCCCGGGCTTCTCGGCCTCGGGCTTGGCCGCCGGCTTGGCGGGCCGGAGCGCGGCGATGCGTGCGGCGAACCGATCGGCGCGCACGCCGTAGCTGTGGTTGGCGAGCTTGGCGGCGTCGAGGACGACCTCCTGCATCGGCCGCCCCTCCACCTTGAGCACGCCCTCCTGGTGGGCGCGGCGCAAGGCGGCGACGACGGCGCGACTGGGCTGGATGCCGTCGAGCTCGAGCGCCAACGCGAGGTCCGGGAACTTGCTGCCGGCGGCCTTGAGCACGTCGGCGACGTACTGCTCGGCGGCCGTGTCCTGGCCCCTCGTGTCTCCGCTCTGCTTGGTCGCCTGCCTCGCTCTCGTGCGGAGCGCCTGGTGGCGTCCGACCCGCGTGGCCTGGATCTGGGCGATCTTCTCTGCGCTGATAGCAGCACCTCCCAGCTCCACGGTCAAGTCCGTGATCAGGCCGTGGAGCTCGCCGAGCGCCAGCTTCCTGTGCGCGTCGTTGGTCAGGTCGAGGCCGAACAGCGACGACAGGTGACCTCGGATGTAGCCGGCCGGGTCGTCGAAGTAGGTCTCGCGCGCCTCCTCGCCCATGAGCCCGCTCTCGTAGCCGTCGATCCGGCCGCGCAGCTGCTCGACCTCGCGCCCGAGGCGGTCGGCCTCGAGCCGGGCCGCGATCGCCTCGTCGCTCGGCTCGGTCGCAGCCTCGGGTTTGGGCTCCTTCGTCGGCGCGGTCTCGACGGCGGCGGGCTCGGCAGGCTCGGCAGGAGCCTCGGGTGCCTCGGCGGCAGGCTTCTCCGCTGCGGGCGCCTCGGCCTCGGCCTCGACGGTCGGCTCGTCGCCCTCGGGTCCGGTCCCGGCCGGCTCCGCCTTGGTCGCGGCGGGCTTCGCTGTCGGGGCCTTCGCCGCCCGCTCCTTGGCGCGCGCGATCACCGCCGAGCGGGCCGGGCCGACCTCGGTGCGGATGGACTCGGCGCCGGTCTCCGGCGTCATGACGATCTCGATCGTCGGTCGCTCGGCCTGGGCCGGGACGTTCGAGAAGCTGCTGGGCCGCGCCGTCACTTCGATGTCTGCCATGTCGGTTCCCCTTGCCGGCCGATGTGCCAGCGTGGTCTGGTTGAGCTCGAGGCCCGCATCGGCGGACCGAACCCGTGACGGGGAACCATGAACGGCGGCGAGTCGCGAACTCGCCGCCGTTCGACTATACGGGCGGCGGCGGGCCCGGCATCGGGCCAGGCGGCATCGCTCCGGGCATCGGCGCCGGCGACAAGCCACCGCCTCCGCCGGCGGCCGCGGTGAGCTCGGGCGGGAGGCCGGCGGCGACCGGTCCGCCAGGAGGCGGAGCGCTCTGGCCGATCCCCTGGAGTCGCAGCGCCGCCTGCGTCCAGTCGCGGTAGCGCTGCTGCACGCCCTCGGGCGCGCCCTCCGACTGCGCGCGGTTGTAGTAGGCCCGGCCCATCACCACGCACAGCTCGAGGTCGTGCTCGGGCTCGGGCTCGGTGACGTCGATCGCCTCGTCGCCCAGGTCCTCCATGATCCGCTCGACGTTGTGGAACGCCGCCAGGCTGATCCGGTTGGCGTGCGCGAGGTCGGGCTCGTCGAACAGCGATGCGGTGAGCCACTGCGGGACGACACCGGCGCCGGCGAGTTCCTTCACCGCGGCGAACTTGCCGCCGCGGGTCGACGGGATGAAGTTGGTCGGCTCGAGCTGCATCCGGTACTGACCACGCTCCAGCGCGAAGTCCCGCCAGTCCTTGGTGGTGAGGCCGCCGACGTCCATCCACGAGCCGCGCTCGGCGCGCTCCTCGGACCGCTCGCCCTTCTCGCGGTGCTTGCGGTCCTTGCGCTCGGCCTCCTCGCGCGTGACGACGGCCCGGCCGCAGTCGAGGAAGCGCCGGGCGGCGTCGAGGCGGAAGTGGCCATAGTCGTCCTCGAAGACGGCGTGCCGCTCGCTCTCGATGTCGTAGAACGTGTCCAGCGCGATGCCGCTCGCGCCGGCACCGATCGGGTTCTTGCTCGAGGTCGCCCACTGCGAGACGCCGATCAGGTCGTGCATCTTGCCGATCATCGTCTCGAGCGCCTGCAGCTGGCCGGGCGAGAGCGGGTTCGGGACGATCCACTGCGGCGGGTTCGGGCCGCGCCACACCAGCTTGAACGGGTAGCGCCCGGTCAGCTTCTCGCTCGGGATGTCGTACTGCTCGTTGACCGACACCATGATCTTGCCGTGGACGTCCAAGTTCTGCTGGATGTCGCGGACGATCGCGTTGACCCGGGCCTGCAGGTCGGCGAGCAGCTCGACGTCACCGCGGCCCCAGAAGCCGCGCTTGGGCTTGTATCGGTGGAGGAACGCGAACGGGAACGCCTCGCCCTCCCACTCCTCGCAGAGCAGGGTGGCGGTCTCGAGGCACACCGAGCGCTTGCCGTCGCAGGCCTCGCCGCCGGAGTTGAGGTGCCACGAATAGACGACGTCCACCACGTCCTCGTGCTCGGCGGTCATCCCAGACAGGAGCCAGTCGTCCCCGGTCGAGTTGTCGCGGCCGACCGCGGCCGACGCCGGCGCGCTGGCGATCGCGCCGGCCTGCTCCGGGAACTTGGCCGCCAGGACCTCGCGCGAGACCTGGCGGAGCCAGTGGATCTGCCGGATGCCCTTGGTCCCGAGCCGGGCCTCGCGCGGCTCGAGCAGGAGCTCGCAGCGGTGGACGCGCTCGAGGATGACGTCGTGGTCGTGCTCGTCGATGTACGCGACGCCGGATCCGCGCACCGAGGCGTCGTTGACGATCTCCGAGCACAGCCGGTCGAACTCGGTCTCGCGGAGCTTGGCGTGCAGGAACCGGCGGAACCGCTGCGCCTTCCGCTTGAGGCTCCACTCGGCCTCGTCGACGACGAACATCGGCATCGAGCGCTTCTTGGAGATCCGGCTGGTGAAGGTGTCCACGATGGAGGTGGTCACGAACAGCCGGGCCGTGCGGAAGCCCGAGCGCTCGACCGCCTCGACCGCGCCGCGGTAAGCGCCGCCCGGCCGAAGCGTCCGGTTCTCGTAGATCCGATCGTGGATGCGGTCCTGGATGGCCATCTTCTTCCACGCCTCGCGCAGGGTCTGGACCCGGCCCCACACCGTGTCGTGGCAGAGCGACCCATCGGCGCAGTCCCACCAGCGGGACCCCGACGCCGGCGCCGAGCGCTTGCCTCCGCGCCCGGTGTGGTCGACGACCTCCTCGTGGTTCTCCGCCATGATCGCTCCTTACTCGCCGTCCCGCAGGATCGCCCGCTCCTCGGCGGTCGCGAAGTCGTCGACCGCATCGTCGGCGTCGCGCTCCACCGGCCCTGCCGCCGCGGCCCGCGCGATCGCCGCCTGCACCGACTTGCGCGGGAAGTGGTCCTCGACGTGGGTCAGCTGGACCCGGCCGATCGTCAGCACCTGCATCGTGATCCCCTCGCGCCGCGCCCAGAGCAGGAGATCCTTGGTCGCCTCCACGTCCGCGACCACCTCCCTGGGCTCGTAGTCGTCGGGGTGGGGGTCGTCGTCGGCGCCGTCCGGGATGCCGCTCATGGCTGCGCCCGGAACCAGAGGTAGAGATGCCGGCCGATGAAGAACGCGAAGATCAGCTGCAGGACGTCCATGCTCGAGGCCCTCCGGGGCTAGTCGTATTCGCTCGCAGTGTAATCGTTGGCCCGCTCGGCCGGCAAGCCGGCGTTGTCCACCCAGCGCTCCATGGCCTCCTCCTCGCGCTGCGCTGCAACCTCAGGCGGCAGCGGAGCGGCGCCGAACTCGGTGCGGCGCGCGACCAGGTGCCTGAAGGCATACAGGGCGGAATCCGAGTTGTGATTCCCCGGCACGCTGCCGTCGGGGAGCCGGCGGTCCGCCGCCTCCTTGCGCCTGCCCCGGACGTCCTCGATCCACAGCAGATGCTGGTGCTCGTGCAGGAGCGGCGACGCCTCGCGGTAGTGGTAGCGGCCGCTGGTGATCTCGCCGCCGAGCAGCGCGATCCACGTCCGCTTGGAGGCCTTCTCGGCGTCGACCATCTGGACGCCGAGCCGCTCGCGCCAGCCTGCCAGGTGCCCCTTCTGCAGCCCGCCGGCGTCGCCCACCGACACCACGATCCCCGGCACGTGGGCGAGCACCCAGCGCACCGCGTCGCGCTGGTCGTCGGGGTGGAGCCTCACCTGCTTCCAACTCCACATCTCGTAGAGGTCGGCGACCTCGAGCGAGAACGCGGTGAGGCTCAGGGCGAACGGGTCGGGCTCGAAGCCGAAGTCCGCGCCCAGCGCGTAGAGCCAGGAGATCCGGTGCCGCTTACCGCGGTGGTCCTTCCACGACGTCGGCAGGTCGGCCACCGCCGCCTCGTGATCGTACCAGCCGAGCTCGGGGTCGACCGACTCGAGCAGGTGGCCCTCCGGCGCGCGCGGGCGCTCCGCGGATCGCCGGACCGGCGCGAACACCAGATCGACGAGCGGCACCGAGTGGACGGGGTAGACGAACAGCGCGCCGTCGAGCACCCACTGCCCGAGCCACTCGCGCCGGTACCACGGTGGCGGCGCGGCCAGGAACTCGGCGATCCACGCCTCGTCGGTGCCGGCGTAGCTGCGCGGCTTCTTGCCGAGCACCAGCGGCCGACAGGCCTTGTTCCAGCGCGCCTCTCGGTCGGCGCCGAAATGCGGGTTGTCGAGCATCGACCACTCGCCGACCAGCCAGCTCGGCAGCCGCTCGCCTTGCGACGGCTCCTTGGTGACCTCGTAGAAGTACGAGCCCGCGAATTCCGAGGGCGTGCCGGTGAGCCAGATCTCGCCATCGAAGTCCGCCATCGACCCGCCGAGGATGTTGTCGACGAAGCGGAGCAGGTTGGTGAACTTCTGCGCCTCGTCGACCCAGACCACATGCTTGGCCACGCCGCGAAGCTTCTCGAGGGCGCGGTCGTCGTCGGCGGCGAACATCGCGAGCTGGGAGCCGTTCGCGAAGTCGATCGACTTGTTGGTCTCGTTGACGAAGGCGTCGGCCTTGCCCGCCTCCAGGTGCTCGCGCTTGTGCGTGGTCCGCAGCCCGTAGAGGCGGAGCAGATCGATCCAGCCGTCGCGGCGGGTGTCAGACTCCCACGCCAGCCGGCGCGCCTCTTCCTTGGTCGTGTTGCAGTAGAGGGCGCGGTAGCCCGGCCACTCGAGGCAGCGCGCCAGGCTCTCGCGGGTACCGCCCGAGGTCTTGCCCGAGCGTCGGGTGGTCTTGGCGGCGCGCCGCTTGGCCAGGTCGGTGTAGAACGCCCGCTGCGCCGGGTGGTAGCGGGCGCGCAGCTCGGCCACCAGGCTGGCCTGCGCGGCCGTCCACCGCTCGGCCGCCGGCGTGACCGCCGCCGCGCGCTGCTGCCGGCGCGCTCGCTCGTGGAGCAGGAGCGCGAGCCGGCCCAGCACGCGCTAGGTCTCGTCGGTCTCGGGACCCTCGTCGCCGGTCCCGGCGTCCCCGTCGTCGACGCTCACCGCGCGGCGCGGCGCCGCCACGGGGGCCGGTGCCTTGGCGCGTGGCTTGGCCTTCGGCGCCGGCGCGCTCTCGGCTCGGTCGGCGGCCTCCTCGGCCTGGCGGCGGCGCGCCAGCGGCACCCACGCGGCTCGGGTGCGATCGTCTGGTGCCGCGATGGCGCGAGCGCGGATCGCCTCCGCGAACTCGGCATCGGGCACGTCGCCGGCGCGGGCGTCGACGTAGTAGCGGATCAGCAGCTTGCTCCGCGGGATCTCGAAGACCTGCCGGACGTCCTGGGCCGATGCCCAGCCGTGCGCCTGCGCCACCGGCGCGAACTCCTCGGTGAGATCGCCGTCGGGCCCGACCACGCCGCGCACCCAGCCGGGCGGGGCGATCAGTAGGACGCTGGCGCCGGCGACGACGATCCGCCAGCCCTCCCACTCCGGGAGCATCGGGTCGATCCGCTGCCCGGGCGACGGCTTGACGCCCGGGATCGTGATCGGCTCGAGCGGCAGGACGTAGGCGACCGTGAACGGGGGCACGACGACCTCCCGTGGCGAGAGCACGTTCGCCGGCTTGGTGTCGCGGTCGACCGCCTCGACCGAGACGGTGCTCGCCTCGAGAGCCTTGGCAGCGCGCTCGGCCTTGGTCGGCCAGGTCACGGCAGCGCCCCGTCGGCCAGCTTGGCCGTCGCGCGCTGGAGCTCCTCCCAGGCCGCGCCGCCGAGCCCGAGCGCCGCCTCCGCCGCCATCCGGCCGAGGGTCACGAAGTCCTCGTTCCGGTGCGCCCAGCACGCCTCGCCGGGGCGCCGGTAGGCCTGGTGCGGCAACCGGACCAGGGACGGGTCGTTGCGTCCCCAGACCTCGCGGAACCGCGCATCGAGCATGCCGGCGCGCATGCCGGCGTCGCTGAACAGCTCGAGCACCACGCCCGGGGTCCAGGTGGTGATGCCGGCGGGGAACACCGCCACGATGTCGCCGAGCGAGACGCCGCCCCAGATCCCATCGCCGGGGTCGAAGTAGGGGCACGAGGTGACCTGCTCGTTGACGGTGATCACCGTCTCGTCGGCCGGGCCGGCGCCGCCGCGCTCGGCGAGGTGCGGGACCTTGCCGGTCATGCGCTGCAGGTCGACCTCGAGCCAGCGCGCGGCGTCGGGATCCGGGTTGACGATCTCGCTCCGGGTGACGACCTCGCGCGGCGTGGTCGTGACGGGCGGGGCGGCCCACTCGCGGACAGCGGCGGGGACGTCCTCGGCGGGGATGGTGGCGGCCGGGGTCCCGGCGCGGTCGTTCGGTTCACGCTCCAGCATGGCTCTCCTCGTTCGGTTCAGGGTCTACCAGCCAGGCCAGGATCGGCTCGTAGGCGGGGCGTAGTCCGCGGCGTGCGGCGGCAGCGAGCAGGCCGGCCTCCGCAGCGAGCGGGCGGTTGTCGTGGCCGTTGCGCCTCTCGGCGGGGCGGAACGTGTAGACCAGGCGGTCGCGCACGCCGACCAGCGCCAGCATCGCCGCCAGGAGTCCGGTGCAGCGCGCCGGCTGCCCGGTGGCCCGGGTCCGGTGGCGGACGTAGGCGTAGTGGATCGTCGGCGTGTGGTGGGGCGCGTGGCCCGGCGTGTGGCAGATCCAGCCCACGATCTCGCTCGCGTCGTCGTGGTTGGCCGCGATCAGCACCTCGGCTCGCTCGGCGCCGAGCAGCCGGCGTAAGACCAGGTCCTCGAAGATCGCGTGGTAGCCGCGGTTGGACTCGCGGCGCGCTTGGCTCGAGGTCCGCCAGCTCTTGCGCCACGAGTCGATCACGAAGCCCTCGTCATCGACGACCATCGGGCGCGGCGACACGCGGATCGGGGCCGTTGGGAGAGGCTCGGTCACGCGCGCCTCGGAGAGATCGGGCTGGCGCGGCGGTCGCCACGTCGGACGTGCCCAGGCAGCGGGGGCAGCCGGGCGGTGTCGACAACGGGCGCGCTCGGCCGCGCCAGCCCAAAGGGTTCGCCGATCACGAGGTCACCTTGGCGAGCACGGCGGCGCGCCGTTCCTCGGGCAGCCCGGCCAGCGTCTTGACCAGCTCGCGCTCGATCTCGGCGTCGAGGTCGCCGGCGGAGAGCCGCTGCATGCCGTCGATCTCCGCGGTCAGGAGCTTGAGCGCGTCGGGCGCATAGGTCCCCTCGATCCGACAGAGCTTGTCGAAGTAGCCCTGCGCGTCCCTGCGGTCGCCGGCGCTCAGGGACGAGCGGAACATCGCCTCGGCGGTGTGGCGGGCCCGGGCCACCCGAGCGTCCCGGGTGGCGCTGGCGCGCTCGTGGAGCTCGGCGTAGACCCGGGTCAGGTCGGAGCGCACCGTCCGCTCGGCCACGCCGAACTTGGCGGCCACCCGGCGCTGGATCTCCTGGTCCGAGTAGAGCAGCGCCAGCAAGTTCTCGACGTCGGTGATCCGGGCGCGGTCGGGCGGCATGCCGGCGCGGCGCGGCTTGCCCGCTGCGTTGCGGGCCGAGGCCGGGACCACCGTCGTGCGGATCGCCTTGGACGGCTTGGTCATTTCGCCCTCGCCGCCTTGAGCCCGGTCTCGGTCTGCCACCGCTCCACGATGACGAGCATCCGATCCGCGCCGTCCTGCTGGTCCAGCCGGACGTGCCCCACAGCCTCGCGGAGCTTGCCGAAGAACGCTCGCGGGTCGGGCGCCTCGAGCATCTCGGCCAGCGCTCGGCGCACGCCCAAAAACGCCTTGAACGCCGC
>ERZ1292629.1047-Hain-H43-01um-R1-1047-length-29030-cov-16_pt1 | contig 24737 bp, 39 predicted proteins | sample MGYA00564399_ERZ1292629 | MGnify/ENA primary metagenome ERZ1292629 (study PRJEB36523, sample SAMEA6512636) | groundwater metagenome | collected 2019-01-08 | study: AquaDiva: Metagenomics assemblies of 32 groundwater samples
GGGCGCAAGGCCAGCGCGGCGGCCTAGAAGCCGCGACTACCTGCGGCTGGTGCGGGTGTCCTTGGCTCTGGACGGCGCAAGGCCAGCGCGGCGGCCTAGAAGCCGCGACCCAGTTGACGCACGGGACAAGGGCGTGGGAAGCTCATGGCGCAAGGCCAGCGCGGCGGCCTAGAAGCCGCGACGCTTGCTAGCCTTTCGGCTTCATCAGCCGAAGGCGTGGGCGCAAGGCCAGCGCGGCGGCCTAGAAGCCGCGACGGTGATCTGCTTCTTGGTCACGTCGGAGCCCCCTCGGGCGCAAGGCCAGCGCGGCGGCCTAGAAGCCGCGACGTCCCAGGGCGGAGCACCGGGAACCCCCGGAGGGCCGTCGAGGTTGAGCACGAAAACGTGGGCCACGAAGCAGGCTGGTGTCCCGGCGGCGGCGCGGCAGGAGCCATAACCGGCATCGTGCGTGGTGGCGTCGCCCGCGACGCACAACTCATCGGCGTTTGGGCACGAGGAGGTCCTATCCCCGGTGGCCCAGCACTCCGTCCGCCTCGCCGCCGACTCCTCCGCTACCTCCTCCCCGCCGCACCCGCACGCAAGACCCATCACCGCCGCCAAAAGCACGCGCATCGCGACCTCCTCCGCCGACATGGCGGGACTTGTCACGACATTATGCCACAACCCGACCGGTGCGGTCAACCTTGCGCGCCGGTGCAACCTAGACGCCCGCTGCACCCCTGCCTAGCTAGAGGCGTGGGGAGAGCAGCCCAGTCGTCTGGCACGGCGGGTCGTCCCAGGAACCGCGGGGGGTAGACGAGAACTCGAACTCCCCACGGGGGACTTCCCCACGAACGATGAAGTAGAGGGCGAACTCGAAGTCCGGGCCCTCGGTCCACGCGTGCGCCGTAATCTCGATCGCGCACTCCGGTGAGTCGAAGCCCGCGACACCTACGTCCACGGTTTCGACCACTACCGTCCTCCCACGCGGGGCCCAACCTATGCTCGCGCGCGCCGGCTCGCCCAAAGGGTAGAGTTCCACAAGGAACGTATCCCCGGGTTCCACCAGCGGACAACCGGGGATTGACGGGATGATGTCGACCACCCAGGATCCAGAGAAGGTTCCATCACACGGGACCAGGGGTGCTGCGTCCTCTTCCTCCCCACACCCGAGTGCCGCAGCGGCCATCAACAGCAGTACCTTGTGCACTGGCGACCTCCTCCGCCAACAAGCGGCGATCCCTGTCACCACTTTATGCCGCAACTGGCGGGGAAAGTCAAATCAGCGGCGACGCGAGAAGACCCAGGCCCCCGCCCCCACGACCCCAAGCCCCACCGGGATGGCCCACCAGGAGATACCGGCCTTGCCGTCGTTGCGCCCCCGGGGCTCTGACCGTAGCACCTAGAGCCTGCTGACCGTCCCCCCAACGCCATCGCACTGGCCCACAGTGGCATCGTTGGAGTACGTGAACGCGCCCGAAATGGCCTGACCTTCGGGCCCGACATGCAGGTCAAGAAACAAGCTTTGCGTCGCGAAACCCCCCGCGCCCGGGTCGAACCCGAATCCCACGGTGAAGATACACGTGCCGTCCTCGGCCATACCCGGAGGATCATTGTCGATCATGAGGCCACTCTTGTACCCCCACTGGATTGAGTAGGTTCTGAGGACCCCGTCGTTCGGGGAGAGGGCGAGGCGCACGCGGTCCGGCCCCGGGAACTGGCGACAGGGGTCGGCCTGGAGATTGAGCTGGAGATTCCACTCGAACGTCTTCGTGGCCTGTCCGCGCCACGAGCTGGGGCAGATCCGCTCCGGTTCGACCTCTTCGCCGCATCCTGCTCCGAGTAGCACAAGCACCATAACGAATAGCGAACGCATACGGACCTCCTGCCCCGCGCGGGGCACAGTCACGTCTATATGCCACAAACCGACGGTGGCGTCAAGTCCAATTTGCGCGCCGCGCCCCACCGTGGAATACTGGCCGCGTGGCCGACCTCCGAATCCGCTTGACCGGTATAGCCAAAGGTGCCCCGCCGATCCCTGTGGGTGCATGCACGGCCCTCGGGATGTCCGGGATGAGGGGGGGACTCCCGACCACGGCGGTCTTGACCGCGAACGTAAGCCAGTGCCTCAAGGCGCAGGCTATGGTTCATTACGGGCAGGCAACCTACGACGCGCCGGCAGGCCACGTCCCGGTCTGGAAGCGAGACGCGCTCACGATTGAGTTCCAGCCCGCAGGGGGATCGTCCGCGCCTGGCGCGGTGCTTTGGGAACGAAAGGACTTCGGGCTCAAGGTCGATTCCAACCTCCTGGCGGGAGTCGGGTTGTTGGGGGGGCTCCCCGACGTCCAGTGGACGACGACCACAACGCTTACCTTGATCGCGGCTATCGGGATCGTGGCCCTCTTGGGATCGCGCCACTAGCGACGTCGTAGCGCTGCGTACCCAAGCCCGGTGAGCGCCACAAGCCCCGCCCCACCAGCAAGGGCCCAGTAGAGCTTACGCTTCGAGTCGGCAGCCGTGCCGCTCCCATTGCTTTCGAGACGCCGGATAATCGTGTTGAGCGCCCCAAGCTGCCACCGGTTCAGGTCCTCAGCCTGGCGCTTGGCCAGACCGTCCGCGGCAGCGGCTTGTGCGGACGTCTCCTCGGGGCTGGCCACCGCGACGCGGACCAACTGGGTAACCTTGCACAGCGCGGCACGTCCGTCGGCCACGGGGTCCCTGGCGAACCGGGCCAACTTCTCCGCTGCGCCCAAACCGGCTATCGACACCTCGGCGTCGTAGGGCTTGAGCATCGTATCGCGGACGTACTCCATGAGCCCCTGTAGCCCAAGCGCCGATACAGGGTGCGCCACGGCGAACTGCGCGACCTTCCCCGTTCGGGCCAGTTCACCGAGGATCGAGGCGACGATATACTCGGCCCACCCAATGCGGCCGAAGTACGGCGTAAAGGCCTCAAAGCGACCCTCTTTCGCTGCTGGATCGAACGTATGGAAGATCAGGGACTCGACGGCCCCGGACAAGCGCTGGTTGTACCCGACCCACCGAGCAAGCGCATCATGCGAAAACCGGAAGGCCAAAGATTGCTGGTCGCCGTAGGGAATCCCCCAAAGGATCGGGTTCTGCAACCAGCCCCAGTCGGATCGTGCGGGGGGAGTATACGGCATATCCGCGAGCGCAGGCCGCTTCCCCTCTGCTAGGGCCTGCGTCCCCCGGGCCACAGCGGCCGGCTCGTACTTCCAACCATCGGGGGCGCGCCGTGTCCGGCGCGTCCAACCTGAGGGGTAGAATAGGGCGTTTGTGCTCCCTGGCCCGCTGGCGATGGCCGTGGGCGACACCGAGAAGTCGAAAGCGTACAAGCCCCACGCGCCGTTCCGGCTGGAAGGTTCCAGTGCACGCCAGCGCACCGCGGCTCTGAACACCTCGTGCCAGACCTGACCAAGCGTGATCGTATACGGATTGGCCGGGTTCCCATAGGGCACAATCGTCCGCGGTGCCCACGGTGCTGGCGGGGGTGGATCCTCGTCCTGCCCAAACAACATCCCGATGCCCATGGAGAGCAGCCCCGCAGCGGCCATCCCCACGGGACCCCCCAGGAAGCCAAGACCCGTCGTAAGCCGCTCGGCCACTGCGCCGAGACCATCCATCGCCTGCTTCTGCGCGAACTGCACAAAGGGGCTCACCAGGTCTGGTGGGAGACCAGTGGCGCCGGTGACCTTGTTGGAGATGTCCGAGAAGGCTTTGCTTGCTGTCTTCTTCCCCAAGTCCGCAAAGCCTCGGAGTCGATTTCCCCCCTCCTCCTGGAGACCGAGCTGGACATCCCGCAAAAGACTCTCGCGGACACCCCCGCTCGCCGTAAGTTGCGCGGAGAACCCCTGGGACAACGAGGTGACCCATTGGGTGCTGATGGCATGGCCACCGAGCTTGTCGATCGCCTTGCCGGTCTCGGCCTGGAGATCGCTGAACGTAAGGCCGCGCACACCGGATCCCCGCAGCACGGTGTCCATCACGTCGGCTTTGGCCTTCAAGTTACCGACAAACTGCTTGGACATCCCCTAGCGCCTCCGCCGAAGGCCAAGGCCCGCGAAGATGGCGCGGCCTTCCTTCTGTGGGTCGTACTCGGCGCGGCCACCTTCCTCGGAGGGGATGGCCCAGATCGGGATCCAGCGGTAGCCGAACTCGGTCTCGCGGCAGACGCGGGAGCCGTCGCGGTTCTTGGTCCCTGCGGGGACGCCGCACTCCGGCATACCGCCGGGGTGGACGAACATCTTCCGGGGGCCGATGGGGTTCGCGATGGCCCCGTCGAAGATGTCGTCGACGAAGCTCCGCACCTTGCCCGCCCGCGGGTGGGTCAAGATAGTGCCGGACGTGAACTTCTCCGGCGGGGTGGAACCGAACCACCCGGAGGTGTCGCTGATGGCCTTGATGGCCATGTTGGGGTAGTGCTGGACTGCCCAAGCGGAGAGGGGCTTGCCCTGGCGGAGCTTCCGATCCGCGGTGGCCTGCCAGGCTTCAGCCCGGTTGATCGCCACGTAGGCGATGGCCGCCCACTCCTCCTTGTCCCCGACGTCCCCCGTCTCCGTGAGGAGGAGGCGCGTCAGCCAGTCCCGGTTCTCGGGGGTGTCGGGGATCCGGGGCTTCCCCGCGCCCGTCCAGGCCGAGGCCTTCTTGGCGAGGAGGAACAGCGCTACCCCGGCTAGGAGGGGTACCCAGAGCGGGACTCGACGTGCCATTCGGGGGCGATCATCCCACGGGCCTCCCGGTACCGCAAAGTATGCCGCGCCACGTGGGGCACCGCACGCCGGATCCATAGCGATGCTTGACGCGCAGCCATAGACGTGGTAAGGTCCCGAACATGGCAAGGAAGCCCTTCGTCGAACTCGGTAGGTTGGGTGGTCGAGCGCGGGCAGCGAAGCTCGACAGCGCCGAACGAAGTGCCATCGCGTCGAAGGCCGCACGAGTCCGCTGGCACGGGCTACGTGGGATCGTAGAGGCGGGCACCGTGCCCGCAGCGCGCTTCGTGGTGGGGCTCAAGGTAGACGCACCTACGGAGAACACGATACCTGCAGATTCTGACGGGATGATCACCCAAGAGACCGGGATCAACGAGCTATTCCGCCTGCGCGCGGAACAAGTTGGCCCTCGTGCCGCCGCCGGGACTATTCGCCAGTGCCACGGCGTGTTCCAAGGTGAGGCGCAAAGCACCATCGAGTGCGAGATCGCGAACTACCACGTGCCCGGCGAGGCAACGTACACCACCTGGTACGAGCACATGCTCGACCTGGGTGAACGCGTCGCCGACCGGTTCGGGCAACAAGAGGTGTGGATCTGGTTCGGGCCCAAGCTAGTCCGGGCGAGTGCCCCCGGGCGCCCCGTCCCAGGCCCGCGTATGCCAGGAGACAAGGTCGTCCGCTGATCCTCAAGGGACGCGGCGTTGACCGTGCTCCGCGTCCCAGGTGCCCCAGCCCAAGCCCTGTTCGAGACACCACGTCTTCGTGATCCCCGCGCAGATCGGGGCCTCGATACCCAGGCGACAGAGTTGGGCGTCGGTCCCCAGGACTTCGTGGACCGTCCCTCGCGTGTAGCCGTTGGTCGTGCAGATGGCGGCGGACCCTCCGCCATGCCACACGGCATACCGCAGGATCCGGCTCCCCGCTGTGCCTCCGTGCGCGGCGCAGTCGGTCCAGGGCGCGGGCACCGGGGTACGGAACCGGAAGCGCTTCCAGGGAACTCCGGGAGCGGGCTCGTCGGGGCACCACGCCAAGCCCCACCGCTCCCGGCGTTCCTGGCGACGGCGCCACCGGGCGGAGTCGTATACCGCCCGCCAGATGCTACCTGCCTCGGGCCTTGGGCTCTTCTTGGCCGCCATATCGCCGTCGATCCTTGCACAACCACGGGCAGCACGGCAAACTAGACCCATGACCAAGAAGCGCTGCCGCCCTCTCCGAACCACCGGGTACTTTTGCAAGCGCCGCGAGGCCTGTGACGAGCTAGCCACGCGCGGGCGAGCGGCCGGGTTTGCGACCGCCGTGAAGGCCCCGCTGCCCCCAAGGCAAGGCCCGCCCCCGGCCTGGGAAACCGCCGCGATGCGCCGTGCGGCCAAGCCCCACGAGGGCCTGTGGCGCGTCGAGCTGGCGTACCCGCTCAAGCCCGCCGGGATCGCACGGGACGCCGAGGTCGCGATCCTGGCCAAGGGCACCCACGGCTTGGAGTGGTACTTCAGCGAGGTCGGGCCCTTCTGCCGGAAGTAGGCCGCCCACCTACAGCTTACCACATGCCGGTGGTGGAAAAGACCCGCTACTCCAGCCAGTTGGGCGGCCCGTCAAAAACTTCTTGACATCCTCGTGGGCCTGTGGCATATCTTCCTGCCATGGACGCCACGAAGATCGAGGAGATCGCCACCCATGCCCTGGACCGGGCCAAGATCGACCTCGCCCAACGTGGACACGTCCCCCCGGTCGCCTTTCGCGTCATGGGCGACAGGGTGGAGATGCAGAACGTACGGGAGTTCTTCGCGGACGTCGCGGGGAAGGAAACCCTCGCCCTGATCATGCGCACGTCGGCGCTGCTCGGAGCAGACGCCCTGGGGCTCGTCACCGAGGCCTGGTGGGCAGCCCCGGATAAGGCCCCCGCGTCCGGGCGCGGCCTCGAACACGCCCCCGGCCGGCGCGAGTGCATCCAGGTCAACGTCCAGGCGAAGACCGGCTGGGTCACGCTCAGCCAATTCTTCGGGCGGGACCCGAAGGGCGCCCCGGTCCTGGAGGAGTTGGAGACCCACCGGTCCTCGGACCCCGCGAGCACCGGGTGGGGCGGCCTGATGATGAACTGGTACCGGGTGGGCTGAGAAGATGGCGAAACCCCACGATCTGCCTGGGTACAGCGAGGAGGCCGACGCCTACGTCACGGACCTTGCGAAGCGCGGCCGGTGGCCCCGGATCATCGTGCGCAAGCGCGCGCAGGACTGGAGGGCCTTCCTCGCCGGTTCCTCGTGGGACTGGGCCGTCGGGGCGACCGCCCACGCCGCCATAGGTAACCTGGTGGTCGGCCACGGAGACGTCCACTTCGAGACGCCCCGCGAGACCCACCGGGCCCTCCACCCGGACGAGCACCGGTGCTTCACGCCGGAGGAGCCGTTCCTGATCCTCAACGGCGCCGGGGAGGACCTGGGGCACCTTGCGCTCTACGCAACGGAGTCGCGGGCCTGGCCGCTGTGCCGACTCGGGCCTATCGGGGTCTGCTGGCTCAAGGACGCCGACGAAGGCACTTCGGCCTGCCCCGCGTGCGCGTCCGAGATGGCGCGTAAGCGCGCCGCGGGAGAGGAGATATGAGCGCCACCTGCCAGGATTGTGGGATCCCGCTGCCGGTCGACAGCACGGGCTACGAGTGGTGCACCTGCGTCGAGGACGAAGCCCGACATCGCCGCACGATCGTGACCATCGGCTGGCTAGACCCGCAGCCTCCGGACTGGGCCTACGCCACCCCTGCGGCCTTCCGGGTCGAGTGGGATCCGCGGCTCCACCGCGTGGTCGACACCACCGGGTGGGCGCAGACGTTCGAGCGCCCCGAGCAGGCCCTCATCGCGTCCCACGACCGGATCGAGCTACTCGGAGGTGCCCACAAGGACACCTGGGCCCTCATGGTCTGCCTGTCCTGCGGCGATGCCCAGCCAGACGACGCCTGGCCGTGCCCGCGGCACGTCCCGGAGCAGCCCGGCGACCGGTTCCGCTGCCACGTCACCGGCCGGTTCGCGGCACGCCTGTCGGCTTGCAACGAGAGGGCCTGGGCGTCGACCGCGGAGGAAGCGCGGCACCTCTTCGAGACAATCCCCCACCGCGCCGCGTGCGCCTGCCGTGGCTGCATGGTCAAGAGGATCACGTACACGACCAACTGTGCTACCCCCCGCTCTCGGCGATTGACGCGTTCGACCTAATCACAGTGTGTCTGGCCCAGACGAAGACGAAAGCTAGACGCGGCGGCCACGCGTACTACCATGTCGCGGCATGGAGATTACCTGCCCCCGCTGTGGTCGTAGCGACTTCAAGAACCAGCAAGCCAAGGCCGGGCACTTGGCCCACTGCCAAGGGGCACCGGACCTCTTCGGGCCCGCGCCCGCGGCGGTCGCCTTGCAAGGCCACGACGAGGCAATCGACGGCGCGGATCGGCACGCGCGCTTGGCCCGGCGGTGGCGCGGGTGGACATTCTTTTGGATGCTGGCCACCGTGGCGGTAGTTGGGGTAACCGCTGGGGTTGCCGGGGGGGCACTCGTAGGGCTCGTCAGCTCCGCGGCGGCCGAGGTCACCACCACGATGACCGCGCCGCTTGTCCTGGTGGGCTTGTGGCTCTCGCGGTGGGCCGCGTCGCGGTGGAGCACCTACGGCGCGGTCACCCAGGCCTTCCTCCACGCGCGGGCGGGGTTCGAGGCACACCAGGCCGGTACTGCGGCGCTGGATGAGGCCGCGTGTACCCTACGCGCCGCGCGGATCTTGGAGTCCCTGGCGGGCTAGGCGGCGGGCGCGGGCGGGTCGGCGGCCGCGCCGCACCGCGGGTGTGCGCAGACCCTGCACACTGCCCGCTGGTTCCCGTTGTAGGCAGCCGTGCCCTCGTGCTTGAAGCACACGCAGCATCCCCACCCCGACGCGACATCCGAGAGACCGGGCAGGGGCACGGGCTGGCACCCCTCGCGCTCGTACACCTCCCGGAGGTGCTCGCCTGGGGAGTCCCCAGCCCAGAGCGACCCGTAGGGGTAGCCAGCGGCCGGGGGCTCGGGGTAGACGACGCCAAGGTTGTCGTCGTGGCGGAAGAGCTTGATGTAGGCCTCCATGACCTGGGCGATCACGGGGACGAGCTGGAGGACCCGGTTGAGCGCGTCCCCCCTGTGCGCATCGTCGTAGGCTGACCGCGCCAAGCTGCCGTAGACGTCCTCCTCCATGGCCCCCAGGGCGTAGGCCACCTCGACGGCCGCAGGGGTCTTCCGGAACTCCGGATCCCCGTGGAGTCCCCGCAGGGCCTTGATGGCCCCGGACAACGGGACGTAGTCCGCAGGGTCAGGGATCCCTACCACCTGCGGTTCCTCCAGGGGCACCGGGTCTGCGGGGGGCGGCGAGCCCGCGGGGGGCGTAGCGCTTCGGGCCATCGAGCAACCTCCAGGACTGGCGAAGGTAGCGCGCCCCGCAAGGTCGTCAACTTCGACACGGGGCGCGCTCAGTGCCACACTAGATGGCCATGGCGACCCCGGAGTTCCGCGTCTTCCAGAACCCGCAGCACGCGGTCGGGACGCCCGCCAGCGCGTGGATGCCCGATTCGATACTCGTCCCGCGCCCCCTGCAGCTCCCACAGCCAGCCGCGCTGATGCAGCAAATCGCCGCGGTTGAGAAGCACGCACGAACGCGCACGCTGGAAGATCGCCCGGGTCTCGTGCGCGACTGGCTCACGGCCATCGAGCAGGCCTACCGGGCGGCCGTGAAGTGCCCCCCGAGCGCCGCCACCGTGATCAAGGCCAAGGTCCACGGAGGCGCGGTTCCCAACTCTTGCAGGTACAAGAGCGACGCCACTACTGCGGTGCTAAAGGTCGACGGCGCGGTGTCCGCCACCAGATCCTGGGCCGTGCGCGCTCCGGGCGGGAGCGGCCCCGTTGCGCGGGTCGACCTATGTGCCGCGCAAGCGCCGCCGCCGCTGCGCGCCTGCCTTGGGCTCGCGCCAGGCGCGGTGTGCCGGGAGTTCCAGAGAGCCTGGGGCTAGTCGAGGTCGTTCGACAGGAGTCCGAGCTGCACCAGCTCCTCGCGCTCGCCCAGGGCGGAGATCATGGGGTTGGCCTTGTGCCTGGAGGCGTGCTCGGCCTTGCGGGCGGCCTTGAGGATCGCCAGGGTCTCCTCGCCGGAGAAGCCACGGAACGTTGTCCGCTGGGCCTTGCGCGTCCAAAGCTCCCAGTCGTCGTCGGGGACGGGGTCGCGGTCCACCAGCCAGGACCCGTTGTCGAGGTCCAGGAACCGTGCAACCCGCTCGATGGTCCCGTAGGACGTAGGGACACCGGTGGCGGCATCGATGCGGCCGTAGGTGAAGCGCACCCCGGTCTGCGCTAGCAACTCCCGCTCGTCGGTCTGCTCGTCCCCCTTGGCCCAGAGGTCCGCGGAGGGGACTGCCTCGATCAGGCCACGGTAGGCCACGTGCGCCTCGATGCCCCACCGCTCCCCGAGGGCCCAGGCGAGCTGGTAGACCTCAGTCTTGGAGAGGTTGGCCAGGGGATTCGTGTCGACTTCCCCGTCCCCGCCCTTCTGGTAGTAGCGGAGGAACCGATCCTCGCACTCGTTCCCCGTCCCGTGGCGAATGCTCCGGTCGAAGAGCAGCCGACCGAAGAACCGGCCCACGGGGGCGCGCAGCGTACTCCGCAGGCTCCCCATGACGGTAGGGTCGCGGCGGATCCGCTCCGCCATGGCCTCGTTGGCCATGCCGGGCCCCGAGCGGCGAACCACCCCCTTGGCCTGGGTCACGAGCGAGTCGAAGACGTTGGCGAGGTCGATGTCGTAGACCGGGGTGTGCAGGGCGATCCCCAGGCGATGAGCCCGCTCGGTCGCCGCGCCGTTCGTGTGGATCCGGGAATGGACGAAGGCCACGTGCTCTTCGCCCAGGGCAAGTACCAGGAGCCCGGCCATCACCCCGGAGTCGACACCGCCGGACAAGTCCAGCTCGGCGTCCGGTATGCCCGCCGCCGCGTGGAAGGCCTTGAGGGCCCCCACCCGCTCGTCCACCAACCCCTGCGCATTGATCACCGGCAATCTTGCTTATCCTTCGTTGGCTACCCAGGGTGGCTCCGGGGCCTCTCTGCGCACCAGCGCGAGGCTCATCACGTGGTTGTGCGCTACCAGCTCGCACTGGAGACGGAACGTCTCGCGGGACACGCTTACGCTGGCCGGGGAAGCTTCGTGAGCTGAAAGGCGCGGCGCGTCCTCCGCCTCGATCTCGACGTAGCCGCGTGGTGGGTGCTCCCCTGCCTGGCCGATGATTCCCGTGGTAAATAGGCCACTAGGCATGATCGGCAGCCTGCGGAAGATCACGGGCCGACCCGGAAGCGAGGCCTTGCCGTCGGACGCACTCCACTTCATCGTGGGCCGCCTGCCTGTCTCGGAGAGCTTGTAGGCGGCCGAGACCCTGTCCCGGTCGTAGGGCGACGCCGAGGGGGCCGCGATCAGGTAGCCACCTACGCCATACCGCCGTCGATCCGTGGCCACCCCAAGGGTCTCTCCCAGCTCCTCCAACTTGGTGATCTTCGCGGGCGTCAGCCCATCCTCGAAGATGAACGACATCCGGTCCGCGACGTCGGAGGCGAGAAGCTGCCGCAACTGCTTCTCGGTATCCCCGGAGTCGAACCGAACGACGACGTCGCGCCCCAACCGGCGCGTGGCCTCGATGGCCGACGGGATACCGATCCGGTGCGCGTCGTAGGTGTCGAAGAGGTAGCTGGGCATCCCTGGCCGCATGTCGGTCAGGGCCGTGAACGCGGCCAGGTCCGACCCCCAACGCTGCTGGTGCTCGTGGCCCGTTGTCCCAACCGGGGCCAAACCTAGCCGATTGGCACCCCACGTCGAGGAGGTCGTGAGGAGGCCGGCTTCCTGAGCAGCGGCCAGCGCGAGAAGATGCTGCGCGGGGCATGCCGCACCGCGTAGGCCCACCTCGAAAACCCGGGCGGGATCTACGCAGGCCTTGATGACGGCAGCCGTGTGCTCCTCGACGCGCCGCTGGTACCCGCCCGAGTCCACCGTGACCGTGATGGAACGGCCCACGACGGCCGCCACGGCCTCGATCAGGAGCTTCTCCTCCGCGCAAGTAGCGGTGACCTCAGGCGGAAACCCCCCCAGGTATAGGGCCGTGGCCCATTGGATCGGGGTGTGGAGCATAAGGATCGTGGGTTCGAGGATCGACAGCGGGAACGACTGGCCCGTGATCGTGGCCAGGGGTTCCGTCGGGAGCACCACACTGCCCACCGGGGGAGCCCACACCTCCAGGTCGGCGTCAGGGCCCTTCAGCGCCGCGTCCATCCCTACGGTAGTCCCGTATCTGCAGGCGCGCAGCATGCCGAAGACGGCGCCGGTATCGTAGTCGCGCGCGGCGATACGCGCGGAGGACGTGGCTTCGACGAGACGCCGGATTACCCGCTTCAGGTCGAACGGTATGAGCTGCGGATCTCCGCGCCGGAAGGAGAAGACGAACGTCTCGCGCCGTAGCGGGAAGCCGGCCTGGGCCATCGAGTACTTATACGCGTCGGTCGACACCGCCAGGGGGTGGGGCGCTAGGATCTCGACGATGACGTCTTCGAGATCCGCGACGGCCGCTACGTCCAGGGGGTGCTCCACAGCCGAGGATGATATCCCAACGCCCGAGGGGTGTCAAGTAGAAATGCCCGGCACCATGGGTGCTCGACGCCCGCGCCGCGCGGAGAACAACCCGATGCAGCAGTTGTACAATCAGCTCGAACCCGCTATGCGCGGGCAGGAGTAGGAGCCTCAGGATGCACCTAGACGCAATCGAAACCCACGTCGAACTACCACCAGGGCGATCACGGGTTCCCTACGAACCCCCCACATGGTTCTCCGGAACCCGCCCGGACGCCATCCTGTTCGTCCATACCCGGCCATCCCCCAGCGTAGTATTCACCGTAGGCCTCGAAGCCGACGCGGTTTTGTGGGAAAACCCAAATGCCATGCCCGCTACGGGCATCCAGCGCCTCTACTACCTGCGCGAGTAGCACGACCCGCGACCCCCTTGACAGGATCCCCGCGGTGCTGCACCGTGCCGCGCCTCATGGAGGAGGATCCCTAGAAAAGATGACCGCCTTCCAAGCCTTGATCGCCACCCGCGGGCAGTGGCAGCGCACCCCGCTCGGCCAGGTCGCGTGCCCCGTCTGTGGCACCGCGATCGACTGGCCCGACTACGTCCGCGCCCGCCACCTCACCCGGCACCTGCGGGGAGGGTGGGTCCCTCAACAGCTAGTACCGCTTCGAGCGGCGCCGAGCGCCCTCCATGGCGCGGGCGTAGATCGTGGTAGAATCATGGGCTAGGAGGAGGTCCGTGCGGTGGCGAGGCGTGCACAGCCCCCCGGAGTCCAGGTGGACCTGCCGGAATGGGTGGTAGCGGAAGCGAAGAACCCGAAAGGGGACATGTGTCTCGTGTCCGCTGCTGAGGACGCCTATACGGCGCTTGGTTTCGCCAAGTTCTATGGCGCAGACCAGCACGACGCATGCAAAGAGCTGCTCCGGGCCGGAGAGAAGTCCCTGAAGACCATGGCCAACCCCAAGGCCAAGAAGGGCCTACGGTGTTCGGCCGGGGATAGGGCCGCCCGAAAGTTCTGGGAGGCGAAGGTCTGCGCGCGGCGTTCGGCGTAGCCGTCAGAGGGAGGAGTTGCCGCCCACGAGCGCCCTGTGGCACCCCCATTGACTGGCCCGACTACGCCCGCGCCCGCCACCTCACCCGGCACCTCCGGGCCGGGTGGACGCCGCCAAGCACAAGGATGCTTGACGCCCCAGCCTAGATGTGGTAATAGCCACAGCATGCCGAGCAATCGTTTCGCCGAGCTTGGGAAGTTAGGCGGCCAGGCCCGGGCCAAACGGCTTGGTAAGGCCCGACGCAGCGCTATCGCGTCGAAGGCCGCCAACGCGCGTTGGCGCGGGCTCCGAGGCATCGTCGACGAGGGCGAAGTCCCCGCGGCGCGCTTCATCGTGGGGCTCAAGGTGGACGCGCCGACCGAAGAGACCCTGGACTACGACCCGAAGGGCTTTATCAACCAGAAGACCGGGATCAACGAGCTGTTTCGGCTCCGCGCCGAGCAAGTGGGGGCCGGGGGTGCTGCGGGCACGATCCGTCGCTGCCAGGGCATGTTCGAGGGCGCGGCGCAGAGCACCATCGAGTGCGAGATCGCGAGCTTCCAGGTACCTGGGGAAGAGACCAAGGCCGTGTGGGAAGAGCACATGCTCGACTTGGGTGAGCGCGTCGCCGGGCGGTTTGGCCAGAAGGAGGTATGGATCTGGTTCGGGCCCCGACTCGTGCGCGCCAGCGCCCGTGGTCGCCCGGCGCCAGAGTCCCCGCACGGCAAGGTCCTCCGCTAGAGGGAGAAGTTGCCGCCCACGAGCGCCCTGTGGCACCCCCATTGTGCGCTGCAGACAACCCGCTATTCCTCGGTGCGCTCGTTGAAGATCAGGCCCACGTGCTCGCGCTGGAAGTAGTCGTGCCCAAGGATCAGGTCGGCCGCCTTCCCCGTGGGGTCGGTGCCGGCCTTGGCAGCATGCCTGTCGCTCACCGCGACGACCAGGGGCCGCTCCACGCAGTTCTCGGCGTCGAGGTGCGCGGTGACGAGGTGCGCCGGAAGCTCCTCCCCTTCGAGCTTGAGGGTGACGTCGGGGAGGCGAGGCGCCCGAACACGCCGGGCAAGGGCGCTCGAAAGGACGGTCAGGCTCGACCCGCTGTCGAGCAGCGCGTGCGCCGCGGGTTCGCAGCCCAGACGGCCGCGCTCGGCCGAGAACCCGCAAACCCGCACCGCCCGGAAGATGTCGCCCAACGGTCGTCCTCCGTACTCCATGATACCACGAGGACCCGAGGAAAGCGCCCGGCGCGACGGGGTGCTAGAGGGAGAAGTTGCCCCCCACGAGCGCCCACCAATGGGTTGCTAGGCCGCCGACTTGAGCGCCTTCAAGACGCCCCGCACCTTCCCGAAGTTGAAGCGCACGAACCGCGGGGTGCAGACATCCGAGTCGTTGTGGAAGCACGCCTCGTGGAGCGCCGCGCGGACCTCGTGGGCCACTAGCTCTGCGGTCGGACCGGCGACCGTCCGTACGATGTTGAACATCGACCGCGTGGTCGTCGTCGGGGTCCCGCTGCGCTTCATCCCCGCAGCATCAGCAGCCGCAGTAAGCGCGAGCCACCCCTTGTTCGCCGCTTCCCGACGGCGTGCCCGGCTCCGCTTCGCCACGCCGAGTTCCGACTCCGCCAGGCGGAGGAGGTACTCCGCCTTGCCGAAGGTGGCCCGCGGATCACCTTCCAGACTACCGAGACAACAGGCTCTCGCCCCGTGTTCCCTATCCATCGGTGCACTCCTCCGCAAGGGCGTGCTTGCCGCCTGACGCACGGGCAGAGCGCCCGCCCTGAACAATGGTGCTAAGCAACGCGTCCCGAAGGCCCTCGTGCCTCCGTAACTCCAGCGCCGCGTTGCACGCAGCGACGATGCCCGCCTCCCCGGCCGCCTCTGCGGAGACCATCTGGTGGACGACAAACCAGTCCACAACCTCGGCCCAACGCCACAGCGGTGACTTCTGGACGAGCGACGACGCGGGAGCCGGGAAGCCCCCAGGACCCCGCGCTCCGGAGGCGAGTTGGCGGATGCTCTCCCGGGTGCGGTTCACACGCCTTCCGATCTCGGAGGCCGTCACGAAATCATCGGGCTCGACCCTCAGCACCCGGGCACGCGGGAGAGCCTGCTCCACGTCTCGAACCGCAGACAACACCGCGTCCTGAAACGACGAAGCCTCTCGGTCGAAGTCGAGGTAGGGCACTCCGGCGCGAACCGACAGGAGAGCGTCGTCGCACCTCCCCCCGTAGAGCGCGTCCTCGACATCCGAGGAGAGCTTCGTGAAGCCGGACAGAACAAGGGTGAAGGGGAAGCTCTTCTTCATGGTGCCTTCCTCTCTGGCTTGCTGTGGCCGCACTTGCCGACCAAGGCGCGGATGTGCTTGGCGTGGTCCTCGGGCCGCCTCGGAGTCGAGTTGACCGATATCGAGCAGCCCGCGCTGTCCCCCTTCGGGCAGTAGAGGCGCCCCCACGCGTGGCCGTTCGAGATCCGGAAGCGCCAACCGTGGTCCTCCGCGTACTTCACCGCCGCCTCGATCTCCTTGCTCGGGTGCCTCGGGCGACCCACGAGATAAGGCTACGCGCGTCGTTGACGTATGTCAACACGCCGATCCGGCCCGCGACGTTCTCGGTGAGGCACGCGTCGCGCTAGAGGGCGAAGTTGCCCCCCACGAGCGCCCGCCACTGGGCGATGGTGCGCTGCACGTGGCCGGGGCGCAGCTCGATGATCCGGGCACCGGGGATCTGCCAGAGGGCGGGGTGGTGGGTGGCGAGGATCCACTGGACGTCGTCGCGGGACTTGATCAGGGTCACGAGGTCGACCATCCCCGCCATGTCGAGGGCGGCCTCGGGCTCGTCGAACATCACGAGCATCCCGCGGGTCAGGCGCTCCTTGAGGAACCCGTAGGTTCGCCGCTGGATCTGGCCGTGGGATCCCACGGTCGAGACGAGCTGGAGCGGTCCGCGTCCTGGGTGCATTCGGGCGTTGTCCTGCTCGGAGTCGAAGGCAACCCAGTCCAGGTTGTCGTCCCCCTCCCGCCACACCTCGCACCCCTCCCGCATGGCCCAGTCCTTGTCCCGCAAGACGCGCAGGATCGTGGACTTCCCGGAGCCGTTCGGGCCCGCCAGGATGTTCAGGGAGGGGGAGAACTCGACCATGGGGAGGCCGCCGCACATCGCTCGGGCGTTGCCCGCCAAGACGGCCTTGATGATGTAGGACTTCGTGGCCATGGCACGCAAGGTAGCGCCCCGTTTGGGGCCTGCCAAGATCGCGCGCTACGGCACGTGCCTCTGGCGCATCCGTCGTCGAGTCGCGGGGGACATCGGCTCGTTCTTGCACCGGATCGTGACACCTGGCGCGGACGCGGCCGCGCTCCGAAGCCAGCTCTGGTGCTTGGAGGTCGTGACGGAGTACTTGGCGCAGTTGATCTCGATGGTCTTGTCGGAGACCCACTCGCCGATCACGGTAGAGTAGGACCACAGCTTCGTGCCGTCCGACTGGATGGACGCCGCGCGGCACGGGTGGCGACCTTCGACAAAGGCCTTGATGCACCCATAGGTATCGAGCCTCTTGTACGCCCCGAGGCCGCGCCACTTGCGCCGCTTGAGGCCTTCGAGGACTGCCACAGGGCCACCTTCGTCGTGTACACCGAGGCTTGTTCTCATGAGGAAAACTCTCCTGTGGTAGGATCCCACGTCACGGCGGCCACCTCGTCCGGGCGCGAACGTGCTACTACACGGGCGTACCGCTTGGCGACGCGCTCGGCATAGCGCGCCGCAGCAGCGACTTCCAAGTCTCGGAAATTCTGGCGCGCCGCGGTCACCTCTTCGTAGGGGATCTCCTTGGCATGCCAGCGCGCCCCTGCGGCCTGCTCGGCGCGTCGCGCCGCGACTACGCCGGGGACTCGATGCGGGGCGGTGTAGGTCGCCGCCACCCACCGCTCCTTCGAGGACAGTTCGCCCTCGCGGTGGGGCCCGAAGGTCACCGGGACAGGTAGCGGGGCGCAGACCACCGGGATCCCTGCCCTGCGGGCCGCCCGGAAAACAAGGCCGCGGTGGCCCGCGGTCACGAGGGAATAGTCGCGGCAGTCCAGTTCGATCAGGCGCCGCTTCCCCGGGCGCCAGAAAGCAATCGGCTGGTGGTACGACCAGAAGGCCAGGACCGGGAGGTCAAACCCTACGCGGGCAAGGTCGGTCTTGGTGTAGCGGCACTGCCTGGGGAGCTTCGCGGTGTCGCGCGCGACGAAGGCCTCTACGCACCGCTCGGGGCTCCCGGAGCTACCCCCCCACGGCGGCTCTGCCCTTTGGCCCCCGCTTTGCCACGAGCCCATAGGGGCAATGATGTCCCTAAAGGGCGGTCTGCGCTAGTTTCGGCCCCAGCGAGGATGCGGGGTCGACTCCGGGCGAGGGCGGCACAGGAGCCCTCGGTAACCGCCGCGCTCCGGCCCCGCAGAGCCACGAGTTCTCGCGGATAACGTCGACCGTGCGCACCACGGCCGCGCGTCGGACCTGGAGGATCTCCCCCAGGGCTGTCTGCGCGTCGAGGCGGTCGGCCTCGGACCACTCCAAGGCCACTTCGCAGAGGTCGACGCGCTGTGCGACGCGCACCATCGCCTCGACCATTGCCCCCGAGGCCGTGTCGTGGGTATCGGCGAGGGCTCGTCCGGCGAGGTACCCCAGGACGAGGGCGACGAGGGCTACTCCCAAGAGGCGCGCCCCGCGGTGGTGCCGGAAACGTAGGGGGCGGCCACTGCGCGGCGGCCAGGTAAGTGGGTGTGTGCGCATCCAGGAAGGGTAGTGCACTGCGAGCCTCCCTGTCAAGTAGTCGTGTCGCGCCTCCGAACCGCCAAGTAGTACGTCATGCCCGCCATCCCGGCGGCGAACACCGCGACCCCCACCACGTACCCGAGAGCCTTGCGCCCGCCTCGCGGGTCACGCCACAGCAACGCCGTCGCCGCTGAGGTAGCCCCGCCCACGGCAGCGAACAACATCATCTCGCGGGCCCGCTGCACCTGCTCGGCCGCCACCGTGTACTCGGCGAGCGTGATCACCGCTGCCGTGCCGTCCAAAGGGCCACGATAGCGCCCAGCCCCAACAGCACCGCAGCAATATTGCGGATGGTCGGGCGCGGGTCGTTGAGGCCCCGCAGCACGGGAGCCTTGGTGCCACACCAGTGCCCTACGAGGCGGCCCCCGCCAGGCCCCGCGATGGCGCCTTGGATCAACGGGCCCTCTTCTTGGGATCACCCCCCACCAGGAAGCGGGTACGGCCCCGGTCAACCCAGGCCATGTATCTGTAACACTTGAACTTCTTGGCCACGGGGATGAGGCGCACGACGAAGAACGTCCCCGCCTTGTTCGTGGTGACCTTGTAGGCCTTCTTCTTGTGCGCGGTTGCCCAGGCGCGCGCCCCCGCGGGGGTCTTCACCTTCGTCTTGGCGAGCCAGACATCTACGGCGGTTGAACTGGCCCAGGGACCAGCACACACGTCACGCTTGGGCACCGGCAGGCTCCTTTCGCGTCCTCGCGTAGGCGAAGAGACCGATGATGGACCCCACCACCGCGACGCCCAGGGCAATCTTGAGGAACTTCGAGCTGCGCTCGACCGGCGTCTCTCCCGTATCCGCGGGTGGAGTCGCGCCAGGGCCACTCGTCCCCGTGGTCTCCTCGATGATCTTCTCCAGGCTCGGGGGCTTGGCCTCGATCCCGCGGCGGTTGACCTCGATCTTGGAACCTCCAGGACCCTCGGCCGAGAAGCCGCAGGGGACCTTGCCGATCTTCACGCCGAAGACCTTGGCGTCGCACATGTCGACGCCCGCGAGGCCCATCGCCCCCAGGGCGGGATCACGCGCGAGGCCAGCGCCGCGAAGCTGGGCCTGCCGGTCGACCAGGTAGGCCAGCAGTTCCCTGTGGATCCCGTCGCCCTGCTTGACGCCGTCCCAGGATCCCTGGCGCCCACCCGCGCGCCAGATCCCGTCGAACGTGCCGCCGTGGGGGGCGACGACCCATTGGAACGACCCGCGGGTGCCGTCGGACCGTGCGAACGTGCCCTGGACAATGGCACGCCCGTCCTGACCGCGGGAGACCCGCCCGACCATCTGGCCGTGGCGGTCCATATCGGTGGCGACGATCTTGCCGTTCTGCTCAACCACAAACAGGACGTAGGCCTCCCCCCGGTTGCCCGTGCCGCCGGAGCGCCACGTCCCGGTGATGGGCTTGACGGCGCGCTGCGCCGCGCGCTGCATCATCCCGTCGGGCCACAGGAGCTGCGCCCGGTCGTCCCGCCGCCGCCCCGTCACGTTTGTCGCCAAGATACCTCCTAGTGCGCGGCGTGGGCCTTCCCACAGTGGGGGCACCCGCCTACCCCGTGGGGCTTCCCACAGTGCGGGCACTTTCCCTTGGGAGCCGACGGCGCGCCGGGCTGCCCCGCGGGCCCCGCCGTCGTCGGCGCAAACGCCACGGCAAGCGCCCGCCCGAGGTGGGCAAGGCCCTTGAGGACGATACCGGCCTTGATGTCCTGGTTCATCGCGCTACCTCCGCGCGCGAGGGTACTGCGGGCGTGCGCAACCTCAACTCGTCGACCCTTGCGCGCCGGATGGCCGCATAGCCCCCAAGTACCCTCCCGCCCAAGAACAGGAAGACCGCGCCCCCGATGGCGACCCACAGCCACGGAAACCCCTGGTCCCTCTTGATCCCAGGGAGGTCACAGGCCCCGAGGACTTGGGCCGGGAGCCCGGTCACCTGGTTCAGGCAGAGGTTGCGGAGGATATCCTCGGCGATCTGCCCCCCGGCCCCCGGCCAGATTTCCTCCATAACCCCGAGGCTGAACCCCCAGGGCATGTACCAGTACTCCTTGACCCACCACGCGATGTTGCTGACGACCTCCTCGGCGTGGCGAACCATATCCAGGCGCGCTTGGCGCGACATCCGCTGCGCCTCTACCTGGAGCTTCTCGGGCGTCGTCTGGCGTGCTAGATCATCCACGACCGCCTGGGTGGTCAACCCCAGCTTGACGGCCACTCCGGAAGGGATCAGCGCCTCGTAGGGGACCTCTTGCGTAGGGCGCCGCACGCGAGCAAACCACGCGAGATCCCCAGGGGCGCGCTCGAACCCGATCAGCTCCAGGCGCTCCCCAGGCTTGATAGAGGGCTGGCGCATAGCCCCGCGGGACAGCGCCGAACCGGCCAGTCCCAGAAGTCCGCCGCCGGGGTAACCGATCCTCATCGGCGCGACCCGGCCCAGAGGAGCAAGACCACTCCAGCGGCGGCCGCCACCCCCACCAGCGTGGAGTTCGCCCGGAGCCACACGCCCGCGCTGTCCAACCAGGGCACGTCGACCAACGGTGGCGTACCGTTGCCCCCACTGGCCCGCTTCTGCTCCTTCTCGCGCTCCGTCTGCGCCGGTGGGAGGAGACCCGAAGTGATCGCCAGGTTCTGCGGGATGAATACCTCTTTGCCACCGCGGTGCGCGGCCACTACGTAGCCGCTGTCCCCCACCATTTCCTCGCTGTGGGGTGTGAACTCGTCCCTGCGCGCCGTCCAGTTGCGCCCGCCAGGATCCTGCACGTAGAACGTCCCACCTTCGTACTTGGTCACCCAAGAGGCACCGCGCGGAAAGTCCTGCGTCTCTGTCTCTGCCCAAAGGTTCCACCAGGAGCCGCGACCACCGAGCCCCTCGGCGCGGGCGAGGCCATTGATCTCGGCGATGCTGTAGCCACCAAGCGACAGCATCCCGCCGCCCGAGTAGGACTCGCCACCGACCGAGCCGGTCGACAGGGGCTCCAGGAAGTCGGAGGCGGGATCACGGCCCCAGTCGTGGATCTGGTGGTCGTAGGGCGAGGGGAAGAACGTCTGGTGCAGGCGATCCCGGAGGTCGCCGTTGCCCATGGAGACGATCGACCTGGTGTCGCGCTGCGTCCGGCGAACAAGCCCAGGCTGGAGCCGCGAACGCTGAAGGGCCGTCTGCGCCGTTGCCGTGGCATTGGTCGGCGGGACGCGGTAGGCCACCTGGTAGATACGGCGCAGGCGCGCCCCCACGCCGTCGGGCATGGGGGCGACCCCGTCCCTGGCGGCCTTCAAGCTTGCGATCCCGTCAAAGCCCATGATCATGGTTCAGTCTCCCGAGCGCCGCCAGGCCGAGAACAGGCCAAGGCTAGCGCACTCACGCGCCTCGTCGACCGACAACCCTTCCGCTACGAACCCCTGGAAGCCAACGTAGACGTCCGTGGTAGCGTTGATCCCCCCTTCGAGGGCCTCTACCTTGAAGGCCTCGTCCGGGCGAACCAAGACGGGGCGCTCGAACATCCACGTGTTCGTGCTCCGGTCTACGAGGGTTGGCAGGAGGATACGCCGCCAGGTCATGTAGCGGTCTTCCTGCGCCCCACCGGTCAGGAACATGTTGATCGAGATGTTGGAGAACACCGAACCAACAGCCGACGCCGCGTCGGCGGAGACCGTCCCGAAGACGACCTTGTTGAGGAGCACCGGGAAACCGCTATCGTTTCGCAGCGTCGCGATCTGGAATGGGCGCGACGACGACGCAGGGACATTCTGGACGTAACCCATGAGGGCCTGGGGACGAACCTGGGCCGTCGCCAGCTTCCACCGCAGCATCCCCACGCGGGCGCGCAGCTCCCACCGCAGGGCCTCCCCCTCGGCCGTGGCACAAACCGGCTCGTCGGAGAGGAGCAACGGGAGCAGCACGCTGTTCGTCCAGACCCCGGAGCGCCACGCCGCCGTCGGGTAGATCCCGAGGCCGATGGCCTCCCGAACTTCCGCTGCCGTGATCGCGTTGCCGAGGACGACCTCCCCGAGGAAGCTCACGTACGCGCCGGTGCCCGCGCCTCCGGGGTTCTCTAGCCTGGCGAAGATCGAGGCAGCCGGGGCGAATACGTGCGGGCGGTCCAGCTCCCACGTATTCGAGTCGAGGGCGAACAGGCCCGCCAGGAGGATCGCGTTCTTCGACAGGGGCTTGGCCCGGTCGTTGTCGATGATCCGCAGGGCGAGGTTCCCAGGGACTGCCCCTGCAGCCGAACCCGCCACGGTGGTCCCGCCCCACGCGCGCATCTGGGACATCACCCAAGGACCCTTGAACGGGTTCTTGAGGTCGCTGATCTCCAGGATCCCGTAGCTCCCCCCGGTGACCGACGCCACGCGACTCTCCGAGCCGAACGGCAACATCTCCGACCGCCGCAGCTTGTCGAGGAGGTGGACAGCACGGTCGCAGACCCGCGGGTCTACCCCGAAGCTCAAGTCCAGCTCGGGGAGACGCTCGGGGAGAGGCGCGCTTGGCCCCCTGCTCAGCGGCTCAACGGGCTGATCGGCGATGCGTCCCAGGATCATCGGTGTGCCTCGTGGCGAAGCCCCACGGCCATTCGCGCCGCGCCGCGATGGAGGCCCGCGGCCATCAATTCCGCACCCGCTCCATCAGCGGGTAGAGCCCCAGGGCCACAGCGGCTCGGAGGTCGGCCTGGGATACACCACGAACGGCCTCCCCGAGGTACGCGACGTCCACGTCGGTAGTCCCATCGACGTTCTCCTCGCGCAGCGTCGTCTGCATGGGGCTCCCGAACGCGAGGATGTGCGGGTGCTCGAAGACCAGGGAGTTGTCCGCCCGCGAGACGAGCACGGGGGCCAGCGTGAACTGGTCCGTGATGTCGTACACCTCGTCGATGGACTTGATGAAGAGCGAGATGTTCGAGAAGATCGCCGTGACCGCGGAGGCTCCCAAAGACGTCGCCGTCAGGATACGCATGCGCTGGATCGCCAACGGTCCCCGCTGGTCGTTGCGGTGGTCCTCCCGAGTCATCGGGGTGATCGCGTTCTGCGCCAGGTTCGAGGTGAGGCTCCCGAGCCCGTAGGCTTGGTAGTCCGCGGCCCGCAGGATCTCCCGGAGTCGCGCAACTCGCAGGCGGAGGTCCTGGAGCAGATCGTCGACCTCACCTACGAGGCGCGGCGGGCGCTTCCCGAACAGGGAGCCAACCAGCGCGACCTGGTCCCAGGGGGACGTCTGCCGTCCGGCCAACGGGTAGACGCCCAGGGCGATCGCCTCCCGAACCTCCTCGGCCGTCATGTCCCCGGCGACCACCTCGCCATGGAAGGCGATGTACACGTCGGTCGTCCCGTTGACGTTGCCTTCGGTGAGCTGCACCAGGAACCCGTGCAGCTTCCCCAGGACGTACGGCCGGTCGAGGTACAGCGTGTTGCTCCGCAGCGACCCGAACACCGACAGGTTGAGGGTGTTCTTGAAGAACGTCACGTCGGCCTTCTGGTCGATGATCTGGATGCTGACGTTCGAGAATAGGGCCCCAGCCGCCGACGCGCCGAGCGATGCCGCGGTGAACATCCGGATCTTGGTGACGATGAATGGCCCTTCCGCCTGGTTGCGGAGGTCGGCCAGGGCCATGTCTGTGATGGCCGCCTGCGTGAGGTTGTTGGAGTTCGTCGTCAGCACGTACGGGCGCAGCGTGCAGCGCGAGAGCTTGTCGAGGAGATACACCGCCCGCTCTGCGAGCGCGCTCTCCAACCCGTAGACACGGCTCCGGGCCTCTACGTTGGGCAGGCTTGGCATGGGCCAAGTGTGGCATGGGGCCTCTCGGGGCGCAAAGTTGGTCGGGCCGCGGTGTCTTACGCGACAGCCCTTCGGTCTTATACAACACTAACCGCCGCGGGAGAACTTGCGCCCCGCGAGGCTCGGCGTACCATGGAGACGTGGCACAGCGCGTCCAAGCGGTATCCCTCGGGGCGGGCGCGATCATTGTCGTCGAGCCCCTCAACGTCTGGCGGAAGTTCACGCTGGCGCTAAGCGCCGCGACAGGCGGCCCCGCCTACCTCGGGTTCTCCCCCGACGTCCTCTCCACCAACGCCTTCGCACTCCCGGTCGGCTCCGTCATGGACCTCACCCTGGAGCCCAACATCCCCCTGTGGGCCATCCGGGGCACAGCGGGCGACGTCCTCACCCTCATCGAGTACACCCGAGTCTCCCCCTACCAGGCGTGACCAAGGAGGCCACCACCAATGTCGCGGAACCCGTACCCATACGATGGGCTCGGAAACCCCGGCCCACCTCGCGGCCTCTTGATCGCCCTCGGCGTGCTCGTGGTCAGTGCCGTGGGTTGGTTCCTCTGGAAGCGCACCGCCGAGGCTAGCGTACCGGAGGGCGAGGATCTGGTAGCGCGCTGGAAGCATATCGGGGGGAAGTTCAACCGCGCCGCGGCACAAGCAGCCTGTCCCACAACGAGCGCTCGGCGCGTGGAACCGGCTGACGCAAAAGCCGCGTACCGCACTGCCCGCGACTGGGCCATGGCCGGATCCCTCATGCCTGCTCCGGCCGAAGTCGTTGCCGCGATCGCGCTCCTAGAAGGCCACGTCCTCCTGGGAACGTGGACCGTGCGCTGCAAGGGTCTCGCGAACCGGATTCCTGTCGTCTAGAGGG
>ERZ1292629.1318-Hain-H43-01um-R1-1318-length-24730-cov-7_pt1 | contig 24730 bp, 33 predicted proteins | sample MGYA00564399_ERZ1292629 | MGnify/ENA primary metagenome ERZ1292629 (study PRJEB36523, sample SAMEA6512636) | groundwater metagenome | collected 2019-01-08 | study: AquaDiva: Metagenomics assemblies of 32 groundwater samples
ATCTTGACGGAGGGTGGTGCGGAGACCAGAGGCAAAAGTATAGCCGATTTCAGGCATTACCTGGGATTGACTCATGCCTTCCATATTGTATTCAATAGGATCTTCCAACGATAAAACATTTTTGTGGTCTTTATCAACTTCATTCATCATGGCGTACAAGGTCGTTGATTTACCTGATCCGGTGGGGCCGGATATTAAAATAAGGCCGTAGGGACTGTTGATGGCATTCATTATCTGTTCCAGATTTTTTTTGCTTAAACCGAGCTCATTTAATTTTTTTATGCCCTTCTCTTGATCCAAAATACGGATGACCACCTTTTCTCCGAAATAAGTGGGGAAGGTTGAGACCCTGAAATCCACTTTTCTTTCATTTAATCTGGCCGAGAATCGGCCATCCTGCGGTTTTCTTTTTTCGTCAAGCCGCATATTGGACATGATTTTTATTCTGGCCACTACCGCGCTGTGCACTCTTAGGGGCAGGACGATACTGGTGTTCATAATGCCGTCCACCCTAAAACGAACTCTTAAATTTACAGCAGTCGGTTCTATATGAATGTCGGATGCTCGGCCATCTATGGCATATCTTAAAATGGTAGCCACTATTTTTGTAACTGGAGCATTTTCAATGACTCTGGTTCCCCTGCTTTCAGAAGTGCTTAAATCATTTTCACTTTCTGTTTTTTCTCTTTCCTCTTTTTCCTTTTCTTTTTCCTCCTCTGTTTTGCCCTCATCATCATCTTTGGCGCCAATCACAAACTCAGTTTCCAGTTCGGACAGGGCTTTGGTTACCTCGCCGGAAAGGCCTTTGTATAAATTTATAACTTTATTAAAATCGTCTTGGGATATAATAAATGTTTTGAAAGGCAAATTTACTTTGGACGATATGAAATTCAAAGCGTCGCGGGCTGAAATATTATCCGGATCCATCACCCCGACTTCTAACACTCCGTTTTCCACTCCTATCGGAACAAATTGGTAGTAAATGGCGGCTTCCTCCGGAATATAATCAAGCACTTTGCTGGTTATCAAAGAGGGGTCAATATTCTTGACGGGCATAACGTAATATTCGGCTTTGGCTCTTAAAATGTCTTCTTCGCTAACCCCCAAAGACAAAATCATCTCTTCCATATTTTTTCCGGAAACCCCCGTTTTTTCTCTTATGGAAGAAAGGTCCTTTGTTTCAATAACGCCCTGTTTTACAAGAACATCTAAAATGCTCATGGTGAAAATGGATTTTTCCTGCCAATAGGCAGAGATATGAGCGGAGTTTCAATGCTTTTGAGGGACTTAAATTTTTGATCTTCCATTACGCTCATATCAAAATTTACGCTCTCGACCTCCTTTAATATGCTTTCTACTCTAGCGCTGGCGGTAATATTTTCTTCAACTAACGATTCCGTGTCAGACGATACAAACATAGTTTTATAAGCCAAAATTAGAAGCCCCAAAAGAATTATGGCCAAAATAATAGTGCGTTTGTTTTTTAAATTTTTCATCATGTTAGAAATTTATTGTGATTATTTAAGCCAATATGTCTCAAATTCAACGCTATACGAATAAATCTCATCTTTTTGAATCCCCAATTTTACAGATCTTATGTCTAAAATTCGCAAACTTTTTTCCAAATCATCCATGAAAGCGTTAAATTTGTCATAGGAAGCGATGAAAGAAAATCCTATAATTGCCGACTGATATGATTTTGGGGGCTGAGTTTCTTCTGTTGATTCTCCGGCAGGAGAGCTGATTTCTTTTGAGGATATTTTATCAATTGATATGCCATACTTTGCCGCCACTGCATCAATCTGAGAAATCAATCTTACAAAATCCAAAGAACTGGGTAAGATTGTTTCTATACTTTTTTTGTCTGTGTCGGATATGGTGTCAAATTTTGTTAATAATTCATCTTTTTTATTTTCAATATTGCTGACCATTTCCAAAGAGTCGTTGTATTTCTGCTTTTGGTCCAAAAGAGCGGTCAAATTCCCCATCGGGGAATAAATAAAAGCGTACCCGATGGAGAGGGTCAGTATTATATATGAAAGTATTGAAATGCCGCTCATCCCGTTAGAAATTTAGCTTCTAAAAGTTCATTTATTAATTTTAAGTGTAATGTGTATTTCATGATATTTCTAACGGGACTCATATTTTAAACATTATTAATTAAGGCGAATAAACAGAAATTTGCGGATCAACTGAAATCGCCAAATCAAAAGAAACCAAACCCTTATCCGCCAAAGTCAAATTTGAAAACAATATCGACTTGAAATATTTATTTTTGGAAAATACATTTTCCTGTAAAGCCACACCAGCATAACTGGTTGCCTTCCCCTTCAAATTGACAGTCAACTCCCCCTCTTTTAAATTGCTATAACTAAAATCAATAAATTGGACCGAGCTGACAGTGGAAGAGGACAGGGCTTCCAAAAAATTTGATATTACCTGGTGCCTTAAAACAATTGATTTGGCAGTATCCAACTTTTTTCCAAATTGGGACATGTCATTTATGGTTTTTTTATCTATATTTTTTTCCGATTCCGCCAACTGGGACTGCAGATTTTGAATATCGCTTTTTATGATTCCTTTATAAAAATACATGGCCACAGAAAGAATTATTGAAGTGACAAACAAAGAAACGGCTAAAACGCCAAGCACGCCGGCTTTCTTTTTTTTGAAAACCTCCTCGGTTATCGGATCTTTGGGAATAAATGATGACTGAAAATCAGATGCCATAATATGTGTCTTAATTATACCCCATTAATAAATGCAAGTGTAATAAATTGTTGATTACTTTTGAAAAAGATTATTATAATTCCTGCAAACAACGCAGAGCGGCGCCGACGGCGACGGTAAATTCGGGACCGGTTATTTTGAGGGTCTCCCGCAAAAAGGCCGGTGTTTCCACTTTTTCAAAAGGATCGCCGGAAATCACTTCCACTTTGAAATTCTGAGCCGCCAAATCCCTAAAACCATGCAAAGCCGAGCCGCCGCCGGTTAAAAATACCGACTTTATATTCTGATTTCTCTTTTTTTGAAATTCAAACAAAAATCTGTTGGCTTCGGAAAATATATTATCAGCGATAGTGGTCACTGTTTCTGAAAGATCCACCCCGTCTGCTGTTTTGCCCATGCCGACAGACCTCTTAATTACTTCCGCCTCTTCTATGGGAATTTTAAGCACTCTGGCGATGTTGGCGGTTATGTCTTGAGAGCCGCTGTTTATGGTGTGCGAATGCTGAATTAAACCTCTATCTACCGTATATAACTTAGTGGTGGCAGCGCCCATATCAAAAATCATAATCGGCCCTTTTATGCCTTCCAGGATGGCCCTCAAAGAACTGAAAACTTCTATCTCAAAAAATTTGGCTGTCAAACCGGTCCTGGTAACAATTTCTTTATATTGATTGATTATATTATTGTGAATGGCAACCAGCAGGATATTTAAGGTCTTCATTTTGCCTTTGTCCTTCAATCCGACATTATCTTCTTCAACTTCCGACTTAGGTATTATTGACCAGTCAATGGTCACATCCGATATGGGCACTGGTATGTATTTGCGAGCTTCTATAAGCACCATGGAATCAAGTTCTTTTTGCCCAAGAGCCGGCATTTCTATTATGGAAAGCAGGGAGGCCTTGAAAGGGATAGCCAAACCGCAAACTTTGGTTGTAATGGCCACCTCTTTTTCGGCCAAAAGATCATTCATGGCTTGCGCTATCTTTTTGGTAGGCAGATTGGTGGACTGGCCGATTGAGACCCCGCCATAGGGACCCAGAGAAAGCTCTCCGTATGTTTCCAGTACGGCTTTGTTTCCTTTTTTTTGGAGTTGTACCACTTTTATAGAAGAAGAGCCAATGTCAATCCCCAGAGCGCTGGTATTTTTCTTCTTAAAAATATCGGAAATGAAACTCATATTGTTATTATACTACTTTAAAATTCTATGTTTTTAAACTATTTCAAACAACTTTTTGAATCCCGCGGTGTTTATCCAATAATTATTAGAATTTTTATTCAGAGCTTTAATTATATCTTTATACTGGTTTTTTAATTTATTCTGTTTTTTTGTTGAAACTTTTTTATCGCCAATTTCTAACAAAATATTTGAATAAATTCCATCCAAATAGGATACAAAATGGTAGTTATTTTTTGTGGGTTTGTTTTTAATTAAATCTATTATTTCTTTAACCTGTTTATCTTGACCGCCACCTTTTGTACTCATGTGCTTAGCTTCAAGAAAATAGATGTCACTACTATTCTTAATAATCAAATCCAGCGTCTTATTTTGTGTTTTTTTACCAATAGAAATACCAAAATTATCCTTAATTTTTTTAAGACAAAAATCGCCACCTTTAGAAAATTGAGCAATAGATTTTTCATTTTTTATAAACTCATCATATTTTTTTGTAAGGATGTATTTGTCTCTTTCTAAAACTAAAATTAATTTTTTCTCGCCGACTTTACCTTTTTTTCTGGATGATCCTTTGTCAATCAAAGCTTGTATCCATTCGCTTGGCACAATTTCATTCAAATCTCTTTTTTCTATATAAATTCTTGTAATCTCTTCAAGAAGATTTCTATTATTAGAAACTTCATCAATATTTGAGTCACAGGCGTTTATAAAACAAGCAAACTCAGAATAACTTGCGTATTCTTTGATATCAAAAATGAGAGTATTAAATAATTCATTTAAAACCATTTCTGATGATTTTTTATCGCAAATTTCTTTTATAGCTATCAATTTATTTTTTATTTTCTTCGTTTTTTCTATATATTTATCCAAATTCATATCCTTTTCTAAAAATATGTATGCTGAATCAAGAAAATTTTCTTTATTTTCTTTGCAATAATTTAGTAAATCTAAATTTTTCATATTTTTAATTAAAAACAAATTGTCCATTAGTTGGAATATTAAATTTCGTTAAATAAATATAATTTAATAATTTATAAGCAAAATCAAAACTTATTCTTTTCCTATTATTATCTCTAAAATTTGTCAAAAATAAAGAAAGGTGTTCTTTGCGAGCTTTTTCAAGTTCTTCATTAAAATACAGGACCAATTTTTTTTGTTCATCTATAGTAAGAGATTTTCGTAATAAAAGGTGGGCCATATTTCTTGATGTGTTCTTGCCAATTAACCCGCAAACCTGATATTTTCTTATATCCTCAAGTTGAATTTTTTTACCATTTTTTGAGTCAATGGCTCGTAAAAATAAAATATTATTTTCTATAGCATTTTTTAAATTTTTATCTATTGAATATTCTTCAATATCTTTTATATTATTAAATGCCATTTTTATCTTAAATGGTCCATCTTTTATATGATCAGTTGTTAAACGGTAAACTCCAAGTACATTTTTTGATAAATTAATTTTGGAGATGAATTCTCCTCCAAGTTGCCAACCAGAATTTTTTGATAATTCTAAAGAAATTTTTGTATTTTCTGGGAAAATAACCGCATCAATTTTTATTTTATCTCTATCTTTTGTTTTTCTTTTATAGTAAAAAGAAATTACATTGTAAGTTGTGTCTTCAAATACTTGTTGACAAAAAATGTTTAACTTTATAATGTCAAATTTATTAAAAAATAGATTCCTTATTTTTTCAGAATTTTCTGCGGACAAAAAATTTAACGGAACTATTATCATACCCTCTTCGGAGTTCAAGATTGATTTTATGGAAACTTGGTATAAATCTTCAAAATTAGAATTTTCTCCTACAAAATATAATTCTTTTGTTTTTTGGTCAGCTTTGTTTTTGTGTAAATAAGGGGGATTCGTAATTACAAAATTGTATTTCTTTGGATTATTTAAACTATCATTTTTCAATACTTCTTTTCTGTTGACATATTTTTCATCAACATCAAAACCAGAAACATTTTTAGCTCCATGTTTTTTTGCCCACAATATTAAATCTTGCGACCCCGCAAATGGATCGGTAACATCTTTACTTTTTACATATTGATCTAGACCATTCAGAATATACTCTGAATTTGTGGTAAAAAATTGACCTAATTGTTGCTTTTTAGACATAATATAGATTATTTACTATTGTAGTATTATTATAGCATGTGGAAGAAAATTGTTGAATTCGTTCAAAATCTCCTGGCGCCGGAAAACATTAGAATCCGAAAGCTTTTGGATCTGGAGACGGGCATAATGTGGGATCTTTTGCCTAAATCAGTTGTTTATTCAAAAGATATTTTTGTTCTTTTTGATTATCAAAATAAAATTGTCCGGCTCATTGTCAAATCCATAAAATACAAAAATAATGCCGGCTTGAGAAAACGCCTCGCCGGTTATTTGTATGAAGAAATAATTGATATGTCTTCAGAAATTTCTCTTTTTGAAGGCGCTCCGCCACTCCTTGTGCCAATGCCTATGAGCAAAAAAGAAAAAAGGAATCGGGGCTTTAATCAGTGCGAAGAATTGATGGGAGAAATAAAAAAGTTGGGAGGCGAAAATATAGAAGTTTCTTACGGTACTTTAAAAAAGACGAGAGAAACCAAGAGACAAACTGAACTAAACAGGGAAGAAAGAATTTTGAATGTTAAAAATAGTATGAGTGTTCCTGATTTATCCCGAAGTTGGACTTCGGGCAAAGAAGTGAAAATTAAAAATCGCGTTGTAATAGTTTTGGATGATGTCTACACCACCGGCGCCAGTTTAGCCGAAGCCCGCCGCGCCCTTCTCTCCGCCGGTGCCAAGAGAGTAATTGGATTATTTATTGCGCATTAATTCATAGCGATCAACTTTTTGATTCAAATTATTTTTTATTATTTCAATATCTGATTGAACAACATCTAATCTTTGATTAATACTATCCACTCCTTCTTTTACAATTTTAAATCCATCTTTAGTTTGCTCTTGAAGTATGCCTAAATATCTTTCTGTTTTTTTGTTTGAATCCGATTGAACCCTTTCTATTATTTTTTCAATATCTTTATTTATCATACGCCCTATTATATTAAATACAGAGATTAGGTCAAGTTGTTAAAAAGAAAACCGCTCCGTAGAAAACTGGAGGCAGTTTTCAAACGGAAGCGATTTGTTCACAGAGAAGCGATAGCCGTCCCAAGAGCCCCTTCGTCTCTTTTCCAGGCATTTAGATAAATCTGCTTTAACTTTATAACCGCTATTTTTATACTACTCAGCACTTCTTAAGACAGAAGTATCATGTTTCTTTTGTCCTATTTTTGTTCGTTTGTCCATGTTATTTTTAATTATTTTCTACTAACTTATATATTATATCATACATACCGAACAAAAACCGAAAGTTATCCACAAATTATAATGGTATTATAAACAAGAGATTTTATAATTAAAATATGCAAAAAAACCTTACACCACAAAAAAAGAAAATATTAGACTTTATAAATTCGTATTCTATTAAATACGGCTTTTCCCCTTCTTTCGAAGAAATGAAGAAAAAATTAAAACTTCACTCCGTATCTACTATTCATCAGCATATAGAAGAATTAAATAAGTTCGGATATTTGAAAAAAAGAAAAAATCAGAAAAGATCAATTAATATCAGTAACATTGACTCAATGGTAAAAATTCCATTGCTCGGAACTATTGCCGCTGGTGAGCCGATTGAGGCGATTCAAGATAAAGAAATGATTGCTATTCCAAAAAACAAATTTCCTCACCCATCAGAAATTTACGCTCTTCGCGTAGCCGGAAATAGCATGATTGATGAAAATATTAACGATGGTGATATTGTTTTGGTAAAACAACAAAATGTTGCAGAAAATGGACAAAAAGTAGTTGCTTTAATTGATAATCATGAAGCAACTCTGAAGAAATTCTACAAAGAAAAAGGGTATGTTCGGTTGCAACCAGCAAATAAGAATATGGAACCACTTATCTTTCAAAATGATCGCAATGTCTCAATACAGGGCATCGTACTTGATATTATTCACGAAGAGGGCTTCCCAACAATTCAACTTCCGAACTACAAGGAAATGGAAAAATATGAAGAACTGCCACTAAACAAAATTATCTGTGGCGATGCGGTAAGAGAACTTAAAAAATTTCCCAATAAGTCTGTTGACTTGGTTGTTACATCACCTCCTTATGATGAAATTAGAAAATATAATGGCTTTAGTTTCGATTTGCACGCTACCGGCAAAGAAATATATCGCGTTCTAAAAGAGGGTGGCGTAGCAGTAATGGTTATTCAAGATCAAACAAAAAATTTTGGCAAGTCCCTCACCTCTTTTCGAACAATCGTTGACTGGGTTGATAATATCGGGTTTAAATTATTTGAAACGACTATTTATAGAAAATATGGCGCGGAGGGTGCTTGGTGGAATAAGCGTTTTCGTGTTGATCATGAATATATGCCAATTTTCTTAAAAGGAGAACGGCCGCAGTATTTTAATAAGGAATCATTAAAAATTCCTTCTAAACATGGTGGCAAGACAATGACCGGTGGCGGTACCCGCCTTACCAATGGCACTAGGATTGCCACTCGCTCAATCACTATCAATCCCACGAAGTGTCGTGGCACGATTTGGGAATACATGACGGCCGGAGACGGTACTCGCCTCAAGCATCAACATCCAGCGACATTTCCCGACAAACTACCTATAGATTTTATTCAGTGTTTTTGTCCCGAAAATGGACTGGTACTGGATCCATTTGTTGGGAGCGGAACAACGGTCTTAGCGGCAATTAATTTAGAAAGAAATTATATCGGAATTGATATATCTCCAGAGTATTGCGAATTAACTAAAAAACGAATAAGGGAAGAGAGTGATATTTCTAATAAAAAATTATTTTAAGGCAAAACATCTGGTTGTTCCAGTGTATACTCCATTGAAACATTTCCAGTGATTGCTAAAGATAAAAAATTCTCTTGCACGGCCTTATTAAAAGTTCTTACTCCAGGTTTAACTATTTTTTTAGTAAATTCATAAAGACAAAAATCATCAAAAGTCCATCTGGACTTATCAAATTCCCAGCCAGTATTTTCAGACAAAAATCCTAAGTAGTCCGTTGTTGATTGAATACAAATATCTGAAAAAGATGTTTTATATAAATTAAATGATGATTTTTTAATTATATTCTTCTCAGAAATTAGAATTTTGTCTTTCTTTTCTTTTACGAACCTTTGGATATATTCAACATATTCCTTGTTAATTTTTAATAATGTTGTTTCTTTACTAAGCATTCTATTTAAAACATGGCCACTATTTTCGGCTCCCAAATAAAGCAACCAGTCCCTAAGATTTTCCGAATATCTATCTAAAAACCGATTTATTGTTCCGTCTGCCTGAAGCACCACAAAGAACGACTCATCAGAAAATTCAATATCTTTTACGCTGCCAATAATTGAAATCAAAAGATGAATTGTACCCATTGGATATTTTTTAGAAAAATTTTCCTTAAAAGTGCGGTATCGTAAATTGTTGGGATTCAAACAACTACTATAATTACTTAAATTAATTTCTGTGTTATTTTGTCTTAAAAGAGAAATATGATGACCTATACTTTTTATGTTTGGACGATATATTTCAGTGTCTAAAAAGATGCAATCTTTGACTTTAATATTATTTTTTAAAATTAAATTTTTACCATTATCATAATAACCGACAATTTTCCAGTTTAAAAAATGGGACATGAATAAACCACATAACATTCCATCGGCATCCGGACTTATAATGCAATTTTGCTCTTTCTGAATCAACCAAGGATATTTTTCTATAATTTCTTTATAATTTATTTTTTCATTCATATTGCAAACCTTACCACCCGCCCAACTAAAAATCAAGAAAAATCTTTTATTATTATTTTTATCCCCATTTTCCAAGCTCAAAATTGGAACGGCTCAATAAGGAATGCCGTTGAGCCGTTTGGTCTTCCCCCTCATTAGACAAGAGGAGGGTAGGGTTTGAAAGAAATTTGAAGATGACCTTTTGGGGCAGAATCTTCAAAGGTCATCTTCCGGAAAGGAGAAATTATTTTTTCTTAAACGGAAATCCCAGAGCTTTAAAAAATTCCAAAGTGTCGGATTTGTTTTTCAAACTGGTGACAATGGTGGCGGAAAAACCAAAAACATCTTTGAGGTCTTCGTCAGCCGTTTCTGGAAATACAACATGCTCCTTGACAGACAAAGTGTAATTTCCCATTTCATCTATGGCATCGGGAGAGATGCCTCTGAAGTCCTTGGTGCGGGGCAAAGCGATATGAAAAAGGCGATCAAGGAAACTCCACATTTTTTGTCCCCGCAAAGTGACCTGAACACCCACAATATCTCCTTCGCGCGACTTGAAAGAAGCGACCGATTTTTTGGCTCCCCTTTTGATTGGTTTTTGGCCTGTGATTTTAGCCAGCCGGTCAATGACAATGTCTATTTTCTTTTTGTCGCTGAATGAGCCCACACCGGCATTAACCACTACCTTTACGATTTTGGGAGATTGCATAATGTTCTTTAGCTTGAGTGTTTCTTTCAAGTTTTTATATGAGTCCTTAACTTTTTCTTTTGTTAGCTTCATGATATTTAAATTAACCTAATTATTCTAATTGACCTAATTGGAAATTGTTCATTGGGATTTTTTTAGAATAATTAGTATAATTAGAAATTAATTAATTTTCTTAACATTAGAAACATGCACCGGAGCCGCCTGTTCTATTATTTTGCCTTTTTCGTTGCTCTTTTTTGGCCTCTGATGCAATTTCTTTTTATTTATTCCTTCCACTAATACCATATCAATCTTGGGAAATGCCTTTATCACGGCGCCCGATTTGCCTTTATCTTTGCCCGTGATCACTATTACTTTGTCTCCTTTTTTTATTTTCATCCCGTTAGAAATTTATTTTAATTAATGTTTTTCTTAATTTCCCGTTTATTTCTAACGGGATTCATGTTTTTAAATAACTTCCGGCGCCAAAGATACTATCGTTTGATATCCCAACTCGGCAATTTCTCTCGGTATGGGGCCAAAGATGCGACCGGCCCTGGGGATAATCTCTCCCTTTTTTTGATCCACCACAATCACAGCATTTTCATCAAAGCGAATATAGGAACCGTCTTTCCTGCGAAGAGGCGACTTTTGACGAACAACCAAACCCGTAAGCACCGATTTTTTCTTTATTTCTTTGCTGCGAGGTTCTGCTTTTTGGACAGAAAAAATAACCAGCTCGCCGATTTTGGCATATCTTTTTTTGGAACTGCCGAGTATTTTGAAAACACGGCCGATTTTGGCGCCAGAATTATCCACTATTTTTACCAGTGATCTTGGTTGAATCATATAATTATAAAATGTTTATCTTTTGACATTGGTCGGCATTCTTTTATTTTTACTTTATTTCCTATTTTTTGGGTATTGCCGGTGTCATGAACTTTATATTTCTTGCTTACTTTGTAATATTTCTTGTATTTTTTATGCTTCACAAATCTGGTAACCAAAACTACGCAAGTATCTTTCATTTTATCCGAGACGACAATTCCTCTCAAAATTTTTTTGCCTATTTTTTTTTCTTTTTTTTCTTCCATAATTCTTAGTTTGATTTACTCACTATGAATAATTCATATTTCTTAATTCCGTTTTTATCCTGGCTATATCTTTTTTGATATTTCTCTGCTCTTTAACATTTTTGCTTTTGCTGCCAGCCACCCCAAATCTAATGTTGCGCAAAGAAATGCTTTTTTCATTAAGCTCTTTCATCAAGTCAATCTTATTCTTTTTTGTTTTTTCTTTTTTCATTTTATTCTCTTGCTACTATTTTTGTTTTAACCGGCATTTTGGTGCCGCCCTTGCGCAATGATTCAATGGCCACTGGAGTCAGGGCACCATCCACCTCAAACATCACTTGTCCGGCCAAGACCCTGGCGCAATATCCCTCTATATCTCCCTTACCCTTGCCCATTTTCACCTCGGCCGGTTTTTTGGTAAAGGGCATATCGGGAAAAACGCGTATCCAAACCCGGCCGGTTTTGCCGAGGTTGTGGGTAATGGCTTTTCTAGCTGATTCTATTTGGTTGCTTGTAATTCTGCCGGGAGTTATCGCTTTAAGCCCATGAGAACCGAAGGAAACTTTTATATTGCGTGTCGCCGGACCCACCTTTTTGGGATTTTCCCGCATGGTATGCCATTTTCTGTATTTAACTTTTTTAGGAAACAACATGGTATTAAATTATGATTTAACGCTTTTATCTTTATTAAAAATATCTCCTTTATAAATCCAAACCTTTATGCCTATTTTACCAAGCGGCAGCTGGGCTTCATGAAAAGCATAATCAATATCGGCCCGCATAGTTTGCAAAGGAATGCGACCCACTTTTTTTGTTTCTGTTCTTGCCATATTGGAACCGCCCATAATGCCGGAGAGGGTAATTTTGACCCCTTTGACATCGCGATTGGCAAAGGCCTTTTCAACCATCTGCTTGGTCACTCTCCTGAATGGAAGCCGTTTTTCAAGACCTTCGGCCACCATCTGGGCCGCTATCATGGCATTAGATTCAGGCGATTTTATTTCCTTTATGTCTATTTTCAAGTCCTCTTTCAAATTCATGCCGTTTCTTTTCATAAAACGAACCATATCATCTCTCAATTTAGTCATGCCCTCGCCGCTTCGGCCAATGATAAGCCCGGGACGGGAGGTCTCCACAATAATCCTGAAAATTTTGACATTTCTTTCAAATTCTACAGAGCTTATATAAGATCCTTTCAGGCGCTTTTTCAAATATTCAAAAATCAAAACATCGCCTTTCAAGTTTTCTTTATATTTTGATTTCACCCCAAACCAACGTGACCGCCAGTCGCGTATAATTCCCAACCTGTGTGCATATGGATGTACGGTGTGCGACATAATTATTTCTTAGCTTCTTTTTCCGATAAAATAATTTTGATATGCGAGGTGCGCTTGTGAATGGTATGGGCCATTCCATGCCAAACCGGTCTGCGTCTGTATAATATTTTTCCTCCGTCAACTGTAATTGATTTAACCCAAAGATTATCCGTTTTGGCTCCCAAACTTTTGGCATTAGCAATAGCTGAATTCAAAAGTTTATGCAAAGGACTGGTGGCTTTTTTGGTAATAAAATTAAGTCGATTTTTGGCTTCTTTGACTGACTTTCCTCTCAAAGTATTGGCTACCACTCTCACTTTTCTGGGCGATTGCCTGTAACTATTCAGTTGCGCTGTTATCTCTTGCATAAAATTTTAATTATTTTTTGGCTTCAACCGATGCTTTGGCGGATTTGGCGGCATTTATTTCATCCTCTTTTTTCTTAGCTTCCAAGTCCTTTTGTATTTTGCCTCCGTGTTTTATAAATTTGCGAGTCAAGGAAAATTCCCCCAAACGATGGCCAACCATATCTTCTGTCACAAAAACCTCAATGTGATCCCGGCCATTATGCACTCCAAAAATGAAACCGACCATTTCAGGCGCTATCATGCAAGCTCTAGACCAGGTCTTAATAACCCCAGTTTCCTGCGGCTTTTTGCCCTCTATTTTTTTAAGCACCCTTTCGTCCACATAGGGACCTTTTTTGAGTGATCGTGACATAATCTCCCTATTTCATTACAAATTAAAAGCTCCCGCGAGCTTATATAATATACTACCAAATAAGCTTTTATTGTCAATCCAGTAGTGAATTTTGACATTGGCTCCGCTTTGCACGAAGTGCGATGTCAAAATCTACTACTGGATCAATCACATTTTAGGTGGCACCTTTATCCCAAGCAAATTAAGGCCGGATTTGAGGATGTGGGCAGTGGCAGAAGTGAGAGCGATTTTGTAAGGAGAAGCGGGATCGTTTTCGTCTATTATTTTTTCTTTAGCATAAAAACTATTGAATATGGATGCCAGTTCGGTGAGATAAGTAACAATGTAATGCGGCGCGTACTCAATGCCTGCCCTTTCTACTACTTCCGGAAATCTGTACAAATATCTCTCTAATTCTGTTGCGGGAGCAGCCAAAATAATTTCTGAAGCCGTATTTTCTGAAGGAAAATCAGGAACGTCGGCGGAAGAAATTGTTTTGGCTGCTCTGGATTTTTCTAGCACACTATTTGCCCTCACTGCTGTGTACTGCAAATAAGGACCCGAGTCGCCCTCAAAAGAAATGGACTTATCAAAATCAAAAATAATATCTCCCCCGATGGCCTGCCTCAGTATTGAATATTTTATTGCTCCTATAGCGACAATTTCGGCAATCTCTTGTTTTTCGCTTTTTGAAAACTCACGACCAGAAATTTTTTCAAGTATTTTTTCTTTGACTTGATCAATCAAATCTTCCGCAAGAATGACGTTGCCCAAACGTGAAGACATTTTACCCGAAGCAAATCTAAGCATGCCGTGCCCGATATGAATAGTTTTGTTTGCCACCTCTGGTTTTATGAGTTCTGTTGCTTTAAGAACAACTTTGAAATAATCATTCTGTTCGTTGCCGGTGATAACGATTGATTTATCAAAAGAAAAATCTTCATATTTTTTAATGCCCAAACCAAGCTCTTTGGCCTCATAGGTTGGCACCCCTTTTGAATTTACAAAAACTCTTGTATGAAGCCCGTAATTTTCTCCCCTAAAAATCACAGCACCCTCGCTTTTTTCCAAAATATTTTTTTCAAGTCCAAGAGATACAGCTTTTAGTGCGTCTTCTACCACTTCACTTTCCCAAATATTTTTATTAAATTTTGTTCCCAATCTTTCAAACATCTTTTGAAAATGAGAAATGCTTTCTTCTCTGCCCCTTTTATAAAGTTCGTTTATCTTATGGTCAGATTTATCAAAAATTATTTTATTTAATTGGTCTATTTCTTTTTTAGAATTTTCGTCATCTTCATATTTATTATTTCCAAATACATAAGCTTCGTCCCAAGACATTTCCATTTTTTGCATTTTGCCCCAAATGGTTTTGGCCACATGCAAACCGATATCTCCGCCGTATGAAAGCCTTTTTATTTCCGCCCCATTTGCTTCAATAATTCTCGAGATCGATTCTCCGATAGCATTGCTCATCAAATGGCCAATATGAAATTCTTTGAACGGATTAGGGTCGGTATATTCTATAATTATTTTTCCTCGGCTCGCCGAAGTTTTAACGAAGGTGGCTCTTTTTTCATTTACCTCGTTCACCGCCTCAGCAAAAAATTCTTTTGATAAATAAAAATTTATGAAGTTGCCAATATTTTCTATCCTTTCTATTTCTTTTAATTTATTTTTTTCTAACTTTTCCAAATCTTCTTTCAAATTTTCGGAAAAATAGAAAGAGGAGTAGTCGCCGTTCTTTATTTCCTTGGGATGCGCCAACACAAAATCTTCCTCAATTTTGAGTATCTCTTTTACCCAATTTTCTATTTTTTCTTTTATGTTCATTTGAGTTTCTTAAATAATTCGTAAGCAATCATGGCACCATTCAAAGCTCGGTGAACATCTGGTTCTGGCGGAATATTAAACATTTCACAAGCAGTTTTTAAATTCCATTTTTCGCTTTTGTCCATTCCTTTAGCCCAAGCAATGGAAAGTATGTCTAATCTGTGATAATCCATTTCGTCTTGAACCTCGGTTTTCCTAAAAGCCTCGTTCATAAACCCCCAGTCAAAAGTGGCATTGTAAGCGCAGAAGATGCAATTTTTTGTTTTTTCCGCATAAATTTTTATGACTTCTTCCAATGAGCCAGCGTTTTTCCAATTCTCCTCTTTATATCCGTTTCTCTCCAAAGCCGCCGGTATCGCATTTTCAATATGGAGCGGTTTTATCTTTTGATTAAAAGTATCCAATATTTTGAAAGTATTTTGATCAAAAACAACCAATCCTATCTCTAAAATTTCGTGCAATCCAAAAATATCTCCGCTTGTTTCCAAATCAGTCATTGCAATAGGGGCTTCTTTCAGATTTTTAACTTGGACGAAAGCCATTGTCTAAATCTTACCATTTCTGCTATACTTTTAGAAATAACCCCCTTAGTCCCCCTTACATTAAGGGGGAAATAAAAAAATGAGCAATAAAAAAAAGAAAATCATTATATTTACATCGGGGACAAAAGATGGAGGAGGAAGCGGGTTTGAGAATTTAGTTAATGCTACCAAATCCGGCATTTTGGACGCCGAGATTTTGGCTGTAATATCAAATCACCAAAATGGCGGTGTGCGTGAAAAAGCCGATCGTTTGGAAATTAAATTCGTTCATTTTCCCGCCTTCGCTACCCCCTTCGCACAAGGCTACGGAGGGTCGAAGAAAGCTACGGCGGACAAGCCGGCCTCGCCAGCATCCCAAAACGCGACCCCCGATCAATTTGCAACTGCAGAAAATTATAGAAAACTTGCGAAAGGCGCTGATTTGGTTTGTCTTTCCGGCTGGCTAAAATTAGTTACCGGTTTGGATCCAAAAAAGACAATAAACATTCATCCGGGGCCTTTGCCAAGATTTGGCGGAGCCGGAATGTACGGCCATCATGTTCACGAAGCCGTTATAGAAGCGTATAAAAATGGTGAGGTGAAAAATTCAGCTGTATCAATGCATTTTGTGACGGAAGAATATGACGAAGGCCCTCTTTTCTTTTCTCAGTCCGTCTCTATAATGCCAGACGATACCGCCGAGTCACTGGCAAAGCGCGTAAATGAAGCCGAACACAAATGGCAACCCATTATCACCCAAAAAGTTCTCTCCGGTGAAATCTCTTGGGACGGTAAGGATCCCGATTCGCTTAAAGGAGCAGTCTTCAACTAAACATAACCACGCATCACATGCCCAACCTTACACAGGTAAGGGTTTTTTATAAAACAAAAGCCCCCCACTCACCAAGATGAATCGGGAGGCCTGGCAAAAAATGTGCGGAGGATCACTTGTGCTGGACACCTGGCGATTTTTTCATCGCACTCACCGGTGGACCAAAGTGTGTACCCGTCTGAAAATGCCAGTGACATTGATCCTGTAAGCCAGAGAAGAAATTCAGAACTTTTTCCGCTATTTCCTCTTTCTTTTTTCTTGAAACGCGAGAATTCAGCAAAAGAAGCAGTTCGCTGCGCAATTTGGGGTGTTTTTTCAGCTGCTTTTCAAAAACCACAAGCTGAGGATAGGTCAACCCTTTTCCGCCAAAAGACCTTGGTTTGAAAAAGACGACAGCTTCCCGAATTTTTTCTTCAAACTTGCCTTCATCCTTTTTTTCAAGGAAATTTAGTAAGGCATCATTGGTGCACGCGCAAGTTAGAGCTAGAGTTAGTATTTCCATCCTGTCTCGGCCAGCAAAGCAGTTGAACACGTTATTCTCCTTCTATTTACAGGATAATATATTTTTGAAAAAATAACAAAGCTTGTTTAAAACTTGCTTGATTTAAAAGTTGCATCTTGCTCATATGGCTTTTTGTTTTTTAAATTGAGCTCGGCGATTGCTAGTTCGGTCCCCAAGTAAATCGCGTGGTCGGTATTTAGAAAATTTGATGTAGCGATTTTGTCTCGCAATTCGTAAGCAGTTTTGCCTTCGTACTTCTCCAACTCCACGCCAGTTTCGGGGTGAAGTAGGGATACGATAATTTTTTTATTTTCTGTTTTTATTTGATAATTGCCCCTAGAGTCGCTGCAAGTTTTTGCCAAAGAATTATATTTTTTTAAGACCTCTTCAACTTGCTGATAATAATTATTATAAATTTGGGCGCTTCCCGAAATTATAATAAGGAGTCCTGGCTCCATGTTTATTGCTTTGGCAATTTCGGCCTGGATAGCCGCGCAACCGTAAGCGTTCTCTGGCCATCCCTGTGTCATATCATGGCTTCTGAAAAATACGGTCAAGTTTAATTTTTCTTCCTGAACAAGCGCTTGTATAAAAACCAAGCAAGGAGAGGACTTGTGTTTTCTCATTAATTCGTCTGCCGGATGCCATGTCATTACCACGCAAGCTTTTGAATAGGCATCTCTTTTTAATACATCAATAACGTCCTGAATCTGATTGATTTCGCAATAATTCTTCTTGTAGGAAACATTTTTGTCCAACCATTTTCCCTGTTTAAATTCAAAATCTTTATACTCGCTTGAATTGACCAGTTTTTTTATTTCTTCCAGAGATGGATAGTAATATGCTCTTAATTTATTTCCGTAAGTATAGGCCTTGCCTTCTGGTAATAAGGGAGACAAAATTTCTTTTTTATAAGCTTCTATTTTTTCTTTCGTTAAAGGCACTAGAAACGGGTTTACCGATAAATCCATATCTTGAGGGTTATGAACAACAACAACCATGTCGTTTATTTCCTTTACCAATCTATCCGTATTGGCATTCATTAAATTGTTTTTTCCATACCGATAAATATTACCCACCATTTTTATCCACGCATCGGGAATATTCGTTCCATGAACCACAATCGGCCCCCCTTCGTAAGGGAAGGACTCTGTTGTTTTTTCATAATCAAAAACCTGCGGCTGGGCAAAGATATCTTTTTTAGCAAGAGTTTTTATCAGTTTGTTTGCCTCCGCAATTTTCTCGTCCAAAGAGGCCTTTGGCATTTTCTTGTTTAAATCAATAAATTCAACATTTTTCCTTATTTTTTCTATTAATTCAATGGAAATATTTTTGTCTATGTAAACGGCATTTTCAAAACCATCAATTTTTCTGTCTTTATTTATTCCCTTTTCAAAAAATTTTCTTATGGTGTTGGCGCTGGTTAATTCCGATATTTTGTCTCCCGATGACTTGGAAGAATACTCTTCGCCAAATAAAATAAAATATCTTACAAAAGGATTCCCAAGAATATTTCTTATCATTGGCTGAATGCCGGCCGGAGTGTAAAAATTAGCGGCAATAGCCAAATTTTCTTTTTCCAATTTTGGAATAATTGAGTCGCGCATTGTCCACAAAAAAGCGACCCCAACATTAGCATCAGTAACTCTTGATTCAGAAAAACTGGGAAAGGCAATCCTGTCTCTAGTGGCAACCGGCCAGCCCTCTTGCCCATTGGAGCCGATTTGATTTTTTATTTTTTCTATTATTTTTTTATTGTTTTGCATATTTGTAATTGATTAATTTAACACCCAGCCGTTTCAGATAATTTTCTACATCTTTATCCCTATCGTAATTATAAAGATAATAAACCTCTTTGATCCCCTGATTGACTATCTGCTTTGCGCAAACCTTGCAAGGGCTGATTGTAAGCATCATGCTAGCTCCTTCAATATTTACTCCGTTTTTGGCGGCATTGCCTATGGCGTTTAATTCTGCATGACTACCTCGACAGCGACCGCTTCCTTCTTTTAGTTCCCCGTTAATTATTCTGGCGCATCCAACTTCATAACAATGAACATCTCCTTTAGATGGCCCGTTGTAGCCAAAAGAGAGAACTTGATCATTCTTAAAAATAACCGCGCCAACATTATAAAATAGGCAGGCGGATCTTTTTGAGAGAATAATAATTTGTTCCGCCAACACATCTTTAAAAGAAGGTCTTTTATAAGAAAAGTTGACTTTTTCTGAAATCATTTTTTTTAACGTTTCTTTAGATACATTTTTTACCCATTTTCTTTGCATAGTAAGCAAATTCTAATCTAAAATAGGCAAAATAAAAAGACTTGATTAAAAGTCTTTTTGTAGTGTGATTTTATTTAACTTCCACCCTCGCATATTTTTCTGCTGAAAAATTGCGCGGGCCCACCTCGGCTCGTCAGCCTCCGGTTCGTGGAAGTGCTATTCAACGCACTTCCACGCCCATGCTCCGGCATGTGCCGGCGATAATTTTGACGGCTGATTCCAAATCATTGGCGTTTAAGTCAACCATTTTTATTTGGGCTATTTCTTCAAGCTGTTTGCGGGTGATAGCGCCCACTTTTTGAGATGGTGGTTTGCCGGCGCCTTTTTCTACACCAATGGCTTTCAGAATCAAACTGGAAGCTGGAGGTGTTTTTAATACAAAATCAAAAGTTCTGTCTTCGTAAACATTTATTTCAGCCGGCACCAAACCTTCCATACCTTTTGTGGCATCATTAAATTGCTTTACAAATTCGCCAATGTTAATACCGGCAGGTCCGAGCGCCGTGCCAACGGGAGGCGCTGGCGTGGCTTTGCCTGCCGTTATCACCAATTTTATTTTTTTTGTTATCTTTTTAGCCATTTTGTGTGGATACACTACTACAATAATAAAATTATCGCAACTCCCCTCTCCTTCGCAAGGAGAGGGGTTGGGGGGTGAGGTCGTTAAATTTTCTTAACTTGCAAGAAATCCAATTCTACCGGCGTCTCGCGGCCGAACATGGGAACAAGCACTTTGACTTTGCCTCTTTCTTCGTCCACTTCTCCTATTTTGCCTTCCAGATCCTTAAACGGTCCGTCTACAATTTTGACAGAGTCGTCCAAAGAAAGATCAATGTTGTGTTTAACTTTTTCAGAATTCATTCTCTTGAAAAGTTCCTCCACTTCTTTGGGGTCAAGCTTCACGGGGAAAACTCCTGAGCCGACAAAACCGGTCACTCGCGGAGTGTTGCGCACCACATACCAAGATTCTTCCGACACAATCATATCCACCAAAACATAGCCAGGATAAATTTTCTCTTCTTCCTCCACCCTCTTATTGCCCTTTATTTTTATTTTCTTTTCTGTCGGCACCAGCACATTGAAAATTTTGTTCTCCATGCCCAACGATTCAATACGCTGCTTCAAATTTCTGGCCACCGCATTTTCGTAGCCAGAATAGGTGTGGATGGCATACCAATTTCGGCCTTCGTGTATTTGTTGCTTTGACATAGTATACGAAAATTATTCGAAAGCTACGAAATGATAACGAAATTTGTTACGAAATAATTTTTGGTTTTAAAATTTTCGTAGCCTTTCGTTATCTTTCGCATGACTTTCGTATTAGATGAATAAGTTAAGAATCTTAGAAAAGACGAGGTCAAATAGACCCAAAAAGAAAGCGACCAAAATGGAAATAATAATAACGACCACCGAAAAAACGATTGATTGCCTTCGGGTAGGCCAAGCCACATGAGAAAGTTCTCCTTTTGTTTCCCTGAAATAATTTAGTATTGACATATGATACGAAAATTATGCGAATAAATACAAAATGATAACGAAAATTTTAAAATTAATTCAGTTTTGAAAAAACCCCTTTCGGGGCTTTTTTATTAAATTGTAATTTTAGTATACACGAAGGAAAAATTGTGTCAAGGGGAGTGGGGTCGCTACTTGATTTCATAAGTAATGCTAATTTCAGAAGTTATTTTGGTTTCGCCTGTTGGCAATTCAGCTCTTACTGGCGCCGCGGATGCGGTCATCATATCGCCGCCTTTTCCTTCCATTCCATAATAGATGGGATAATTGCCATTTTCGTTGTAATACAAAATCTTGCCCAATTTTACTCCTAGCTGTTTGGCGAGCACTTTGGCTTTAGCTTTGGCTTCGGCGATGGCTTCCGCTCTGGCTTGAGCCACATATTGTTCTTTATCGTCAACGCTGAATTCAAGATTGCTTATATTTTCCACCCCAACCGCGCCAACTTTGGTTACCAAATCAGCCGCTTTTTCGGTATCCCGCACCTTGACTGTAATAGTTTGATTTACTTCATAACCGACCAAAATATTTTTGCCTGAAGGGCACGGGTATGCCGTTCCGTCCGCTGTGGCCATCATTGGGCAAGGCCTTTGATTCCACTCATATTTTGGATAAACATTGTAGCCGGTGGTTTTGATGTCTTTGTCGTCAACCCCCGCTTCACGAACCGCTCCCAAGGCCTTGTTTATTTTTGCATCAGCTTTTTCTTGGGCCTGTTTTACGGTACTGCCGGCTTCAATTACAGAGAAATTAAAGGTGGCAATATCTGGAATGGCATAGGCCTCTCCGCTGCCGGAAACCATAATGGTTGATTGCGGATAAATTTCTCGTCCAACATTCGGCAACCGTTTGAAATCCGCGATAACTTTTACCAAAAGAAATGCCGAGAGAAACATCAAGGAAATGGTTGCCCATTTGGATACCCTTTTTGCTCCTTCTTCGCCCAAAAATTGATTGAACATAAAAATATGAATTATGAATAATGCATTATGGTATCATAGACGGAATGAGGTGGCAAAGATTACAAAAAATTGTTTTTGCAGTGTTTATGGTTTTGATAGTTATTTCGCTTCTGATTTATGAGATTATTGGAGATGGCTTAAATTCAGAACAAGTTAGGCAATATTTGAAAGGGTTTGGCGTTTTGGCGCCCTTTGTTTTCATTGCGTTTTATGCGGCAGGCGCCATTTTTATCCCTTCCACTCCTTTTATGGCTCTTGCCGGCATTTTGTTCGGTTTCAAATACGGCCTTCTTTACACTATCGTAGGCGGATTTTTGAGTTCTATTATCGTTTTTGAAATATCAAGAAAACTAGGCAAAGAAAAAGTGGAGAGTGTTTTGGAGTATAAATATTTGAGATATTTGGGCGAGTATAATAAAAAATTGGAAGAGGGCGCTGTTTGGGACCTTATAATTTTGAGAAACACCCCCATCATGCCTTTTAATGTCTTGAATATTTTGATGGGAGTTTCCAAAATAAAAACTGCGGACTATATTATTGGCACCGCGCTTGGTCTTATTCCAACAAATGTTTTGACGGTTTATATCGGAGCTTTTATTACAAAAATATTTTAATTTTTAATTTATTTACTAAATCTCTTAAAATATTTATCTATATTCATCCCTCAATTCGATACCAACTTTTTCAAAACAATCAAGTAAATTATTATAGGTATTTTCGCCACCAAGAAAATCCCAGAATTCATCCGCAACCATTACTTCATGTTTCAAATCAAGCATTCCTTTCATTGTCCACCGTGTGTATGGTTTGGGTTCATACGGATTATATGGAATTGAAATTAGTGTATTAACATTAGCCGTGGGATTATCAAAAAAATAAACAGCTAACCATTCAAGCATATTTCTTTTATATGAAATAAAATCTCCCTTATTTGGTTTTACCGTTTTAAGATCAAACATGAATATTTCTCCTTGTTTTGATTCAAGAAATAGATCAACTTTTACTGATTTTAATTTGTTATGTTCTCCGGATTGCGCAACATTTTTTATCCTTTCAGTTTCTGTAATCTTATTTACTTCACCTGTTTGAACCCCAAACTTTCATTCATTCCACACTCGATTGTTTCAATCGAAAAATTAGACCTCCTCCTATCCTCCTGAGTGGAAATATCTTTAATATCATCTGTGTAAAATTCTGCAAGGCGTTTTGCCTTTTGTGCGTTGTCAGTTTTGATCGTAACAATGTATGACTTCGATAATATAACTTGAAAATTTTTCATACACTTTAAAGATTAAAATCTTTTCTCATCTCAATAAGATTTTTCTCTGCTGAATAAAGCAGTCCGACCTGATCTGGTATTACATGGATAAACCTGCTTTTTATTTCTGGGAACTGCGTTACTACTTGCTGAAATTTTTTATCTTCATTCGTAACAATATATGGCCGTGTGTCATAATCCCGTAAAGTCGCCAATCTTCCAAAACCAGACCATACTCCTGTAGAAATCTCTACCTCAAAAGCATAGACGGGGTAAAATCCGGCGTTTGCTTTTCTAAACCAAATAACATCAATTTTACGGAGAAGCTCATAATCGGAGTATTGCAATCTGGGACACTCATTCATAGTTATTATATCCCCAATCTTTTTTCGATTGAATGTTTTGCTTTTGTCCGGACAATAGGTAGAGTATCCACGTATATTCCCTATATCTATCAATCTACCCTCAATTACACTGTGTATGCTTTCCTCGGGTTGACTCAATGAGATGTTTTTCGTAGCAACACTGATCAACAAATTCCAATTGTTGATGTATCCAGAACAGTCTAACCTATGGTCTTTCCCTTTAAGTACAAGATGCAAGTCTCTAGTAAAGTTTATTTTATATTCGCCATTTCTATCATGGCTAATTTCTGGTAAATGCGAAATCAAAATATCTGTTGGAATAAATACTATTTTTTCTATATCTCCGCAAATAAAAACAACAAAAGAATTATCTAAATTATAAACCTCCTCAGCATTAATATAATTTAATCCGAAAAAATATCTGTGCCCTAAATCGGAAGCAGTTCTAACAAGAACATTTGCATTACCAACACCATAAGTATTGGTGCGCAAAATTTTTATTGGATTGGCCTTAATTCCTCTCTCCTCCGCTTTTTGCAGAAATTTTTCTACAAGTTCTCTTTGTGGTTTCATAATACTATTGGGATACTATCACACAATTAAGTTGTGAGACAATGATATCAATAGAACGAGTACCCATTTCCAATGATTGAATAATTGTTGTTCCTGAACCTAAAAATGGATCAAGAATAATATCACCCGGTTTGAAATATGTTTCTTTCTTAAAATCATCGGTGTGTGTCTATAAAATACTCAACCAACTGGGGAATATATTTCCCTTTATATGGGTGGAGTCGGTGAACATGTTTTGTAGTGTCTTTTTCGCGTAAATTATCAAAAGAAAGCGTCCAGTTTAAATCATTCCCTAAATTTTTTTTCCAATTTATTTCCCTTTTGCCATGCCAAGATTCATAATATTTTTTGAGGTCATTTAAATTAACCAAAGTTGAACCGTTTTCACCATATTTTTTTACTTTTCCATATTGAACCAGATAGGAAATATTCACGGGTGATATCTCTTTTTCCAGATATCCTGACGCCCATTTTGATGCTTCTGGTATAGTTGCTAAAGACATGTATTCATTATAGCAAAACTAGATAGCTAATCCATTCATTGCATGAGGCCACCCATTTTCGCACTCAGCTGATAATTTAGAGACATAATAATC
>ERZ1292629.638-Hain-H43-01um-R1-638-length-38659-cov-341_pt2 | contig 24714 bp, 39 predicted proteins | sample MGYA00564399_ERZ1292629 | MGnify/ENA primary metagenome ERZ1292629 (study PRJEB36523, sample SAMEA6512636) | groundwater metagenome | collected 2019-01-08 | study: AquaDiva: Metagenomics assemblies of 32 groundwater samples
GGCCATGAAGTCACTGGGTCCGCCGCCCCTCGAATGGATCACAACGATCCCCGCGGATGCGACCGTGATGACGGGCACCTCGACGTGGCATGAGGGCGTGGCAGTCAAGCCGACCCGCCATCTGCGCCTCGTCGGCGTCAAGGCCGTCTGGTCCGCTTCCTACGTCAACGCCCTGCCCGACAGCGCCTTTGCGTGCAAGGACGCGGCGGGCCGCCACTACCCCCACCACGACGCACAGGGCAACCTCGACCTGCCCCACCTCCGCGCCGCGCTGTCACGGATCGGCGACATGTCGAATGTCCAGTGCGGCAAGCGTCACCTCCAGGACCACGCTCGGGCCGCTGGAGTCGGCGAATAACCGGTGGATTAGCTCCCACAGCTCACCGGTTTTTCCCTAGCCGTCCTTGCGGGCACGACAGACCCGCCGTCCACCTAATCGCTCGCACAGACGGAGACCAGCAATGGCAGAAGACGAGATCACGAGCGTGGAACTGAGCGAGGAAGCGACCGACGCCCTCGCGGCGGCCGTCGCGGCCAAGCTCGCCACGCCCGAGGCCGAGCCGAAGGCAGAAGCCAAGGCCCTCGACCTCGACGCCCTCGCGGCCAAGATCGCGGGGCTCATCACCCCGAAGCGGACGGAGATCGACGAGGGCGGGGTCAAGGCCAAGCCCGGCGAGCCCGTCTACTATGGCGGGGACGACAAGTACACCGCGATCGGCGACAGCGACGCCGAGATCGCGACCAACCTTCTCATCGCCAAGACCATGATCGAGACGCCGGCACCGTCAGGTGTCCGGCAGCGGGTCAGCCCCCGCCTCCGGGAGGTCATGGAAGGGGCCGCCCAGAAGGCGCTCCGAGCAACACCCGATCCCATCCCGGCCTACGCGAAGTCCGGCTACGGCGGCATGAAGGCCATCGATCCCGACCGCTTCGTGTCCGGCGGGTTCAAGGAGCTCCGTCAGGAGGCGCGGGCCAAGGCCCTGTCGTCCACCGGCACCAATGCCGGTGACGAGTGGGTGCCGACCTTCGCGTCCTCGGAACTCTGGCGCGACGTCCACCTCGAGACCGCCGTTGCCGCGGCCCTTGATCGGGTGGCGATGCCGACCAACCCGTACACCTTGCCGACCCTCGACTCGGACGCGACGTGGAAGAGCGCGTCGTCCGAGAACACGGCGGTCACGGCGTCCGATATCAACACCGGCGCCGCCACCCTGACGGCCGTCAAGCTCATGAGCGAGCAGGACTTCTCGACCGAGACGACCGAGGACTCGATCATCCCGGTCGTGCCCGCCATCCGGGCCTCGCTCGTTCGCCGGGCAGCCCAGACGATCGACGACCTCATCGTCTCGGGCGACACCGAGACCGGCGCCACCGGCAACGTCAACCTCGACGATGCCGCGCCGACCGCCGGGGACTTCTTCCTCGCCCTCAGCGGGATGCGGAAGTTCTGCATCACCACCAACACCGGTCAGGTGAGCAATGTCGCGGCGGCGCTCAGCACGACGAACATCACCACGATCCGGGGCCTGCTCGGACGCTACGGCGCCAAGCCCTCGGACCTCCGCTTCGTCGCCGGTCAGGCCACCCTGAACACGATGTACGACATCGCCTCCGTGCGGACCGTGGACGTCTACGGCCCGAACGCGACGATCGTGCAGGGCGAGCTGGCCCGGTTCTTCGGCATCCCGATCCTGTCGTACGAGGCGATCCCGCTCCTGACGAGCGACAAGGTCGAAGCCGACGGGAAGGCGTCCACCACGGCCTCGAACAACACGCTCGGCTGGCTCCTGCTCTTCAACCGGCAGGGCTGGCGGCTCGGCTTCCGCCGCGAGCTCGTGATCGAAAGCTGGCGGGACATCAAGAAGGACCAGAACGTCCTCGTGGCGAGCTTCCGGATGGCGCTCATCCCGTCCGGGATCGCGACGATCCATACGGCCATCGGCCGGAACGTGACCGTTTAGCCCAACCGGGCCGGGGGTCTTTCGGGGCTCCCGGCCCACCACAGGGAGCAAATGCCGTGCCAGATCGGTACGTTCTCAGGCTCGCGACGGCGTTCGCATCGAATACCGGCGGCCCGTACACCGCAGCGTGGGATCGTGCCGTCGTGCCCTCGACCGGGACGTTGCGGACCGCATGGGCCGTCGCGACCTCGATCACCAGCAACACCATCACCAACAAGGTCGATATCTACCGCCAGCCGGACGCCCCGGCGGCGGGCAGCAACACCGCGCTCACGGTCCTCATTGCCCCGATCACCCTCGTGAACAACCGCGATGCGGTGGCGGGCACGATCCGGGCCAGCAACGACCGGGTGACGGCGGGCGACGTGCTGGAACTGCGGACCTACTCCGGCAACATCGGCAGTCAGCCGAACTTCCTGGGCCTGACCGCGACCATCGAGATAGAGCGCGACTGAGAGGGACTGACCATGACAGAGCGCGGCAAGGCCCGCTGCACCTTCATCAGCGCCGGCTCGAACACGACGGTCGGCACGGGCGCCCGGACGCTCTATCGGGTGCACGTCAGCCCCGCCGCCGGGACGACGGTCCGGATCGACGACGCCACCGATCTCGGGACGACGCCGAACCTCAACACCACGGGCACCGCGACGATCGCTGCCACGGGCGTCTTCGCGTCCACGGCCCCGGGCGTGATCGACTTCGGCCCGGGCATCGGGACGAACGCCGGTATCACTCTCGCGGCCACCAGCAACGCGAAGCTCACGATCGTCTGGGAGTAGGACGTGTCCGCCTACTGCTCGCTCCAAGCGCTCAAGGAGGCGGTTGGGCTTACCGGGCAGGCGTCCGATACCGTCGATGATGGGATCCTGACCTCCATCGTCTTCCGCGCCTCGGCGCGCGTCGATGGGTTTCTCGAGCAGAACCGCATCGGCTACGTCGGCTTCGCCAACAGCTCCAACTCGCGGACGGCGGTGGGCAGCAATACCCGTGTCTACGATGGTTCAGGCACCGCGACCCTGTTCATCGACGACTTCGCCTCCGTCGCGGCGGTGTCGGTCGATACCGTGGCGGTGTCGTCGAACACGTGGCGTCTGTGGCCGTACAACGAGACCCCGAAGCGGGCGATCATCTACGAAGAGCCCTCCACGTCGCTCCGCGGTCTCATCGTGGACCACTGGACACAGGGCACGGCCAATGTCGCCGTGTCCGGCTATGCCGGACTCGACCACGTTCCCAACGACGTGGAGCAGACGACCCTGTCAATCGGCATCCTCTACTGGCGCCGCTACCAGCGGGGCGACCAGACGGTCGCGGTCAGGCCATCCGGGGTGAAAGGGTTCATCGAAAGCGACCCCGAGGTGGAGGGACTGTTGTGGTCCGGTTTGTCGGGCTGGCTCAGTCCGGGAGTGTGGGGCGCATGATCCGCATTGAAGTTCGCGGTGCAAAAGAACTGGCCCGCGATCTAGATCCTAGGACTAGCGAATTCGATAAGATCCTTCGCTCTGCGCTTCTGGCAAGCGCGGTCATTGTCGAGGCGGCCGCCAAAAAGAAGGTCCATTCACCGGACAATCCTTGGATAAATCCCGACCGCGGATACTCAATCGCGACGGGCAAGCTCCAAGCGTCTATCGGCATCGGTGGCGTAGAAGGATCGGGCCTTGATCTAAGCGTTCGCGTAGGCCATCCTCACGGTAAGGCGGGCGCGGGAATGGCCGGCATGGCATTCGGACGTCTTACTGATAGTGGTCGTCGGACGCGGAAAGGGAAGATCATTGGAGTGCACACGGGGGGACCGAAGGGGCGAGAGGGCCGAGTCAACAAAGCTGACCCCGTTGTCTACGGGCCGATTGAAGATAAGAGGCACCCCTTCTTCGGGGTGTCGCTGCAAGTCAATCAGTCCCGGATCAGAGAGTTGATAGACAAACGAATAAGCGCATATCTGGCCCAAGTAGGGCGGCGACGTTAGACCGTCTTTTGGTTGGTCGTCCTGTAGATCTCGACATCGCGACGCGTCACCCACCAATGTTTGTCAAGACACTTTCCACAATCGGAGCAGAATGACCCTCTCGCTCGACCTCGACGCCCTGCTCGCCACGATCACCACCACCGCCCGGGCGATCTCGGGCATCCGAACGGCCTTCGACCATGACGAATGGCCCGACGCCCCGCCGGGCATGTTCAACCAGAACCAGGCGCTCCACCTGACCGGCTTCCCCGAGGAGGGACAGGGCTGGCGATACGAGGTGCGGGGCATCGACCTGTCCGAATACGAGATCGAGATCCCGCTCTACACCGTGGTCATCTCGGCCGCACAGGTGAGACGCTCCCGGAAGTGGGCGGCGCCGTACATCGACCTCTACCGCACCGCCTTCGACACCCGGGCCTCGATCCTCGGCGTTGGGACGGGCAACACCGGCTCACTCCTGTACGCGGGCGGGCGGGTGGTCCGTTCCATCCCGGATTGGGAGGCGTACGACACGTTCTACATATTGCGACACAGTTTGCAGGCGCACATCAAGGGAAGCGTCGATCGCGGGTGAACGACGCGCTGCGCTGCGCAGCGGGGCGGAGCCCTGCGGCGGGAGGCGATGCGTTGAACGGTGCGAAGCGCTGCCTGGCGTTGCGACACGATGACGCGCGCAGAGGAGCCATGCGGGGCGCAGGACCGTGCGAGGCGAAGCGGGGCGGAACCACGCGATGACCCGCGGGGCGGAGAACGGTGCGAGGCGAAGCGGGGCGCAGACAGGCGATACGCGGCGGTGCGTAGCCTCGCGTCGCGATGAACGGTGCGGAGAGGCGGTTTAGGTCGTTGCAAGCCTCCTAGCTGCCACGACGAAGTCGGCCGCTGGGGCGAACTCTGAAAAGGCGATCCACTGCTGATATCGCTCGACAACGGACCGCGCGTCCTCGCGGGCACGCTCGACCTGTCGGGCGATGATCTCCGGCGAGGCTGTCGCTGTAGATATGAACCCAGTGCTTCGCTGTCCGTAGTCAACCGGGATGAAGGCCCGGACCGGAGCCTCGGAGCGATCGGGCAGGAGTACGTCGATCGCAGTAATGATGTAGCGAGCCTGAGAGACGCGATACTTCTGCGCGGCGATCGTGTCGTCCCATTCGAAGTAGCGATGGAGTGGGGAAGTATCGGGCCGCGCGATGCCGACGAGATCCTCCGCATGGACCGCCCGCTTGAGCTTGCGCTCAAGCTTCGTGAAGGCGGCGCCGATGATCTCGGCATCCTTGTGTGACAGATGGAACCCGGATGATGCTCGGTAGGTCGTGGTCATATCAGCCTCCCAACACGCGCACGTCGCTGATTGCGGCAACGGTCCAGCAACCGGAGTCACCCTTCTTCTCGGGGCGCCAGTTGCCGATCCCGACGCCCATCCCGGCCTTGTAGACGATGTGGACGAACTGGTCAAGGGTGACCACTTCATGGTCAAGCCGAATGGGGAGATCGACCGCCCACGGAAAGAATGATGCTCGATAGGCGAGATTGCCCCGACCCATGCGGACGACGTGATCGGTCCGCATCGTCGGTTCAGCGACGGTGTCCAGCGGCAGCAGTTCGTCGGGCGTCGCGATCTGGAAGGCCGCGAGGATCTCTGTCCCCTTGATCTCCGTCATCCGCATGGCACCCGTCTGGATCGCCTTGCGGAAGGCAAGCTTGGGAACACCGTACCGACCATCGCTCAGTCGGTAGGAAGCGTTCTCGCACTCGCGCTGCGGATCGCGCGGGCCGGGCTTCACCTTGGCCGCGCCGCTCTGGCTCTCGGCGAGCTTGCGCTTCGCGTCCTCGCTGAACGCGTCGAGGATGAGCGGCGTGGTGCCTTCGATGCGAAGGCGGAACTCCGTGAACTCGGGCACCGGGATCTTGAGTTCCCGCCGCGCTGTCCCATTCGTGCTGGGACGGACTAGGGTCGTGGTCATCGGACCAACCTCCAATGAATGACCCCTGCGCCTGGTTGGAGGCTACAGGGGTCGGCAACGACTCTAGCATCAGCCAACCCTGATGTGGGCAGTCTACTGTCCTATGTCAAGGAATGCACGCCCCCTGTGGGCGTATCATGGAGGCCGGGTCGGGTGAGCGACGGTCCGGTCTCCACCCACCCCGTCATGGAGGCGCTCAATCCGTGGCACTGACCTACGCCACTACGCAAGCGATGTTCCGTACCCCGAACGGTCGATCGGCGTTCTTCCGCTACCGACCGGACACGAACGACTGGAACACCCTCAACGCCTGTCTCACCGAGGACGAATACGGCCTTCGCGGACTCGCGCTCGCCGGGCACGCCGTGGACATCGGTGGGTACCTTGGCGGGGTCGGCATCGGGCTCGCGCTCGATAACCCGGATCTGCGGGTCACGATCGTCGAACCCGTCCCGCCGAATGTCGAACTGATCCGCTGGGCCATCGAAGTGAACGGCGTCGGGGATCGGGTGGGGGTCATCGACGCGGCGGCCGGCGGTCCCGACGATCGGGAGACGGTGATCTCCTACGGCTACCGAGGCGAGCCGCATCTCGAACACCACGCGTTCGTGGGCAATACGACGCTCGTGTACGAGTATCCCGACTCCCATGATCACGACGAACTGACCGTGGCGTGCGTGCGGCTCTGGTCGCTCGGTCCAATCGACTTCCTCAAGATCGACTGCGAGGGCTGCGAATGGTCGGTGCTCACTGACCCCGCGGTCCATCGCATTCCGCGTATCCACGGCGAATGGCACCCGGTGAACGGGCACACCCGCGATGATCTCGTGGTCCTGCTGCCGTTCCATGATGTGACCTTCCAAACGCAACCACGAACCGTGGATGGCGAGACGCGAATGGTCGATCCGGTCGAGGGGCCGGGCGGGTTCGTGGCGGTGCGACGATGAGTCAGTGTGGGTTCCCGCTGATGGCTCAGCGGATCATCCATGACCTCTGGCACCCTAGGATTGGATCTACGCGCAAATCATCACCTCCTCCATGCCCCATTTGCAAAGCCATCGCGGCGGGGGAATGCGAGGACGACGGCTGGCGGCCGCCGAAACGGCGGGCGCCCCGGTGCGCACCATGAGGCGCCTCGGTGGGTTCGAGTTCACGAGTCGCGAGACAGGGGTAGAACCGGACATCCACCCATCCGTCCTGATGGACGCGCTGGTGGACTGCATCCACAAGGTGACGATCGAGCGAGACGCCTTCTCCGGTCACGACGTGATGATCCTGACCGGCAGTCACGATCCGACGAAGTTCGGCCCCGAGCGCCGGGTGACCGCGGGCGGCGGGCCGGTCCATATCAAGGAAGGCGCGTGGCTCTGCACCCGTTCGATCATCGTCGGGCCGGTGACGGTCGGGCGTCATGCCGTCGTCGCGGCGGGGGCCGTGGTCGTCGATGACGTGCCGGACTACGCGCTCGTCGCCGGGGTCCCGGCGCGGGTCGTCAAGTTCTACGGGCCGGATCGATGACAGAACCGATAAACGTGACCGGTCTCGCTCCGTTGGCACTAGCTGCGTTCTGTTTTCTGTGGGCGTGGGGATTCGAACGGGCAGCCGGTGCTGACCCGTTCGACCGTGCTCTTGCTAGGCTCATGGCGGGTATCACGTTCGGTGGCGGCCTCTGGTTCCTAGTCGTTTTTGTCTGGGCCGCACTGTCATTCCCGATCGTGCCATGAACATCGTCCTGTGCTTATCGCATTCGGTAGAGGAGTTCGATCAGGTTCGGCTCCTGTCGGGACTCGGATATGACGTCTTCTCCATCGGCGGCTACATCGACCCGGCCCACCCGCACGACGACAAACGCCCGGCTCTGCCGGATGCGCCGTACCACCCCGACCTCCAAGCCGCCGTGGATGCCCTCGGGACGGCCGACAACCTCGGGGCAGCGCAGGCGCGCATCCCCGATGACGTGCTCGACTGGGCCGACACGATCATCTACCACCACTACCTTGACGCTCGCCTCTGGCCGCAGTGGGACCGCGTCCGGGGGAAGCGAGTCATCTGGCGGACGGTCGGTCAGTCGGTCCGCGACAACGAGGAGCGGGCCGCACCATTCCGGTCGGACGGGTTGCAGATCGTCCGCTACTCGCCCAAAGAGCGGAACATCCCGGCCTACGCGGGCGATGACGCGTTGATCCGGTTCTACAAAGACCCGGCCGAGTACAGCGGTTGGACGGGCAAGTTGCCGGTCGTGACGAACGTCACGCAGCATCTCTACCAGCGGAGCCTCGGCGACAACGGCGCACCGCGCGGCCGTCAGGAGTGGACGAACTGGTCATTCTGGGAGACCGCGACGACCGGTCTGGAACGGCTCCCGGCCGGGCCGGGCTCGGAGGTCATCGGTGGGCCTGGCTCCCTCTCGCCAGCGCGGATGCTCCAACTGCTCCAGGCAGCGCGCGCCTACCTCTACACCGGGACGCAGCCCGCGTCCTACACCCTCGGCCTGATCGAAGCGATGATGACCGGCATACCGGTCGTGTCCATCGGCCCGGCGCACTTCGACATCTTCGAAGGGCACGATACTTTCGAGGGCCACGAGCTGGCGGGGCTCTGGGCGGACGATCCATCCGAGGCTCGCCTCTACCTCCGTGAACTGCTCGCCGATTACGACTACGCCACGTACATTGGAATAGCGGGGCGGGAGCGGGCGATCGAGTTGTTCGGGCGCGAGACCATCGGTGCCCAGTGGCGAGCGTTCCTCGGTGCGCCATGAGACGGGTCCGTCACGGCGAATGGGAAGGTCTGCGGTACGGTAGAAACGGCGTCAGGACGCGACTGGCCGGGTGGATCGAGTGGTATCTCCGAAAGGGGACGCTTCAGGACCCTGACGAGCGCGACCTGTTCCGGGCCGAGATGCTGCCGGTCACGTCAGCCGTGGTCATCGCGGAACGCTGGTCGCAGCACCGCCATCTCGACGGTTCTCCATACCTCGCGTGTCTCGCAACGATCGAGTTCCGGCCATGAGAGCGCTCATCGACCGCCACCAGGCAGACCTGTTCTACGCGCTGCAACTGGTCTTCGACCGGCTCGGGATCGAGGTTTACACGCCCGTCGGATACGAGTGGTTCGACGAAGGCTACTGGCAGTTCGGGCACGAACATCTCGGGCGGGCGTTGGCCGACCAGTTCCTCGGGATCGACGCGAAGTACGAAGATGGGGACGATTACTGGCGGACGTTCGATCCGGCCCACCCGGAGCGCGAGATCCGATGCGTCACCTTGCCAGAGTTTCGGGCGTGGGATAGCTGGACCCATGTCGTCGCGACGGTGCAGGACAATCAGGCGGGTTTCGCACGACTCGCGGCCGAGGTCGGCGCCAAGTACGTCTACCAGGTCGGCAACACCCGCCAAGAGGTGGATTGGGCACTCGACCCGCTGGCGCTCGTGTCGTCCGAGATCCCGATCGTCGGGCGGGGCGTGCAGATGCATCAGCCGTTCGACCACGATACGACCTTCCGCTTCCGTGATCCGGCGGAAGCACAGACGCTCGTCAGTTCGTTCGTCAACCTCATGCCCCGTCTCGACGAGTGGCCCGACACGGCGGCATTGCTCGCCCGTCTCCCGTTCGCCTCGCACATCTACGGCATCGATGGCAACGATGGCAACCTTCACCCGGTAGCCGAGATCGCCGACGCCATGGCCCGTTCGGCGTTCGGGCTCCACGTCAAGCCGACCGGCGATGGGTTCGGCCACGTCCTCCACAACTGGGCCGCCGTCGGGCGTCCGCTGATCGGACGCGGCCGGTACTACGCCGGACAACTCGGGGAGCGGTTCTGGCAGGACGGCGTGACCTGCATCGATATGGACGCCCGACCGCTCGACGACACGGCGGCGCTCATCTGCGAGGTCTGGAACGACCGTCCACGATACGAAGCGATGTGCTGTGCCATCCGGGCCGAATTTGATCGGATCGACTGGGACGCGGAGGCGCGGGCGATCCGGGGGCACCTCCTGTGAGAGTGCTCGTTGTAAGCGACTTGGCTCAGACTGGATTCGGCCGGGTCGGCCGGGAACTCGCGACGCGGCTCTTGGGCATGGGCCACGACATCCGCGTCATCGGCATCAACTGGCGGGGCGTGGACGGCGAGCTTACGGCCTCGGTTGGTCCTGGCACGATCGTCGCACAGGCGGTGCGGGTCCGGGCGGCGCTCGAGCACCTGGAAGCCGACCCCATCGTTGACCGGATCATGCCGGCCAACATCGCGGGCGATGGGATGGGCCACAATCTCACCAGCCCGGCCCTGCGGGGCCAACTCTGGCCGGGCTGGGTTCCCGAAGGGGCGATCATCGTGGCCGACCCGCGGGCGATGTGGGGCCGCCTCGTCAGTGACAACGGCGCAATCGGCGCGAGCAAGATCCCGATCCTCAATTACGTCCCGATCGAGGGCGGCGGCCTACCTCGCGATTGGGCGCTCATCTGGCAGCACGTCACGCCCGTCGCGATGTCCGCGTTCGGTCAGGCGGAGCTTCAGAAACTCCTGGACCGCCCCGTGGCGCTCGCGCACCACGGTGTGTCCGACGCCTTCCGGCCGCTCTCGCCCGCCGATCCGGGGATCTTTCGAGGCAAGCCGGTGACGAGTCCAGACGGGGCCAAGGCCGCGATCGGGGCGGGGCTGCACCTGGACCTCCGGGGCCGGACGGTCATTCTGCGTACGGACCGCTTCATCGTCCGCAAGAATTATCCGGCCTGGTTCCGGGTCCTCCGGCCGGTCTTGGCCACGGCTCCGGACGCCATCGCCATCGCCCATACGGTCCCCCTCGATGACGACGGGCGAGGGACGATCTGGCAACTCATCAGCCGCGAAGAGGGGGCCGTCGCGGTCGGGATCGGCGATTCGGGCGACGCGATCTGGGAGCATCCCCAGTACCGCCTGACCGGCTGGCACGACAGTTACACCGGCCTCAGCGATGAGGAGTTGCGGGTCCTCTACTGCGCCGCCGATCTCGTCGTCTCACCCACGATGGCCGAGGGGTTCGGGCTGACCCTCGCCGAAGCGCTGGGATGCGGGGTGCCGGTCGTCGCGACGGACTACTCGGCCATCGGCGAGGTCGTCGGTCCGGGCGGCGTCCTCATCCCCGTGGACCGGCTCTTCACCAATCCCTACGCCCATGAGTGGGCGCTGGTAGACGAATCAGCAATGACCGCGGCGGTCATGGACCTCGTGGCGCATCCGGCCAAGCGCCGGGCGCTCGGGGCCGAGGGCCGGCGACACATCGCGCAGTTCAACTGGGCCGCGTGCGCGGCCATCTTCGACCGCCTCTTGCGAGAGGGCAGCGCCGCAGTCGCGGCCTAGAACATCCCCCGTCGCTCACCGGGGCCATCACCATCCGCGACAGCGGAAAGGAGAGTCCCACGTGGGCGAGATTGCGATGCGGTTCCTCCAGGGCTCGCTCGAGTCCTCGAAGGGGTCCAACAGTGCGGCGACCCGCGTCCTCTTGGCGCGGCTGATCAACCCCAACTTCAACCAGCCGCGCGAGTTCATCGAGGAGGATCGCGGCACGCTCGTGGCCGCCGGGCGGTTCGTGGCGGGCGTGAAAGATTTCACCTTCACCATCGAAGGTCCCGCCAACTACGAACAGCTCGGCTGGTTCCTCCAGACGGCCATCCGGGGCTCGGTCGCAGCCTCCACGGTCGGGACGACCGGCAAGCGCTACATCTTCAGCCCGAACACCACCACGACCGGCGACGACCTCCAGGCCGCCAGCTTCGAGTTCGGGGATGACACGCAGTCCTACCTCGCGCGGTACTGCGAGGCCACCACCTGGGAACTGGGCTTCGATACCCTGACTCCCGGTCAGGCCGCGCCGCTCACCATGTCGCTCAGTTACGTGACCCAGTCGCTCGCCTCGAACACCAAGACGGCGGGCCTCAGCGCGCCTTCCGTCAACTCCATCCTCGGCACCGGCGGCACCTTCGCCATCGGGGCGACCTCGACCGGCTTCGGTTCGCTCACGGCGCTCACGGGATCGCTCCGCAGCCTCCGGGTCGCGGGCGACAACGGGCTCGGCCGCAAGGTCTTCGTCGGCGACGGCACCACGTACTCGAACATCGGCCGGGGTCGGCGGGTGATCACTGGCGAGGCCACGTTCGAGGGCAACAGCAACGGCGTGACGCGGTTCGTCGAATGGGACCTCGCGACCGAAAAGCGCATCCGGCTCCAGCTCAACGGTCCGACGATCTCGGGTTCGTCGCCGGCCACGGCGTACCAACTCTGGATCGACGGGCGGATTCTGTTCACATCGTTCGATCCGATCGGCGAGGTGGATACCAACACCGTCTACCGGATGGCCTTCCGGCTCCTGGAAGACGCCTCCCACAACACGACCAACTCGGATATCACGGTCACGCTCACGAACTCCGAGGCCTCGTACACGTGATCTAAGTAGCCCAAAGGAGCGCTCACATCATGCGGGTCCGCACCTTCGTCGTTCCGTTCACCAGGATCGTTCCCGACGACGCTCACGAGCTCGAGTTCGGGCCGGACGATCACGTTGTCGTCCGGCCCCTTTTCGGGTTGTCCAAGACCGAGATCGAGACATGGGCTGTCCGCATCGCCGGGGTCGAGGAGACGGGCAAGGATGAGTCCCGGAAGGCTGAGGCCGAGAGCGCCGCGGACCAGCTCGTCCTGGACCTCCTGAATGCCGCGATCCTCGAATGGCGGCTCGACGGCCCGGATGGGCCGATCGCCAAGCCCACCACCCCCGACGCGCTCAACGCCCTGCCGGGTGCCGTCGCCGGGTCGCTGTACCGCTTCCTGACGACGTACCGGGGGGAGGTGGGCACAAACCCTACGACCCGCGGCTAGCTCGTGCGGCTGCCGCGGGCGAGCGATGGGCGCCGCTGCTGACCGGCTACCTCGCGCGTCGGTTCAACGAGCACTTCGGGCAGGGCGCCGCTTCCTACGTCGAGGTCCGTGACGAGTTCGGGGCTGACGAGTTCGATGCTTGGCTCGCGTTCTTTGCCGAATGGGATAAGCGCGAGCAGGAACGGAAAGATGCCGCCGAGCACGCGAAGACCATGAAGGCGGCCGCGATCGCGACCCGCTGAAAGGACCCGATGGCGACCTCCCTCGAGATTGTGATCTCGGCCAAAGACAACTTCTCCGGGACCGCTGGCAAGGTGGTCAATTCGCTCAACCGGATCAATACCGCCGCCGGCCGCGTCGGTCGGGGCGTCGGGCAACTTGGAATGGGGCTCGCCCGCGTTGGGATGGTCGCCGGGACCGCCCTCGCGGGCGGGCTTGTCTATGCCGCGAAACAGGCGATCGACTTTGAGGATGCCTTCGCCGGGGTCCGCAAGACAGCTGACCTGTCCGAAGCGGAGTTCACCAAACTCGCCGGGTCGTTCCGGCAGATGGCGACCGAGATCCCGATCAGCGCCAACGAACTGGCACGGTTGGGCGAGACGGCCGGGGCGTTGGGCATCACGGGCGTCGCGAACATCCAGGAGTTCGCCCGCGTCACGGCCCTCCTCGGGGTGACCACGAACCTGACCGCCGATGCGGCGGCCGAGAGCCTCGGACACATCTCGACGATCCTCCGACTCACCGGGCAGGACTACGAGCGCTTCGCTTCGGCCCTCGTCGACCTCGGCAACAAGGGTGCCTCGACCGAAGATCAGATCGCGGCCATCGCCGAACGGGCGGCGGGTGGTGCCTCGACGATCAACCTCTCGACGCAGGCGCTGCTCGGCTGGTCGGCGGCCATCGCCAACCTTGGCGTGGAGGCCGAGGCGGGTGGCACGAACTTCCAGAAGTTCCTGATCGAAGCGGCCCGGTTCAGCGCCGAGGCGGGGGACGAACTCGATATCCTCGCCAAGGTTTCGGGTGTCACCGCACAGGTTTGGAAGAAGCAGTTCGGCACCGATCCCAACTCGGCCCTGACGCAGTTCGTCGTCGGACTCGGCAAGCTGAACACCGAACAGCGGCTGACGGCCCTGGGCATCCTCGGCTGGGATGACCAGCGGCTTGCCCGCATCCTGCTCGGGCTGGCGTCCAATACCGCCAACCTGACCGGCGCCCTCGGCAACTCCGAGGCCGCGTGGAAGGCGAATACCGCCCTGTCTGTGGAGGCAGGGAAGCGGTTCGACACCCTGAAGTCGAAGCTCGTCGTCCTCAAGAACAACTTCGTCGAGGCGGCGATGATCGTCGGCGAGGGCTTCACACCCGCCATCGGGCGCGCTGCCGAGAAGCTCACGGCGTTCCTCGGCGTGGAGGCCAACCGCGCGAGCCTCCGCGAGTTCGGTGAGAACATCGGCCGGGCCATCGACGCGATCGACTGGGGCGAGGTCATCGCCGGGGCCAAGACGTTCTGGGGCGTTCTCCGGTCCGTCCTCGACGTCATCATGGCGCTGCCGACCGAGATCAAGGCGGCGGGCGCGGCGTTCCTCGGCCTGAACAAGCTCTCGGGCGGGCTCATCGGTCAGGGCATCGGCAACATCGCCGGAGGGCTGGCATCGGCGGCCACGCGGGGTGTCGCGTCGCGCCTTCCCGGCGTCGGCTCGGTGTTCGCCCAGCCCGTGTTCGTGACGAACTGGCCGATGGGCGGGTTCGGTGCGGGCGCGGGCGGCGGACCGGGCGCGGGCGCCGCCCCAGCCGCCGCCGCAGCCGGCGGCTTCCTCGCTCCCGGACTGGCTACCGCCGTCGCCGGGTTGGCAGTGCCACTCGTCATGTTTCAGGTCCTCCCCAAGCTCTTGAGCAAGCCGGGTGGTAACGAACTCGCTGCGGGCGAGAGGTTGGGACTGTCTACGACAGCGAACCAGACAATGGTCGCGCTGGGACTCGGAAACGCTCTCCGGAAGGCGATCCCGAGTCCGGTCGGATCTGGGCGGGTCCGTGGTGGAGACTGGGGTGGGACAACGGGCGCGGCAGGTCTTGACATCGACCGGGAACGTGCGGCGGCGGCCCTTGCGACCCACGCCACCATCGACGCCATCATCAACCGGCACGGTGGGGCGTTCCTGCGAGCGGGCGAGAAGGCCAAGACGCTCGATGAGAACGCTGGCAAGCTCGTGCAACTGTTCGAAACATCGACTGACCCGTCGCTCAAGTCGATGCGTGACAACCTCGCCATCCTGAAGGATCAGTCGGCGCGGGGCGATCCCGAGACGCGCAGGCTATTGTCCGCCGATATCAAGGCGCTCGAGGCGCTGATTGGCGCGAAGCTCGATGTCCTCGCGGCTGCGATGGCGCCGTTTGCGGTCGCGCTGGACCCCACGAGCAGATGGCGGCAGGGTGAGACGGGCGGGAACGTCACGGTCAACGTCACCGTACCCGTGACGGTCCGCGACATTACGACCACTACCACGGTCCAAGGGCGGGTCGGCCCGGTCACCGGCTCGCACGGGAGGAACCGGGGCGCGCTCGAATGAGCCTTCAGATCCGTTACAACTCCGCGACGGACGTGGCGGATGTCGTCACCGTCCGGCAGGGCGACGTGGCGTTCTCCATGTCGGCCGAGGAAGGCTCGGTCGGGATGTCCAAGATCGTCGTGGACGACACGGCGGGGAGTCTCGACTACGTCGGACTGCGTCGGATGTACGCGTACGAGACGGCGTGCCAAGCGCATAACCAGATGATCTTCAACGGTTACGTTCAAGGCCGCGAGATCAGCCGCGGCCCGACCGAGGGGCCGGACGAGGACGTCGAGATCATCGGCGCGTCGCGGCGCTGGTCGGTTTCCCTCGCCGACACGAACAGCCTCCTCTCGCGGCGGTTGATCACCGGGCCGGATGGCAACCGCCTGGCCGAGACGGACATCGCGCGCATTCAATGGCTGCTCGACTCCAACGATGCCTACCTGTCCAATCCACACGACGTGTGGGAGAACCCGAGTCCGTACGTCAACACGATCGGTCCGATCGACATGGACGCCGCCGATCTGCGGGGCCAAACGGCGCATGACGTGCTCAACGATTGCGCGCAGCGGTCGGGCAAGAACTGGTTTGCCCGCTACTACGAGGCCGACGATACGGTGCCGCCGACGAATGCCGGCTCCATCGCCCTGTTCTACGACTTCGCCATCTCGACGGTCTATTCCTCCACGCTCCGGCTGACCAACGTCAGGGCCGACGTGGACAACGTGACGACCTTCGCGGTCCTGCCGGATCTCGTGCTGTCGCGCGACCCGTCGCGGGTCTACTCGGGCATCTACCTGACGTACGACGGGGGGACGCTCTACCAACAGAGCACCGATGTCGAGAACTTGTTCCAGCGACGGGACGCGGCGGTCACCAATCAGAACGTCAAGACAGCGGCCAAGGCGACGGCCCTCGCCACGCGCTACCTCGCGGACGCCGAGACCGAAGACGACCGGATCATTGCCTCTTACGTCTGCGCGAAGCAACACGTTAACGACCTACGCGAAGGGCAGGCGCTGCAAGTCAAGTTCGCCCACCTCGACACAGCCGCGGCGGACTACGCGAGCGGCTACGTCTGGATGCGCTGTTTGCGGCGGACGGTGCGCCTCCTGACCGATGAGTTCTATCAGGCCGAGGTTGAGCTCTCGCCGATCACGATCGGTCCGGCGGTCGCCTCCCACGCCCGGCTCATGCGCCCGAACGACAACAGTTACCAGGGTGCCGGGTTGTACGTTCTCAACTGGGACTACGACGGCGACAACCCGCAGGGCGGTGACGGTTACGACGCGCTCGTCGGATACATGGCCTATGACCCTGTTCCGAAGCCCGGGAACGGCTGGGTCGGGCTCAAGATGCTCGGGCGTGGGACAGTGAGCATCGAACTAAAGGCGAACGCGATCACCACGGTGGACGGTTCCATCACGACGACTTGGACGATCCTGCGCAACGGCGTGGCGGTCTGGTCCGAGTCCACGTTTTCGAGCGGTGGGCTGCGGTTCATCCAGGCTACTGTCGATGCCTCGGTCTCGGGGATCGAGGTGACCGGCGGCGACATCATCACCGTCCGCTTCTCGAATTCGCAGGGCTTGGGCTGGACGATCCCGGCCGGTGTCGGCGACGGCACGCACCGCCTGCTCGTGACGGGCTCGCTGGGACCCGTCGTGTTATGAAGGTCACCGACTACCGACGCGCCGGCGCGGGTACCTACGGCGGGACGGCCCTGAACTCGCTCGCCATCGGCGGGGTGTCCGTCTCGTCGAACTCCGCGGTCGTCGCGGGGTCCATCCCGGTCGCCATCGGCTCCAATATGTTCGCGTGGCGCGACGCCCTGTCGTTCGGGTCAAACGCGAACGACGTGTCGTCCTACTCGACGATGGGCTCCAGCCCGTCGAACACGCGGGCCGACCATATCCATCGGGGCGTTCATTCGATCAGTCACACCAGCAACACGTTCTATGGCGATGTGACGTTCACGGCCTCTGACTCTCTCGGGATCACGTCGCCGACGCCGGGCACCCTGACGTTCTCGGCGCCGGCCGGGGGCGGCGGCGGCGGCGGAGGCGGCGGCGGAGCCGAACTGTTGGGGTTGACGGCCTACGCTCCCGGCTCGAATACGACCATCGGCTCGACTTCATCCGGCACCGATGCCGATGTGGATGCCACGAACCTGGCCGTTGCCTTCACCGCGCCAGCCAGCGGTAAAGTCCTTGTCCATCTCTCGACGCTGATGAATGACGGTGGTGGGACGTCGTATTGGACCGTGCGAGAGAGCACGACCACCCTCGCCACGGACTACATGTCGCAGGCTACCAACGCGGCGCGCCGGGTGATGGCAACGTTCTACCTCACCGGCATCTCGGCTGGATCCCACACGTACAAGTGGGGCTTCTACCAGAGCGTATCCGGGACGCAGCTCGTCTATGGGGGACCAACCTTCGGCAAGGCAATCATCGAAGTCTGGGCGGCCTGAATACCGCGGGGCGAGCCTGTCCTCGGCTATGTCGTCCTCGACGGATCAGGCTGGATGGGCAACCTAATACCACTGAGGGGCTTGACGAGGCGGCTATAACCGCCTAAGGTCCGCCGTATGGACCATCCAACGCCCATGCAGGCGCGACGCCGAAGCCTGTACCTGTCACTGCGCCAACTCGCCGAATACACCGGGATCAACCGCGGTGCCCTATCGCTCTGGGAGCGTGGGCGCTACATTCCCACCGCTGACGAACAGGCGCGGATCACCGCCGTCCTCCAAGACTTCGAGATCGCTCAGACTGGCCGCGGCTCGGCACCCTTCCTGACTCCCGAGGAACGGGCAGAGCGGGCCACCGCGCGGCGCCTTGTGACGCTGGCTATCAGGAAGGGTGCGCTGGTACGGGGACCATGCGAAACCTGCGGAAGCCCAAAGGGTGTAGCGCATCATCGCGACGGCTACGCTGATCCTCTCAGGGTCGTGTGGCTCTGCGGCATGCACCACGGCGGCGAGCATGCCGCCATGAACAATGGTCGGCGCGAGCAAGCCAACGTCGAACGCACCAAGATGGTGCAGGGGACGCTGGCGCGAGTACGCTCTGGCGTCCATGCTAAGGCGGCCGCCGATGCGTAGGTGTGCCGACACCTTCCGCGGCTACCGCTGCACCTTGCAGGCGGGCCACGTCGAGCTTCACGTCAACGGCGAGCACCAGTGGGGCTTCCGGGACCTCGAGCCGGAATGGGTCAAGCGAGCCAAGACGGGGCGATTGCCGTTCCGCGACATGACGAACGTCCGATGACGATCTACGCGATCTATGGGTGGCAGACAGACGATGTGCCTCATTGGTCGGTTGCGTTCATCGAAGCCGAGAGCGCGGCTGGGGCTGGCGACATTCTCGCGTCGAAGATCGGCCCACCCGGCGACGATTACTTCGATCGGCTAGAGACAGTTTGGGCCGTGACGCCTCGTAGTGAATGGGAGATCAGTGAGATCGACCATCCTTTCGAGTTCATTCTCGGGGGCGGCTGTCGATGACCCGCTATCACGCACACCGCCGGGGCCACCGCGCCTTCACCCTGTCCCTTCTCCTTCGAGGGCTCGGTGAAGGCGCGGTTTTCCTGTTCTGTCTCGGGGTCGTTGTGTTCATGTTGTGGATGGTGTCACCGTAATGGCCCGGCCCCGAACTGTCCCGGCCGCCAAAGTCAGGCTAGGCCACGACACCTACAACACCGTGGAGATGACGATGCGGGTGCGCCTGCGGATCGTCACGGGGTCCGGCTCGGAAATCACGACGAGCGCGTCGCCATGATCCCCGCGCCTCGGACCATGACCATCGTCGACGCGATATGGGATGAGCGCGTCCGCACCTGGATGGTGCGTCTTCCCGGCGGCGTCACCCTCCCGGCCCGTGACGAACATGCAGTAGCGGAGATCGTCCGGCGCCACGCGAGCGGGAGCGCGGTCCGGTACGTCCGGGGCGCGACGGAGGGTGAATTGCGAGAGCTGTGGGGCGGACGATGAGTCACGTCTGTAAAGAGTGTGGCGGCACCGGCAAGATACGGGTTCGTGGCAGGCCGGGTTGGGAGAAGGTGCCGTGTCCGCGCTGCGGGGGCTCCGGTTCGGGACTGACGCGATGATCGGGTGTCCTCGCTACTCCACTGCGCAGATCACCGTCACCATCTCGGTAGTGGACCGGGCGTCCCGTCCGCTTCGGGATCTGTGGTGGCGTCTGTGGTGGTGGGAATGGGGCACAAGCGGCTACCGACGTCGGTCGGCGCTTGTGATCTGGCAGTGATCCGCGATCCCGTGACCACCGCCGTCCGCAACGCCGTGTTCCAGCGGGATCGGGGCTGCATCGCGCCCAATCTCGGAGCCTCGGACTGGTGCGCCGGCCCGTTGACGCTCGACCATGTCAAGGATCAACCGATGATGGGCAAGCGTGCACCCTCGGACATGGCCCACCTGGTGACGCTCTGTCGCCACCACCACATCGACTCGGGTTGGGCCACGGCACATCGACCCCTGTTGCGCGCCTATCTCGCAGAGGTGAACCCATGAACCCCGACGACCTCGTACGCATCCTCGACGAACTCGGTGAACGGCTCGGCCCGACCGGCGAGTACGTGTTCGCCCTCGCGGTCCGGCAGGTCTACGTCGATGCTCTCTTTTGGATCGTGGCGTTCGTGCTCTACGTCGCCGCGCTCATAATCGCGGTCCCTTGGGTGGCCCGATGGATAGCGGATGGGAACAGTTCCAGCGATCGTGGACTCGTAGGCATCCTTGGCGGCATCGGGGCCATCACTCTCGGCGGCACGTTGCTCGTCGGCGTTCTGTCCTCCGCTCCGGCCCTGTTCAACCCGGAGTACGCGGCTCTCCGCGACATCCTCGGGACGGTGCTGCCATGACCGATCCACGAGTCGAGGCGCTGGCAACGGCGCTGCGAACCATCCATGCCGGTCCTGCTCCGTGGCCGCGTGGGATCACAAGTATTGAGTTCGCCGCCGCCATCCTCGCTGCTTTGCCGCCGGGCTGGTGCGGACACCGCCGGGACCCGCGCGTCGATTGGGATGCCGTCGAACGGCTGGTGGACGCCGCCATCCGGCGCGAGGAGATCAGCGCCGACCGCGGCGCGGAGATCCTCGGGCTGAGGCTTCAGACATGGCGAGAGCGCGCCAAGGACCTCCGCACCGAACGCGAGGGGGCCGAGTCCACCGACAGCCCCTCACTGGAGGAGACGACATGACCAGAGATATCCCCCCGCTGAGCCTGGAGACGCGACCGGGCAGCGACATCGACGACCTTTCTTGGCTCGTCTGGTTCGCCCGGAAGCAACGGGGACGCGCCGTGCAGGTAGCCGAATGGGCGTGGGACCAGAACGCGGCGCTCCGCATCTTTGAGAGGGAGCGCGAGGCAGCGCGTCTCGGTCGAGCCAGTCCAAGCCTCGATCTCGACGCGATCCGGCAGGAGGTCATCGAGGGCATCATCGAGGGAGACGCCTCCGACGATCATGACCTCGGGCCGGACTCCATCGGTGACATGGTCTACGAGATCGTCCGCGTTCACGCTGTCCGCGAGCCGAACGAAGTTCTCCCGCCCACTCAGGGCGAGATTCAGCGCCGCTGTTGGACGCTCTACGTGCACTCGGACGGCAATGGCCAGTGTGTCCTGTTCAATGGCCATAGCGGCAAGCACGACTTCGCTTTGCGGTCCCGCACCCTCGCCCTCCGCGAGTCCACCGACAGCCCCTCACTGGATGCGCTCCGGGCGCTCTCGGATGCGGCGACACCGGGACCGTGGATAGCGGATGAGCGGATCGGCACGGTTGCTATCTACACCGGGCCAGCGCAGAACTGCCTAGCCGCGCCACATGAACGGTTCGTTCACTCCAAGCAGGGCGAGTGGGTCAATGGCGGCTGGGCGCTCGATCCTCGGGACACCGCCGATGCCGCGTTCATCGTCGCCGCCGCCAACTACGTCCGCGCCCGCCTCGCCATCGAGGAGCCGAAGCCATGACACCGACTGATCGCCCGACCATGGATGTGTCGGAAGTCGCCGTCATGGAGTTTGCATTCCTGGAGCACACGCACCTGACCTTTCACCGTCCCTATCGAGCAGATCACCCTTGGTCCCAGTGCATCAATGCGCCAGCGATCCGGCGTGTCGTGGATGCCGCATGGGCTGCTATTCCGCCTGATTACGCCCTCCATCACGTCGAGAGGCCGAAGCCGTGACACCGACTGATCGCCCGACCACGGAGAGCGCCGCTATCCTCGGAGAGCAGCCGTGAGTGGCAGCGTGGACCGGCTCTCCGTGTGGGCCGTGCGGTACGCCCTCGGGCGGGCCACCTATGCCGTCTTCGATGTCGTGGACGTGCTGGTTGCAGAGCGCGAGCACCTGACCGCCAACTCGCGGGCCGTCATCTGTCAAGACATCGACGAGGCAGAGCGTAAGGGGCGGCTGGGCATGGAGATGGACGCTACCCAGTGGCGACGACTCCGCGCCGCACTGCTCATGGCTGCGGCTGGCCTGTCGGATGCCGAGGCTCGTGAGGAAGGGTGGCCCGCCATCCCGGTAGCCGAGGAGGAGAAGTGAAACCAATCCACAGCCCGCAATGCGTAACGATCGGCAGCGGCCCTGGCCACAACCGCTGTATCTGCTTCTGCCACAGGACGCTCGGGACCACGGTCACGGTGACGAAGGATCAGTTGCTCGATGCTCTGATGGTGCATGACAGCATCGAGATAACCGGCTGGGCATGGTCCGACGCCATCTTCGATGACCTGCTGACGGCGACCGGGCATGACTACGCGGCAGCCGAGGAGTCGTCCGATGACACCGACTGATCGCCCGACCACGTTCGGCCTGACGACCCAGGAATGGCAGCCCGATCCGATCGGCGCGTACCTGCCTGCCGCCGCCGTCCACGGCGAAGGCGAGTTCGATTTGCATTACGACCCTCACTGCTCCCGCTGCAATGAGCAGCGTGATCGTTTGCGTCCCGAACATGGCATGGATGCGATCTACACCGAGGTCGCCGCCGAGACCGCCTGTGAGCTACACATTCACGTCGCGGGGCGATCTCCGAATGACCGTGACCATTGCGAGGCGTGCGGCCACGATCTCCGGGAACGTTGCCATGTCCGCGCCGCACTCCGGGCTGAGGAGGAGGAATGAGCTGCGAGGGACACGCCAATCATCACTTCGAGAGGAGTGACGTGTGCCAGTGGTGCGGCCACCCAGAATCAGAACACGACGACGATGGCTTCTGGCCCGATGACCGCGGCCATCCTCGGAGAGTCGATGACGACGGTGACTCCCCGCCAGTACCCCCGGAGGAGCAGCCGTGACCCGCCCTCTCGCCTTCCTCGCCCTCGCCGCCCTGCTCTACCTCGCGCTGCGCCCCCGCCGGCCGGAGCAAGCGAATGACCGGGAAAGACCTTCCCCATCATTCGCTGGGAGGGAGTTGTGCCGCGACCCCGCGTGCGTCCGGGACCTCGCCCACGACGGACCGCACCGGCCTAGTCCGTCTTCCTGGACCGGCACCCGCATCGACAACAACGGGACGGCGTGGGACTCCGCGCCGTGGTACGCGTGATGCCGGAGGGCGCGGTATACGTCGGGCGACCGAGCCGGTGGGGGAACGAGATGGAGGACGTGCTGGACGACGAGGACATCACCCCCGGAGGCATCCGCGCAGAGGCCGAGACATGGTTGGCCCCCCTCCGCGGCCACGACCTCGCCTGCTGGTGCCCGCTGGACCAGCCGTGTCACGCCGATGTGCTGCTCGAACTGGCGAACCGGTGAGACGCCTCGCGATCGCCGTCCTCGCCGCCTTCCTCGTGGGCTACCTCGCCGGCCAGGCCGACGCTTCCGACTCCGCGCTGAGCAGCCCGGCAGGGATTCCTCCCCTGACCACCACCGGCGTCACTTCCGGTCCCGGGCTGCTCAGCGGGGCGCCGGACGGTTCCGGCATAGCTCGACTAGGCAGAGCGCCGAGTCCCCAGAATGCGTCCGCGGCGCAGAGGTCTCGGAGGTTGCGGGTTCAATTCCCGCTGTCGGCTCCGTCCGGCGCCCCACCCGACCCCGGCACGACCGCCCCACCGATCGACGCGTGGACGCGGCAGGGGATCATCGCCTGGGCCGCGCCATCGCACGGTCCGCGCTACCTCGCCATCCCGGCCGGCCCGGGGCATGACGTGGTCGTCTGCGCCGTGCGCTGTCTCCGCCTGATCTCCACGGATGCCGGACCGGACCGGGCGATGCAGCGGGCGGGGCGGATCGGGGATCTCGCAGTGGAGTTGTGGGAGCACGTCTGCGACGTACCGCGGTCGGCGGGGTTGTGCGAGGCGACGATCCGGCCGTGGCGGTTGCCGCGGGGGATGGCGGAATAGGGGGTTGACAATCCGGCGCCGTATGGTACCGTCTGCATATCAACCGAAGCGCACAAGGGGAACCAAGATGCCGCGGTGCGAGGTGGCCCATACGACGCGCTACATCGAAGGGCGGGAGGCGGCCTTCGATCTCCGTCGCTACATTCGGATCGTCGGGCTTCCTAGGCCCGTACGCTTTCTCTGTGAGGATTGCGCGAGGGGTCGTGTCGGCCCGCGTTTCTGGGATGAATATCGGATTAGGGTGGTCCGATGAAAACCATCTCACTTCGCCGTAACCGCGACGCGCCCGGCTCCCAAGCCGAAACGCTGAGAGAAGGGGGAGGCACCGAGACATGACGCAGAAGACGCGGACCACTTGGCAGGGTTGGATCCTGGATGAGCAGCCGACGCATCTGCGCTTCGCGACCCAGATCGAGGCGCAAGCATGGATGGACAAGTTCTTGGCCACTGATAGTCGGATCTGGAGCCCCGAAGACGTGCGGATCCTCAGCTTTACCGAGGTTGTCCGCCGGCCGAAGACGATTCGCGGTTGGCACCCGGCCCTGAACGATGCCGATTCCACTTATTGGGCGCGTCGCGGTTACGGCGACGGTGACCTGTGAAAACCATCTCACTTCGCGCCTTCCGGGTCGCCGTGGACCGGCTCACCGAACCCGTCATCGTGGTCAAGCGCGAGAGTGGTGAGATCCGAACGCTAGGGACGTGGACGCCGCAGGGCGCCGGGCGTGCGCTACAGAATGAAGGGCGTCATTCTGTAGCCAAGCGGGCCGTCTGATGATTGCGCGCACGAAGCCACGGTGCGAGGCATACACCGGCCGGCGATATCTCGACTCCGGACAGCAGGAGCCGATCCGCTGTCATCAGCAGGTCGGACTGCGCGTCCTCTCGGACTACCACGGCGAGCCGCGCTACTTCTGTGCCGCTCCCGGTCACCACGGCAATGTCGCGCGCCGGTTCGGGACGACGGCAGATGAACTCAGCCTCGCCACGGCGAAGGAAGGGCGACCATGAAGCTCCAGAGCATCGCCAAGGAGGCGGCGGCCTGTCGGGAAGCCTGCAT
>ERZ1292629.1304-Hain-H43-01um-R1-1304-length-24843-cov-44_pt2 | contig 24683 bp, 37 predicted proteins | sample MGYA00564399_ERZ1292629 | MGnify/ENA primary metagenome ERZ1292629 (study PRJEB36523, sample SAMEA6512636) | groundwater metagenome | collected 2019-01-08 | study: AquaDiva: Metagenomics assemblies of 32 groundwater samples
GAGGTCGGCCTCGGAGAGGTCGGCCTCGGAGAGGTCGGCCCTGGAGAGGTTGGCCTCGGAGAGGTCGGCCTCGGAGAGGTCGGCCTCGGAGAGGTCGGCCCTGGAGAGGTTGGCCCCGTAGAGGTTGGCCCTGGAGAGGTCGGCCCTGGAGAGGTCGGCCCTGGAGAGGTCGGCCTCGGAGATCCGCGCTGCGAGTACCGCCTCGCGCAGCGTGGTCGCGTCCACCGCGTGATACAGCACGGCCCGCGTGTAGCGGTACAGGATCTCGATACCTTTCGCAGCGCCCATCAGAACGATGCCTCGGGCAGCGCGCCCTGCTCTTCCCGGCACTGGCCGCAGAGCGTCCCGCACCGGACCGGCACGTCCTGCTCCGCATATCCCGCGTCGGTCAGTGTGACCTCGCGGACGGACGGCAGGGTGTCGCTCGACCAGTCGCGGCACTCATCGCACCGGATCAGACCGGCGCGCTCCATGCGGTGCTCGTGGGTCAGGGCTCGGGCCTCACCGATGTCGTCCTCCGGGTCGCGGCCCCGGCAGTAGGCTTCGAAGGCTTCTTTCGTCGTCATGGTGATGCTACCTTGGGTGTGTGGTTTGTCGAAACGGTCCGGTCACGGGTGGCTCCCGCCGGGCCGTTTCGCTTTAGTGGGACGGCTCAGGCAGTCTTGACCGTCAGCCTGCGATCCGGAAGGACGAAGTGACGGCCGGCGTAGGTACCGTCCGAGACGCGCACGATGTAGAGCCCGGTCACCACCAGTTGCGTTTTCACGACTGCGTGGCGCACCCTTCCGGCATTGCTCGTCCAGATCACTCGCGTTCCGTTGGCGTACATCATGCTGGGCTCCTTTGCGTTTAGTGGGGCGCTACCACGATCTGACCCACCCGTGACACGCCACGAGGTGCAGCGCGCGGGCGAGCCACGAGACGCACCACGTCTCGCACAGTGGGCAACGGCGCGGGCTGGCCATGCTCACAAAGTTCTCACCGTGTACGACCCGACCACGGTAGAAGTAGGTGCTGGGGTCGGCAATGCTCATGCTCTGCCCTCCAGTAGTGAGTCAAGGGCCGCCTCCAGGTTTCGTCGCGTCAGGACCCCACATACCACGAGGTCACTACGGTCGGGCTCGAAGGCGAACCACAGCCACGGGTTGAGTTCCGCTGTCGGAAGCACGTCCCGAAGCGGGCTCCGCTGAATCGGGAAGCCACGATACCGGCCGACGGTACGGGCAGCGCGACGGCGGGTTTGCTGCATTAGTGCGCTCATGCGCCCCTCCGCTGGTCAAGCCACCAGTCCATCTCAGCCCGACGCACGCCCCACTTGCGACCGCCAACGCGGATCGCCGGAAAGCCCTCCTCCGCGATCCACCGATAGACGGTGTTCTCGTGGACGCCGAGTTCCTCGCAGATCTTGGCGACGCCAAGGATCTCGCGACCCGTGCCCGCGACGTCCGTGGTCATGCCCGCGAAATCCCGGAACCTGCCAGGCCAACCGGAATGACCCCGGTCCGCAGAGCAGATACAAGCAGCGCGGCTTGCCTGCGGGTGATGTCATAGGTGTTGCCACGCGCGAAGCTCACACGGTAGGATTGCGATGTGCAGGGGGCCCGCAGAACCAGGGCGGTACCTGTCGGGAAGATGGCCACGATCTTCATGGTTACGCTCCTGATGTGTGGCTTACTATGGACTACGCTAGCAACGATACAGTGCACCGATGTGCCGCGCAAGGGTCTAGGGTGGCATTCGGGGGATATGTCGTGTGAACTACAACTTTCTGCTCCCCTGGTGACCCAGAGAAACCCTAGCGCAGAGCGCCCGCCACGTACCCGAGGCCGCCATACACCACGGCCCGTCCCGCCTCGGTAGCCAGTCGCCGGAGGACCCCCGGCTGGGCCACTCGCGCCCACGCCTCGGCCTGACGCCGGTAGCTGTCGCGTTCGGCTTCGAGCGCCTCCGCCCGGTCGTCCGCCCGCTCCAGCGCCATCACCATGGCCTCCGCGTAGGACCGGAGCCCCCGGATCTCCCGAGCCTGGACGGCGATCACCGTGTCACGGGCGGTCAGGGCGTCCTCGTGGGCCACGACCAGGCTGTCCAGCGCCTCCGTGGAAGCCCCTAGGCCGTCCAGGGCGGTACGGAGCCGCCCCTCAGCGTCCGTGGCCCTCACGCGGGCAGCCTGGGCCCGGGCGCCCGCTTCCAGGCGGACCCGCTCGGTCTCCTGGCGGGCCATCTCGGCGCTGTCGCCCCGGGCCGTGGCCACCCGGCGGGCCTCCATGGCCAGATCCTCGGCCAGCGCCCGGGCACGGATCAGCTCCTCCACCCGCCCGCGCTCCCGCATGGCCTCATCCCGAGCGGCCGACGTGCGAACCTGGCCGGCGAAGAGCGAGGCCACGAGGGCACCGACCAGAAGCCAGGGGCCTAGGCGTATCCGTTGGCTACACATCGCGGGTCTCCTGACACGTTTGTAGGGTATTTCCCCTTGCGTCCCTTATCCGGGTATGTATACATTGGATACACGGCGGACGATGGAGCCGCCACCGACGGGGAGCAGACGATGACCAGCCTACGCGGATCATGGGTGAAAGAGGGCGCCGAGTTCATGGCGCAAGTGCGGTGCGGTGGCCATGGCGCGGAGAACGTCGGTCGCACGGCGGTCCTGACGAGCAAGGCGAAGGATTTCACCGCGGTGACGCTGACGGCGCTGGTGCGTGACTACGGCGCCGGCGATGTGTGCCTGTACCGCGTGAGTCGGTAACATACCCATGACGACGCAAGAGAGAGCCAGCGTCGAGAGCGTGAGCACCTGGCACGTCGCACCCGAGGACCAGGGCCAGATCGAGGAGCGCGCCTACGGGGCCGACTGGGAGATCGGCATCCTCTGGCTGCGCGTGACGGACCAGAGCATCGCCCTCGGCGAGCCCGGGCGAGTCAGCTACCGCCGGGCCGACGCCGATGACCTCACGGGGCAGTGGGAGCCGTGGAATGGCGCCCCTGCGGTGGACGGGTGGACGGAGGTAATCTGACCATGGACACGACGCGCCACGAGACCCGCATCCACGAGATGGACCGGGCGCTGGCCCCCGGGAGCGAGACGGCGCTCCTGGGGGACGCGCTCCACTCAATCCGAGGAGCCACCGACCCGGACGCCGATCTGGCGTGGTGGATCGGAGCGTACCGGATGTACGAGTGGGCGCTCCGCTACCCGGAGGCATGGGCCGAGCAGGTCGGGCGCGGGGTGTGGGATGACCCCGGCGAACAGGTCCTCCATGCGGGCGATGACTGGACGGGATGGACGCCACCACCGCCCACTCCCGACGATCTCCGCGCATGGCGCAAGCGCGAGGGGCTGACGCAGGAGCGGGCGGGCAAGCTCGCTGGCGTGAGGCGCCTCGCGTGGGTCCGCTGGGAGTTGAGCGCACGCCCCGTCCCGCAGTGGCTCCGCGACACACTGATGCAGCGGTGGGGGTCGGCGCCGTAGTCACGGGCGCGCGACGGGTGACGTCGTGCCATGTGCTCATGCGGGAAGCCCGTCGTGGAGCCGACGGATGCCCAGGATGCGCTTGCGGTCAAAGCCGGCGATACACACCTGATCGCCCTGGTTACCTCCGAGCATGAGCACGCGATCCGACGTCTCCCACCCTGCGAACAGCCCGACGTGCCCGGGAGCGTCCAGCACCTCGGGCCCCGGTTGCTGCCCATCGCCGCGCTTCAGGACCACCACGTCCCACCCGACTCGTGCCTCGTGATCCAGCACCGGCTTCCCGACGCGGAGCCACGAACGCGCGCCCAAGTTCTTCGAGCGCGGCAACCGGAGCAGCCAAGCCACGAAGTTGACGAACGCGCTGCACCACGGGACCTCATCGTGCTCGGGCCAGTCGCCGTCGAGTCGGAGCATAGCGAGCACCAGCGGGCTGTCCCTCTGGCCCGGAACCTCTTTCATGCCCACAAATCGCTGGGCCAGATCGTAGAGCGTGATGTTCACAGGTTCACCTCCTCCTTGGTCTCGGGCTCCATGTATTCCGGCTTGTGACCGTCGAACAGGTGCGGCCGATCCCACCGCCGTTGACCGGGCAGGCGTTCCGCCGTGTTGGGCATCTGCGTCATGGCAGCCGCCGCGCCCATGCCCATGAAGTACCACCCCGCGATCTCACCCACCACGAGGCCCGGGATGATCCGCTGACTCACGAGCAGGAGAATACCCATCATCACGAGCGTCATCATGCCCATGCCGTACCACGCGAGCCCGGCGGCCCGGCCCCAACGACCGACGAAGGAACGATCATCCTTCATGCGCGGCCTCGGTCTATCGCGCGCTCTTGGGATCGAATCGTTTCTTCGAGCCGCATGATGCGCGTCTCCATGTGTCCCCGCTCCGCGTTCCACTGCTCGCTTTCCTTGGCGCGCTGGGCCTGGCAGGCGTCATTGGCCGCGCGCCAGTCCTGCCGCTCCTCTTCCCACGTCACACGCATCTCAGCCAGCTCACGCACGAGGTCGAGCGTCGCGATGGTTTCCCGCGTTGGGGACCACACCTTTCGCCAGCGTGGGAGCACCTCGTCCTCCGCCATGACAATGGCGTGCATCTCATCCAGTTTGTGGCGGGCAGTATCGTCAAAGCTAGTCGTTCGGCGCTCGGCATTCGCAAATGGCAACCTACCGGCTGCATTGAGGAAGTACAGCACCACGAAGGCGCCCACGCCCGCAGCCGTGATCCAAGCGGGCGCACTCATCGCAGGCGAGTCAATGGGCTGAGCCAGCGCGGCAGCGAAGATCGGTAGCGGCAGGTTGAGGAGGCGCATGGTCACCAGAGGAGCAGCACGGGCCGCTGTGCCGCTGTGCCGTGGTTGTGGGATGAGATGGTCAGTTGGGCTTTCTGGGCGGATCCCCACGTGGGTTCTGCGTTGGCTTGGTCGGCCTCAATGCAGAGGGCGAGGCTGACATACCCGACTCCGACGGCCGCGTTGATCGCAGCGACCGCGGTCGCGTTGAGCGCGAAGCTCCGGTACGCATTCGCGGTAATCGCCGCCAGGGTCACCGCCGCGCTGTACGCCGTGGCCCCCACGTTGGCATAGTCGCCGTAGACGATGAGCGAGGGGGCCGCAGGGGCGGCGGACGTGACGATGACGGACTGGCTAGCCAGGGTCTCGATGGTTCCCGTGGCCCACACACGCAGCAAGCCGCCCGTCTTCGTCCCAGAGAGCGCGGACAGGTCGGTCGCCATGATGATCCGCGTGATGCTCTGGTATTGGCTGGCTGTCCCGCAGCACTGGACGTCCGTGAAATACGCCGTCCCCGTGCGCGTGAAGTCGTAGGTTTCTCCAACGCCACCCCTCACAGCCGCCCACACGCCCGAACAGATGGGCGCGGCCCGAGCTACCTCTGCATCCTCACCAATAGACACGGTGATGATCGAGCGACCCAGCGGGCGAGCGATGAGCGCCGGAATGCTCATGTCGGGTTGGCGTGCCCGGTGGACACGGAGGTGAAGTAGATGTTGCTGACCAGGACGATGTGGACCCAATCCGACTTTGCGGCATCGGCCGAAAACGTCGGGGTAATCGTGCCGTAGTCCGCACCCGTAATGGTGGGTGTGTAGGCCCCTGCGTATTCCAGAATGCACATGACCGGCGACCCGGCCACGAAATTCGTCAGCGTGATCGTGTGCGTGGAATTGATCGTCGCTCGCTGAATGTTTCCGTTGCTCGCATCTAGGTTCCAGTTTGCGCTCTTTGTCCCGTTGTCGTAGACCGCATGGCCCGTGAGCCCGTCGAGAGACGTGTCCCACGCGGGCACGCCAGCCTGCACTTGGAACAGCGCGCCAGCGGAGCCCACGGTGCGCTTTGACAGCGTGTTAGCCGCTGAGGCATAGAGCGTGTCCCCGGTGGCGTATGTGCTCTCACTGGTGCCCCCCCGGGCTTCCGTGAGCACGTCGCTGGACGACTCATACGACACCGGGAACGTGAGCAGCCCGCTCTCGTTGGCCGAGTAGAGCGCGTCCGTGTAGAGCAGCACCCCGACCCAATAGGTGCCCGTAGCCGCGAACGTGTAGGCGGTAACCGGCGTGGACGCGGTGCCCGTGCCGCCCTGGACCTCGGCCAGGCTCGGCTCCGTTGCCTTCGCGAAGTACTTCAGGCTCCCGGCCGTACCGCCCACGCGCCGCACCTTGAGCGCCGTCCCGTCCAGGTAGGCCGTGACCGTGGCGGTAGCCGCGCCCTCCGTGGTCGCGACCGTCACCGTGCCCGTCACCCACGAAGACTTTACCCCGATCGCGTTGACCGCGCGGATCCCGACCGTGTAGCCCGTCCCGTTGGCCACGCTGGCGAGGTAGGCCTGCACGTCCGAGGCGGACGGCGTGAACACGATCTGATAGGTGGAGTCAGCGTCGGCCGTGCGCTTCAGCCGGATCTCGTAACCGGCCAGGAAAGCATCCGCAGAAGCGGTCCATGCGACCAGGATGCGCGGTACCCGCGTGCCGTCCTGGAGGACCTGCGACGTCGCGCCGCTGGATGTGAGCGTGAGCCCCGTAGGCGCGACGCACGTCGTTGCGCTTGGCAGGTTCGTGTTCGGCGCCGCGTCCTTCGTCGCGAGCGCCGCCAGCGTATAGGCCGTGGACTCGTACTCGCGAAGCACCAATCGCACCAGCCCGTCCGGCATGATCCCGATGGCCAGAACGAAGAACTCTTTCTGCGTCCAGCCGGGCGTCGGATGCGTGACCTTGACCACGTCGCCGTAGGCGAGCTTCAGCGCCTCGCGCGTAGCGGTAAGCGCCACGCCGATGTCCGCACGGCCCTCCATGAGCAGCACTTGGGCGATCTGCTGCGCACGGTACAGGTCATCCGTGTACGGCAGCTCGATGGCCTGAGCCGAGTCGAAACCATTGTCCTCGGTCAGGTAGGCGTTGGCGGCGCCCGCTGTCGGCCAACTCACGTCATTCGCCTGATAGTTCTGCGCTGGGTCCACGAAGGTCGCCGTAATCCGGTTCGGCGCCTCCTGCGTGCCGCCCCGGAAGAACTCGAAATCACCGACGATGTTCTGCGTCGTCAGTTCAAACGTTTCTGCCGTCGTAACCTGCCGGATCTTCAGGTGATATTCGCTGCCGATCCGCACGATCTCGCCACGGCACGAGGAGAGTAGCCGCGCGAGGTTAGCCTGCGGGCCGTCCGCCGGGTTCACGATGCCGTTGCACCTATACCGCTTCTGCGTGGCAGGGCCGGGGATGGCCACCAGCACGTCGCAGTAGTTGGCCGCAGCCGATATGGACGCGGCATTGATCTGCGCCGTCGGGATCCCCATGCCGTATTTCACGGACACCATGAAGTCGCGGATGCAGAGCGCCGGATTGTCGCTCCACGCCGTCGAGGCGTCACGCGTGTCGTAGACCTTCTGGCCCTTTACCAGCGCCGTAACGTTCGGGCGCCCCGTGGTCCATACCGCGTCATTGGAGTACATCATGAGCGCGAGATAGGCCACGGCCCGTCCGTCGTCCGTCGTGCTCCAGTTGGTGAATCGCGAATCAAGCTCGGTGTCGTGCGTCTGCGCATCGGTCCCCAGGTGGAGCCCGTACATGCACCACAGGTCTGTGCCGTATACCACGCCCGTGCCGCTATTGGACCATGGCGCCTGCATTCCCGTGTTCTGCGACGCATTGCCTACGATAGGTGCGCTTATGGCCAGCACGTCGTCGAAGTAGACCGCCGTCACGCTGTCGATGCCCGCGCCACCCTCACTTCCGAGGCAGAGCGCACCGACGACGGCCAGCGTCTTGACCTGAGCGGGGTCCTGCTGCACGTCCGCGAGTGCGAGACCTACCTTCGCCGTCCCGTAGATCACGGGCAGGCTGGCCTCGTTACTCATCACGTTGAGCGTCTGGCCGGCGTTCTCTGCCTCTAGCTGCCCGCTGCGATTGAGCCTGCCCCGGGCATACGATGCGCCGATAACGATGGCGGCGCGCACGGCGCCCAACACCCAGCCAGCCGGGTTCCAGATCAGGGCCGCAACCATAATGGCGTCGAGCAGGTTGCCCTTGCTCATGCGGGCCACCTCCACGCCGTCGCGTCATCGGGTATCGGCAGGATCTCAACCCCGCGTTCGGGATCGGAAGTCATGAAGCGCCCGCGCCCGTCCACCACGAAGCCGAAGCGAGGGAGAGCTGTTCCGTCATCGCCGGGCAACGTGAGTACATCGCCCTGCTGGGCGAACGCCACAGGCAGGCGCGTGGCACCGCGACGCTCGAACTCGGCGCCCACGTCGGGGTAGGCGGCCAGCACGGCGCGCGCCCCACCTGCGTCCGCATAGGTCGGGACGTCCGCCAGCGGGTCCGCGTCAAGGATCACCTCAAGCGCCCCGCGCGCCAGCGAAAAGCAATCGGTCTCGCCCCACCGGAAAGGACGGCCGATCTGGCCCTGAGCGTAGGCCACCAGGCGGAACTCCCAATTGGGCGGGCGCATCAGTCCAGTTCGTCCCCGAAGGTCTCGCCCGTGCCGCCGCCGCCGGTTCCGCCGCCGCGATTCACGCCCGTCTTGATTGCCGTCTTGCCCCACAGCACCGTCTTGCCGACCAGCGTGGGAACGCGCGAGAAGAACGTGTCACCTACGGCCAGCCCGGCACGCGAGAGCATATCGTTGTGCGACGCCACGTTGGTCCGCACGCCACGTGCGAAAAGATAGCGGGCAAGCTGCGAGACGGCCGTGGTGCTGACGGTAACGGTGCCTTGCGTCTCTTCGTCGCGCGACTCCTGGATCTCCCAGCGGTCATTGAGCAGGCCGGTAAAGACCTCCAATGGATCGGCCACCACCGCGCCCGTCGCGACGTCGATCTGCCCGAAATAGAGCGTGCATGAGTAGCCGCGCATGTGATTGTTGAGCAGGTCGGAGATGATCGTTTGCGTCACGCCGGACAGAGTCATGCGAAGCCCCTGCGCCGGCATGTCCGCGGTCTCGGCCGGGGGCTCAAGGCTGATCGCCCCACCCACGGCCGTGTACGTGTTCACGCCGACGGTCACGTTCTGCGGCGCCGTCGTGATGCGCGTCGTCCCGCCCGAGGACGTGAGCACCAAGAGCCACACGTCCGCGTAGCCTTGCTCCGCCGCGACCGCCGTCGCCATCGCCGCCACAAGCGAGCGCGTCATAACACATTCCCAGCGAAACGGAACGTCTTGCGGTTCACAATGGCGGAGATCGCCGGAGGAGAGGAACCGAAGATCCGTGCCAATTCAACGCCCTTGTGTCCAGCATCCCATAGGCGGCGGATCTCGTCCGCATCCCTGTTGGTTAGTTTCGTGAATCCATTGCGCTCACCGTATGGCGGGCGGTTTCTACCCTTCGCGTCCCTATCCGCGTCGTTGTCGTCCCCACTGCCAAGCCATAGGTGATCGGGCCGGACACATCCTGGATTGTCGCAGCGGTGCAGCACGTACAGCCCATGGGGGATGGAGCCATGAATCAGTACATAAGCCACTCGGTGTGCCCGGCGGAGCCGTTTCTGCACACAAAAGGACCCGTATCCGTGATTGTCCCGCGCTCCCAACCACTCCCAGCATCCGTCTCCACGAGTTACCATTGCCCAGAACCTCTCCCCACGTTTTGGAGTAACGTCGAATTGCAGGGGCACGGGCCGCATTTCAAACGGCCTCGCGGAACGTCACCGAGAATCCGGCGATGTACTCGTCAGGGCCGGCGGCAGGCAGCGGCGAGTACTCCAGCACGAACGCACGGAGCTTGCACCCGGTCCGGGTAATGGCCGCGCTGTCCGCCGGCGAGGCTCCCGCGAGGATGGGTGGATTGATCGAGACGGCGGCCAGGCCGGTGCCGCCAGAGTTGGCGTCCGCGGTGACCCGGAAGAGCTGGTTCAGCCCCGCGATCTTGATGCAGTCGCCGGCTTTCACCACGCCCGTGATGTTGATGGTCCAGCCCTTCGTGTTGAGCGTAGAGCCCGCCTGGCTTGCGCCGTCCACCAGGGGCGTCCCGCCGCCCGCGCCATTCGGCGTCTTGCCGCTCCCGGGCAGGAGGTAGTGAACGAGGTCGAACGTCTCGCCGAGGTTGTAGCTCTTTTCCACAAACGTGATGAGCGCCTGCACGTCCGCGCTCCCGGCGGACAGCACCGGCCAAAACTCCTGCCAGACGCGCCCGGCGGACACCTCGGAGCGAAGCTGCACCTTGCCGGTGCGCCCGATGGACACGAGGCCACCGGGAACGTGCGGCACCGTCTGCGATGCGGGCTTCATGGTGCGCGGGAAGTCGGCCACGGTCTACGCCCCCGCCAGCGCGCGCCGGTATCCGCCGGAGGACCGCGCGGCCTCGGCCACCACGCCCGCAATGGCGCCCCGCTGCTCCTGCACGAATCGGGCGGCATCTCGACTGTCGATGGCGCTGACGCTGAAGTTGATCGTCTGGTTGACCACGGTCGCGCCCGACGCAGAGGCCGGCCCGAGGTTGAACGACGGGGAGGAGATGCGGGCGCCGCCCGTGTAGGTCCCGCCACCACCGGATGCAGTCGCACCGGCGCCGCCGCCGATGCTGCCGAGCAGTTGCGTGAAGATCTTCCGCGTCTGAATCCGGATCAGCTCGGCGATGACGAAGTCGGCGAACGAGCGGAACGAGAGTTTCCCACTCATTACCGCGTCCGCGATGGCGTCGGCGAACCCGTCGCGGAACATCATGGCGGTGGAGAGCATCTTGTCTTTCGTCGTGGCGAGGTGGGCGGCCATCTTGTCGAGCTCATACTTGGCCAGTTTCGCGCTCGGCCGCAGATCGAAGAGCGTGATGGGACCGCCACGCGACTTGAATTCTTCCCCCTTCGCCCTAGCCTCCCAGAGCCATTCCTGACCCTCAAAGTAAATCCTGTTCAGTACGTCCCTTGGGCCGCGTCCGGCCATTAGGGCCTTGATGTGAATCATCTCCCTGGCGGCCGCCGAGAGCTTGCCGGTCGCCTTCCCGGCCCCGTCTCCCACGCTTGCCAGGCCAGCGACGTAGGGCGCCCAGTTGGTGGACATGACCTCGGCCTTTACGCCAGCGGCGGCCTCTTGCAGGCGCGCGAGATTGTCGCGTGCGGCACCGGCCGAAGACATCTTGTCAGGAAGAAGTATGCCAAACAGCGCCCTCAAGTCTTCCCAGGCGACTCGCAATTTCGCGACGTAGACCGCCGCGTCCGCCGCCATCATCTGGATGCCACCGAAGAAAGGCACCATGGCCTTCTCGCGCGCCCAGATCACCGCCTCGCCCATGGAGTTGATCGCGGAGATGAAGACCCCGGAACCCTCCTGGCTCACCTCGAAGAAGTTTCCCATCTGGTTCGAGAGGAACGCAATGGCGCCGCCGAGCGTCTTACGCGCAGCCTCAGCGCTTCCGCCGAACTCCACTTGCAGCTCTTTCAGGATCATGGCCTGGGCTTCGGCAGCGCGGCCGGTGTCCACGAGGTCCTTGATGACCGCCTTCTGGCCGGCGCTGAAGTTCACGCCCGCCTTCCGGAGCGCGGTGATGCCGAGGATGGGATCCTGGAGCGCCTTGCCCACCTGGATGGCGGCCGTCTTCGTGTCGCTCCCGAGCGCGGTGGCCATGGCGAGCACGGCCTGCGTGGCCTGCTTGAACTCGCCGCCCTTAATCCGCGTGAACGTGAGGAGGAGGCCCTGGACGCTCTTGACCGCCTCGTCCCCGTAGATCGTCGTGCGCTCGAGCGCAGTGGCCATGCTGTCGAGGCTGGCCATCGTCTGGCCCGACACGCCGCCCGTGGACTTGAGCACGGCGCCGAGCTGGGCCGTGGCCCGCTGGGCCTCCATGCTGTTCTTGATGACCAGCGCCATCACACCGCCGGCAAACGCCGCCACCATCGCCGTGCGGTAGCGCAGCGTGGCCGCAGACAGGCCCGTGAACTCCTTCTTCAGCGACCGGGATGCCTTCTCGACGGTGGTCATCTTCGAGACGGCGCCAGATACGTCCGCGCCCACTCTGATTATGAGTGAGGCAAGGGTTTTGGACATTACGCAGCCACCTCACGAGTGCCCACGGCGATGATGGCCATTGACGTATCTCATCGGCTCGCCCTTGCGATACCGTCCACGCCGACCCCTAGAAGCGATTGGTGCGGGCTCACCGCAGCCACACTCACATCGCTTGGTCGCCATGCTATGTCCTCCGTCGGGCTGCTTCCTTCGCCATCGCGGCGCGCGTCAGTTTCCGCTTCGCCGATTCATCATCGTCCCACTCCGTCACCTCCGGGTCCTGCTCGGACTCTTCGATGGTGTAGAACGCCCGCCACTCCCGAAGATCCGAGGACGACAGGTACTCACTCAGGACACGGACGTTGGGGTAGCCGAGGTCTCGGGCGACCCGGAGGGCGAACTGTCGCTCCGGGTCGCTTCGGAGTTTTTTACGGCTTCCTTGAGCGCCCCCTGTCCCATGCCCTGGATGCGCTGGCACTCGGTCACGAGCTGCTCCACCGCGGCACTGGACCGGGCCATGAGCCCGTCCACGGCTTCCTCCCGCTCCTCCGGCGGGAACATCACCGAGTGGTCCTCGTTGCGGAGCGAGGCCACCACGAGCGCGATCAAGCCGCGCGTGGCGGCCACCTCGTCCTCGGTGTCCAACGCCCGGAACTCCTTGAGCACCCGGAGCCGTTCGACCACAGACAACTCCTGCATCACCACCTCGCCACCGAGCGGGCCGATCTTGACCGTCTCGCACTTGAGGTCGCTCGGGGTGAGCAGCGCCGCCCTGTCCAGGATCGCCATGCTACGCCACCGCGCGAGTCAGCGTGCCAGCGGCCAGGATCTTCACAGGGGCCATCTGAAGCTCGCCCACCGATCCCTGAATGAGGCCGATGGACTCCACGATGCCGGTCCCGGTGTAGTTCGGGTTCGTGGCGCTCACGCCCTCGGACTTGTCGGGTCGAATGAGCAGGGTGGCGGTGGAGCCGACGAGAGCAAAAAACGTCTGCTGCACGCTGACAGACGCTTCGTCGGCATAAAACTCGATGTCCGAGGACCAGTCCTTGAGCCCGCCCGCCCGGGAGCGGGTCGTGTCTCCCATCGCGGTGTCGTCCAGCATCTCGGCCGCGTAGGGCAGTGACGCGCTCTTGACGTGGTCCGACAAGTCCACGGCGTTGAAGGACACGAAGCAGTCGTTGAATACGCGCTGTGCCATGTTGGTACCTCCTCAGATGATTCCGACCGCGAGAACGAACTCGAAAGTCGGGGTGTTGGTGCCGCCAAGCGTCCAGGAGGCACGCCAGTAAGTGTCAGTGATCGCGCCCACGAGGCTCTTCCACTCGGACGTGATGCCCGTGGCCTGCGTGAACGTGATACGGGTCGTCTCGCCGCCCGCGCTTCCGTCCGGGTCGGACTGGAGCAGGAGGTCGAGCGTGGGGTTCGTGCCCGAAACGGTCAGGACGTGCAGCGCCGCGTAGATGCTCTGGCCCGCAGCGACCGCGCCGAGCACCTGTTTCGCCCCGGCGCCCGTCACAGTCTCGGAGCCGACGTGCAGGAGCTTGCCGCGCATCACGCCAGCACCCCCGGATCCCTCAGCGGACACGCTGAAGCGGAGTAGCTCGCCGATAGTCGCTCCGGGCGCGTACTGGCCCGCGTTGGCGCGGAACAGGTAGGCGTCGTTCGCCAGCGTCTCCCCGGCGGGCGCGACGGTCACGGGCACGTCGGCAAGGCCGATCTTGTCGAAGAGCACGGCGTCCACCAGGCCTGCGCCCCCAGACCAGAAGCCCTCACCGGACAGGCCCACCGTCTTCAGCCCACCGGCGCGACTCCGGGTCGTGTCGCCGAAGACGGTGTCGTCCAGCAACTCGGCCGAGTAGCTGAGCGCAACCGAGACGTGATCCCCGGAAAGGTCGTACTCCCCGACGTAGAGCCTGACATCCGTGAGCACCTGGGGAGCCATCATGCCTCCTTGAGAATCCGCTTGCGGAGATGTTCGGCGACCGCTTCCACGACGCTGTCCTTCGTCTCATCGAGCGCGGGCCGGAGGAACGGCTGGGCTGGGGCGTAGCTTGTCCCGATCTCTTGGAGGATTCCGTACCACGCCTCCTTACTCACTCCAACGTCGATGTCCGCCGTGTTCTGGGTCCGCGTCCACTTGACTTGGGCGATGATATTGTCGGCCAAGAAGCCGGGCGCGCGGCCATGGGAGCCGTCCTGCGAACGGGGAGCAAGCTGGCTCGCCACGCTACGCGTGATCTCCGCGCCAGCAGCGCAAGCGTCTCGGAGCGCCTCGCCCTGGACATCCTCACCGAGCTTGCGGATGGCGGCCTCAAGGTCCTCCATGCCATCTATCCGCGTGACATTGCCGCCACCACGGCGGTACTCGTCGAGGAACGGGGTGGCCCGTGGCCCCTTCAGCGTGTCTTTGACCCGTCCCATCAGGCTGTCACCCAGACCATGACGTCGAGACGGCCAACCCAGAGCTTTGTTTCGTCCTCGTACTCGGGGCCGGTGTCGTCCGCGATGAAGCAGTCGTGGATGACCACGCTGGCCACCGTCCCGCCGTACCGCTGGAGCGCGGCGAGGTGCTGGACTTGGAGCGCCTGGGCGCCCGCGCGGGTGGAGGCGCACGCCTTGACCTGGACGCGGGCCTCGTACTTGTCCACGTCGTCGCCCATCGCCGAGATGCGCGGCGCGCTGATCTGCTGTACGATGGAGGCAGGCAAGACCGAGTCCTGTAGGAGCGCCCCGTGGTAGGCTCGCGCAACAATGAGGGCCGCGGTGCCCGCGTGCTCCGTGAGCCGGGTCCGGACGGCATTGGCGACGTCGGCCATACGCTAGGCCTCATCGTCCGGATCCAGCCGCTTGACGAGCAAGATGAGCTCGCGGTCCCGGGTCTGCCCGGGGAGGACCGCCTCGATCCTCCAGATCTCCGAACCGTCCTTGAGGCGCCAGGTGGGATCCACGTCGGAGCGGTAGCGGATGGAGTAGCCCTGCGTGGCCTCGGCGGCCTGCACCATGGAGCCCACGGCGCGCTCGATGCCCTTAGGGTCCAGGCGCTCGGCCCACACGGTCGCCACCGTGGTCCACGTCCCCGCTGCCGGAGACGGGTCGCCCGTGGTGCCCGCAGTGAAGCTCTGGAGCACGATGCGACGGGAGATTTTGCCGGCACGCACGTCAGAACCCTATCCGGTCGCCGGCCACCAGCGACTCCAGGCCGGGCAAGCGCGTGGCGATGGTGCCCACCACCAGGCCCTCCCGGTGCTCGTACCGCTCGCCCACGCGGAGCAGCATCCAGGACCTCACGTCCTCGGGCACCGCAGAGGCGTCCCCGTACCCGGCGACGTACTCGACGCGCACGGCGTTGGGCTCAATGCGGATCGACGGCCAGGACTCCCCGTAGGCCAGGTAGACGCGGCCCTGCACGCCGCTCGTATCCACCACGTAACTCGCCGCGGTGAACGTCTGCAGCACACCGTCCGGGTCGATGTACTTGATGCTAGTCACGCTGATGAGCGGCGGGTACGGCAGTCGGAGCTCGCTGTACGCCGGGAAGTAGGGGTCGGACGACGAGTAGCCCGGGAAACGGTCATACTTGGCCGTCCACGTCTGCGTCACCAGCACGCGCCCCATCGCACGCTCGGCTTCGATGCGGGAGCTGGTGATCCAGCCCTGGATCAGCGCATCCTCCGTGGTCGTGTCGGGATCAACCCGGAGGTGCAGCCTCGCCTCCGCGAGCGTGATCGGCTCCTCGGTGGGTGCAGTGGTGAGGATCAGGCGCATTGGCCTATCTGACCCACAGGATGACAGTGCCGGTGTTCGCGTTCCCGGCGTTCGTGATCGCCACTGTGAGCTTGCTACCGGCCACGCACGCGAGGGTCGCGCTCGTGACGTGCTCTGTGTTCAGCGTGTCCCGGTTCGCCCCGGCGCCCAGCAGCACGTCGTGGCCGTCCACATCCGTGATCGCCACGTCGTAGTTGTCGTCAGGAGCTGCCGCGCCCGCGCCCGGGATCGTGGTGAGCCCGATGATGGCGCCGTCGAAGGCGGCCGTTGTGGTCCCGCTCACGGCGCCCGTCGCGTTGTCCGACGTCCACGCCGCGACGATCTTCTTCGCGCTCGTGTGGGTTATCTCCGTGAATACCATCGCCGAACCGGCCATGGCTCAGTCCTCCGGCAGAGGTACCGGGGGGCGAGCGACGTGCCCGCCCCCCGTTCGTGCGTCAGCCCTTGATGTCGAGAAGGATGATGGGCGCGCCCATGTTGAGGCGCAGCGTGCCCGCTCCCACCTCACTGTCCACGACCGAGGACGTGAACTTGAGGTTGAGCACGTCGCCCGCAACGAGCCCGGTGGCCGTGATGACGAAGTCCTTGTTGTACCACGTGTCATCGGCCGCAAACGTGGCGGCGGCGGTCGTGGTGCTCAGGTCCGCACCGACAGCTCCGGCCGCCTGCTCGAAGACCGCCACGTCGATGGTCGAGCCGTTGTTGACGGCGGCGGCGGTCTTGATGAGCGCGCAAGGCACGCGCACGGTCACGTCACCGGCAGCCACGTACTCGGGCGGGAGAACGACCTGCCCGTAGCACACGGACACCTCAGTCTCATTGTCCGTGATCTCGCCTTGGGCTAGGATCACGTTGGCGGCCACCGAGACGTTGAACGTGCCCGCCGTCTCTGCGGCCGTGAGTGAGGCCCCGGCGTCGCTGCGCAGGGAGGCGATGGGCAATGCCATCGCCAAGGACAGCGCGTCCTCGGCCAACTTGCTCCGCGCGATGGCCGCGCTTGCATTGACATCGGCGTCCACGATGACGCCCGTCCCGATGGCCACGACGCCCGCGCCCGACATCGTGGCGTCGCCGCTCAGGGCCACCGAGGTGATGGTGGTCCCGTTGCCCACGAGGACATACGTGGTCGTCTTCGCGTTGAGGGCCTCGGCGGCGCCGCCTGCGTTGCCCACGAGGATCGAGCCCTCGGCCAGCGCGATGTCGGCCGCGGCGAGGACTTCGTCGGGGAGGTTGATGGTCGAGCCGGACGGGAAGGTGACGGCCCGGTTCGTGCCGTCGAAGGTGCAGATGATGTTCCTGGACTTGTCGTAGAAGACGAGGTTCCCGTCTACCCACTCGCTCTTGACGTTGGCGACCGGCATGGTCCTGCTCCATACGCCCGGGGGCGTTTCAGTTGGCGGTGGTTCCGCCGTGATGAAGGGTGGCGGGCGGGACCCGGAGGCCCCGCCCGCTCACGGTTAGGACACGTAGTCGGCGGTCAGACCGGCCACGGGGTAGAACGGCTCGCCGCGGATGAACGTGCAGGCGACCTCATCGTCGTTGTGCTGGCAGTCCAGCCACACGCCGATGTGCGTGGCGGTGGAGAGGACTTCCCGGACCTGGGCGACGTCGCACTCCAGGACCACGGAGTCGTTGAGCGCGTTGGGCAGCGAGCCCATCGCGTGCGACGCAATGACGATCTTGCCGCCTCCGGCCGCGGACGTCGCGGCGTAGAGCTCGAAGACGGTCGGGCCGGTGCCCACGAGGATGGTCGTGGTGATCGAGGCGAAGAAGCGCCGGTATCCCTCGATGGCGAGGCACTGCGTGGTCCCGGCCTTCGGCCTCGCGAGGTCGATGAACTGAGCCGTGGCCGCGTCCGCCGGGTTGTGAACGACGGTGCGGATGTCCAGGTTGGCGGTGTAGTGTTCCGCCGTGTACGTGGCAGCCATGATGTATTCTCCTTTGCCGGCGCCTTACGCGCGGGCGTCCAGAAGCACGATGGGGGACAGGGTGGCGGCGCTCTTGTTCGGGGTCAGCGCGGTCCTCCACCAGCAGGCGCCGGCGTTCCGGGTCCAGAGCTTGAACGTCCGCTCGTGGTTCACGAACCGGACGTGGATCGACTCGGCCGACTGGATGGGCTGGTAGATGCCCTCCAGGTACTGCGACCAGTTGACGCAGATGAGGTCGCCCTGGTCGCCCACGGTGTCGGCGTACTCGGTGTAGACCACCGGGCACCCCCAGATCATGTCCGGGAAGCCGGAGCGCGAGCTCGGCTGGTAGACGGCGACGCCGCCCGTGCCGATGGGGAGCGAGAGCTGCGCGAGCTGCGGACGGCAGTCCTGGTTGGCGAGCCACACGCAGGAGGGCCCACCGTATCCCCAGCACCGCGCGGCCATCTTCACGATGTTCGCGAAAACGATGGTGTCGGCGGCCTGGTTCGTTTCCTTGGCGATGGGGATGGCTGCGTCGGCGTTCTTCACGCCGATGTACTCGTTGCCCCCTCCACCGCGGATCTTCTCGTCGAGGATCTTCGCGCCCATCTGCGTCCGAAAGCCGGTGTCGATGAGCGCCGCGAACGAGACGGGGGAATCAGCCAGCAACTCCTCGGTAGCGTAGGCGAGCCCGAACAGGCTGGCCGCCTTGAGCGTCACCATCTCCAGCGCCATGCGGCTGGCTGCGGCGGCGGTCGTCTCGGCCCGGCGAGCGACGGTGAATCCGCCGACCACGCTGGACGTGTGGTTCTTGTCCGTGCGGGCCATGATCTCGACGGTTGGCGAGGCCATCGGGATGTTCTGCGTCAGTCCCGCGGTGGGATCGCCCTCGAATCCGACGGAGAGCAGGCCAGGGAAGCGCGTCTTCGGCACGGCGAACCCGCCGTAGGTGTCGCTGTACTCGCCCTGCTCGTCCGAGCCGACGGTGGCCTTGAGGCCGCTGAAGCCGGTCGGGAGCATGAAGGCCAGGTCACCCGAGGACTTGTCGTCCTTGTCCCTCACGGCCAGCGAGGCCAGTCGTGGATCCCGCACGTCCGCCACGTCACGGAATCCGGCGTTGTCGATGGCCGAGAGGAAGAACTCGACGTGCGACGCGAACCCGCGCTTCGGGTCGGCCTCGGCACGGAGGTGCGTGGTGGCGGGAGCTGCGGCGCCGGGGGCGCTCGCGTACAGGCGCTCCCTGTCGTTCTTGCGCTCCTCCAGCTCGATGTCGGTGTCGAACGCGGCGATGCGGGCGCTGAAGGCGTCGTCGGCCGCCAGTTCCTCGGCGGTGATGGCGCGGTCCTCGGCCTTCGCGGTCGCCTGGACCTTGTCCAGCGCCGCGTTGGCTTCCTTGGCCAGCGTCGCGCGCTGGGTGCGGAGCTCGTGGATTCGAGCGGCCATGGTGCTGTCTCCCTCGTTGTGGTGCTGGGGGAGACCCGCACGAAAAAGCGCGGGAGCGTCGTCCAGCACCGAAGTGAATCGGTTTCTGGACTCGCTCACGCGCTGTCAAAGGACGCCGCGGATTTCGCGAGTGCCGGCCCTGCTCACTCGCTCTCGAAAGAGGCGAGGATCTTGCAGACCGCTATATGTACTACTCCGAACCTACCACGGTACCACCTACGGGGTCAAGCGCCCCGTGGGCAAGAGCAATTGCGCCGCGGCCTGCTCAATCTCGACCAGGAGGCGGCATCGTTCCAACAGCCCAGCCCGAAACCCGGCGGCGATCAGAGCACCGAACGACTGCGGGGAATCGGCCAGTAGCTCCGGCGGGGGCAGCAATGGCGTAAGCATGATTACCCCCGGGCCCTCATCGTTTCATCGATGCTGGGAGATGCCATATAGAGCTTACGTCTTTGCGTCTTGCTCATGGCGAGTAGGAGGTCGGCCAAGGCCACCCCGTCGGCATCCCCACGCTTGCCCGCCCAGGCGCGGCAGAGGCGGACGTGGCTGTCCTCAATGTTGCCGTCGTCAATGACGATGTGCAGCGAGCCGCCACAGAGGTTTCCAGGCTTCGCATAATAGGCCCGCACTATCGGCAGAACTTCCGGAACGGTCGGCTTTCCAGTTTTCATCCCCGTGCCCTCGCCCGCTTCCGGCGGGCCACCTCGGCACTCGCGCGGGCGCCACGCTTGGCCGACGCACCGTCCGCCAGCCGGGCAATCGTATCTTCCAGGGTGCCCACGCGGTCGGCCATCCCGGCGGCCACGGCGTCCTTCGCGGGCAGCATCCGGCCTTGACCGTACCCGTCGCGCACGGCGGCAGGGGTCGTGTCACGGAACCGCGCCACGTCGCGCACGAACCAGCCGTAGGCCTCTTCGACCATGGCCCGCATGTGTTCCTCGGACTCTGCGTCCAGGGGCTTCCACGGGGCGCCCTCGGTCTTGTACTTGCCGGCGGAGAACTCCGTGACCTTCACCCCGTCCGCGGCGAGCGCCTCGGTCCAATCCTCGTGCAGCATGTAGATGCCGACGGATCCGACCCGGCTCGACGGACTCACGACGAACTCACCCGCAGCGGCCCCGAGCCAGTACCCGGCCGAGCCCACGTCGCCGTTCGCCACGGCCACCACCGGCTTCGTCTGCCGGGCCGCGTAGATCGCCTCCGCCGCCTCGGGCGTGCCGGTCACGGTACCACCCGGCGTCTCCATGTCGAGCGCGATGGCATCGACCCGCGTGTCCGCCGCCGCCGCCCTGATGGTCGCGGCGATCTGGTCGGCGCCCGCCCCCATGCTGTGCGCCCGGTTCGCGATCATCCCGACAACAGGGATGACGGCCACGCCGTGAGTCTGTGCGGCGTCCATCCTCTGACGCGGCATCGGTACGCCGAGCTCCGCATGGAGGGCCTGGCCGTCGAACGACGCGCCCTCCAGGAGGTGGCGGCGCATGACGCCCACGAACGCATCCAGAAAGCCGCGCTCCACCGCCAACGGCTCACAGGTCAGGGCCCGCATGAGGCGGGGCAGGCTAGACATGCTCATGCCACCATCCTTCCGGCTGGGGTAAGCCGCAACAAAGCGGCGACGCTTTCAGATTCCGTATTCTCAGGTAGGCTACCAAGGGCAGCGAACCGCTCACGCTGAGCAGCACAATACCGTTCCGCGATCCGGATAGGAACGTCCAGGTCGGCGGAGACGTGCGTGGCGTGGTCGGCGTAGAACGTCCCGAGCCACGAGGCCCAGCCGTCCGGGTTGTCCGCGTAGCGGGCCGCGGCACCCAACTTCCCACCCGTTCCCACAATGGCGGCTATCTCCTTGCGGGCGAGCCGGTGGGCGGTGCGTGTCGCGATGGACACGAACTGCGCACGGGCCGCCGTCTCGTTGTCGCCCTCACGCTCGGGGGCGCGGGCGGCTGGCGGCGGCTCCTCACGCTCGGCCCCCGCCTCCGCCATGTTCAGCGGCTCCAAGTACGTGTCCAACTCAGGCGGCCCGGGGTTCAGGTTCTCGGTGGTGCGGACCTCGTTGCGGTTCAGAAATCCGGACGCAATACCGATGCGGTAGGCGTCGTAGCGCGTCTTGATGTCGCCCTTGAGCAGCCCCTCAAGCACGAACTCCGCGAAGTACTCGGGAGCACCCGTGATGACGGAGCCATTCAGTTCGGCCGCAATGTTCTCCGTCCACGGCCGAACCGAGTGCGTGACGAATGACAGGAAAAATTGCTCGGCGCTCGCGTAGGTCGCAGTCTTGTCCGCATAGCCGACAAGCACGCCGGGCACGCCCATGAACCGGAGAATCTCTTCCACCTGAAACGTGCGGGCTTCGAGCCATTGCGAGTCGCGGTTGTTCGCTGAGATGGGCTTGAATTCCAGGCCGCCAGTGAGCAGGGGCGTTGCACCCGAGGAGTCGGGGCCGCCGTACTGCCGCTGCCACGCCTTTTCATTCTCCTCTCGCACGTCCTGCTTCATCGGCGACGCCGTGGTCAAAAATCCCGAGAACCGAGCGCCCTTTTTCAGGAATACCGCGCCATGCCTCTCGGCACTGAGGGCGAGCCCCATGGCGTTGCGGGCAACCTTCGTGAGCGGCAGGCCGCTCTTGCCGTCGATGGAGAAGCCGCGGACATGGAGCACCTCATCCTGCACCAGCCTGCGCTCCGCACCGTACCCGGTCACGGCCTTGTCCCGGGTCACGTAGACGAGCCGCCCGTCGCGCATCTGGTCCACCACGCGGGTGGTGTCAGGCGACAGCGGTACCAGTCCGCCGATCCCACCGACGCCAGGCATGATCTCCGAGTAGTGGTCGCCCCAGAGCACGGCCTGCGTCATGAGCAGGTGCCGCCAACGGAACGACGTTTGGAATGCGTTGGGCCGGTCGTGGAGGAGATCGTAGGCCGGGTGTCCAGTGTCGCGCTCCTTGCCGTCGGCCGTGCGCCGGTAGACCACCAGGGGGATGGACGCGACCGAGTGAGCCAGCACGTTCACCGCGCGGTACACGGCGGCGATGGACAGGGCAGACTCGGGCACCACCACAGTCCCGGTGTCCGAGTAGGTCCCGCCGATGTCCCGGTACCACCGGGGATCGTATGCGGACCAGGAGACGTTCGCCTTCAGCGAGGGGCGGGCAAGGGCAGCGAGCATCACGCCTCCTCACGGGGAGCCACCGCACGCAGCTCGCCCAACACGTAGAACACACTCACGGGCAAGCCCGCTGCGATGAGCCCCCACTCCCAGCCGCCCAGGCCCCAGACACCAGCCACGACCAGGCCGAGCCCGCCGAGGCCGACGACGTTCCGGGTCACCTCACGCCACGGCCACGCGGCCACAGACGCGGCCAGTCTGCGGATGGCGCTGCGAATCAGGTCGGCGCGGTTCACGCCCATTCCTCCGGGGGGAACTCGTCGGTGGGCTCGTCGGCTTGGTCGGCGAAGATCAGGACTTGGGGCGCCGCCACTTCGTCCTCGCTCTTGGCCCGGCTCATGGCGATGATGAGCGCGACGGCCGGGTCAATCTTCGCCTCGGGCCGCTCTTTGCGCGGGAAGACGTTGTCGTTGCGGTCCACCTGGGCGGTGACGTTGCCGATGGCCCACGCCAGCACGGGGTTCCCGTCATGGTGCATCCGGCCGTCCACAATGAGCGCCTGAATCCACTTCATCGGGTCCGACAGGTTCTTCGCCGTCTGCGGCACCTCCACGCACTCGATACCCGCGTCCGTCAGGTGCGTGGCGAGCTGCGTGCCGTGCCACGGGTCGAAGCCCAGGCTCACGATGCGGTACGCCTCGGCGTCCGCGATCAGGCCCCGCTCGATGTAGTCGTAGTCGGTGACGTTCCCAGGCGTGGCGGTCAGGTGACCCTCGGCGGCCCACCCGGCATAGTGCCGGTTCTCGGGCAGCGACAGCCGCTCTTCTGGGCAGTAGCACGACGCGAAGACGTAGTAATGCGTCACGCCGTCCACGTCCCGCTCGAAGACGGAGAGGGCGGCCGACAGGTCGAGCTTGCTTGCCAGGTCCAAGCCCATCCACACGGGCTCGCCCGCGAAGTCCTCACGCTTCAGCGATTCGTCCCCGGCGCGGCTCCACAGTTCGGCGTTGAAGTAGGGAGCCGCCGCGGTGACCCACACGTTCAGGTGCTTCGTTTTGAATGTGCTCTGCTTCCGGGGCTCGTTGATCGCATCCCGCTGCTGCGAGAGCAGGTAGTCCGCGAAAACCGAGACGCCGAAGTTGGGGTTGGCCTTCTGCACGATGGCCGGGTCGGACCAGTCGTCGCCGTCGTCCACCGTGTAGATGATCCCGAAAAGCTGGTCGTTCGTGACCTTGCCCTCCAGCACGTCCACCACCTCGGCACGCAGCGCGTAGCACGGGCCCGCGGTATCCGAGCCGGCCGTGGTGATGACCCACGCCATCGGCTGCTCCCGCGCGCCCATGCCCGTGACCATCGTGTCGTACTGCTCATCCGTGGCGTGCTCGTGGTACTCGTCCGTGATCGAGAACGAGGGCGAGGCGCCATCCCCAGGCTTGCCGATGATCGGCTCGAACTTCGAGGCGGTGGCTAAGATATTAAGGTTCTTGGCATTCACATCCACACCGTACTCGCTTAGGAAATCGGGCGTGCCCTTCGCCATGAGTCGCGCGGGCCCGAACACCTCCCATGCCTGCTTCTCCGAGCCGGCGCCGGAGTAGACTTCAGCCCCATGGTCCCCATCCGCGGCGAACATGTAGAGGCCCAGCGCCCCCGTGATTACGCTCTTCCCGTTCTTCCTGGGCACTTCCACGTAGACCCGGCGGTAGCGCCGCAGGCCGTCGGCCTTCTGGAGCCATCCGAACGGGACGCAGATCATGAAGCACTGCCAGTCCTCAAGCCGGATGCGCTCGTGCCGGGCCGCCCACTTGCCCTTGACGTGGGGCATGAGCTCCACGAAGCCGCACACCTGGTCGGCCGCCTTCACGTCGAAACGGTACGGGAACGCCTTGAGCTTCTGCGCCTTCAGGTTCGACAGGTGCCGCGCACACGCCAGTTTGACCAGGCGGCAGGCCGGGATCCGCCCCGCTTTCACGTCCCGGGCGTACTTGGCGGCACGGGCGGAGTACGTCATCCAGACCTCAGCTTCGCAAAGGCGTTGCCCTTTGCGTCCTTGGGGACCGTCGCGGCCTTGGAACGAGAGGCCGGGGTGAGGCCGAACTCGGCATACATGAGGCGGAGCTGGGTCAGGTCGGCAGCCGTGGGGGTGGCACCGAGGCGCCAGCGCAGGACCGCGCCGCAGTGCATATTGCACAGGTGCCCGAGGGGGGTCATGTCCCCGGCGGTAAGCACCCGTGCCGGGAGCAGGAGGCCCACGAGACGGTTCCACTCGGCCACAGCCTCGGGGCCCGTCAGCCAGTCCGGCGGCTCGGTGCTGTCCGGCGGAGCGATCTCCGGCTCTGGGTGTCGCCGACAGGGCTGGTCGGTGCCCTGCAACACCTTGAGCGCGTGCGGCTTACGCTTCATGGGCCGCACCGTCCGGACAATGTGTCCGATGTATAGTTATGCAGTGCCCGAACCGGACAGAATGGCCGAAAAAGACAAAATGTCCGAGCTGACCCCCCGAGCGTAACCTGCGCCCAAGAAAATGGAGA
>ERZ1292629.1323-Hain-H43-01um-R1-1323-length-24671-cov-7_pt1 | contig 24671 bp, 16 predicted proteins | sample MGYA00564399_ERZ1292629 | MGnify/ENA primary metagenome ERZ1292629 (study PRJEB36523, sample SAMEA6512636) | groundwater metagenome | collected 2019-01-08 | study: AquaDiva: Metagenomics assemblies of 32 groundwater samples
CTGCATTATACATAAAAGATTTTAGTTGGGTAAGGTTTGAGTCAGTAAAATGGAATATTGACGACCCTGCGACAGCCGATGCATGGCCCAGAAGTACGCCGTCCACAAAATGTTGGCGTGTACCAGCCCCGCCGTTGGCTATGACAGGCACATTTACCGCATCGGCCGCTAATCGCGTAAGTTCAAGGTCGTATCCGTTTTGCATGCCCTCATTATCTATGGACGTAATCAAAAGCTCTCCTGCGCCGAGGCTTGCCGCCTCGCGCGCCCAATCTATCGCATCGCGGCCTGTCGCTTTGGTGCCGCGTTCAGCAAACACTTCGTAGCCGCCGCTCTTCGTTTTACGAACGTCAATTGATACAACTATGCATTGTCGGCCGAATGTATCCGCGGCTTCGGTGATAAAAGCAGGGCGCTCCAAGGCATATGAATTAATCGACACCTTGTCCGCTCCGCTTGAAAGTATACTCTGTATGGTCTGGATTGAACGTATTCCTCCGCCAGCTGTAATCGGAATAAAGCAGTCTCTGGCTATATCACTAAGTGTTTCCGTAAGAAACTCCTTACTCTGTGTTGTCGCGTCTATATCCAAAAAGATGAGTTCATCTGCGTCCTGTGAATTATAAATGCGCGCTGTAGTAGTAGGCCAACCTACATCACGTTCGCCGCCGGCTCCAAATCGGACAGGCTTAACCATGCGGTTATTCTTAAGAAGCAGAACTGGAATGACGCGTACTTTGAGCATGCATTATGGATTCTGCTCCCACATCGGCATGTCCCATAAAGGCTCGTCGTCTTTTTCTTTTGAAAAATCATGAACATATGGCGGGACAGCTTGTGCCACGGCTATTGTGCGCCACTCCTGCTCGTCTATTCCGAGAATTTTGAGCAAATACGGCAAGCTCTGCGGCCGTTTGCCTTCATGTTTCTCAATAAGTTTTATCGCTTCTTCGCGAGACATTCGGCCATTGCGGATGTCTATGCTTGTAAGGTGCGTTGTGCGTGAATATCCGCGTTTGATGAATTTAATGTAATCGCGCGGTCCTTGCAGCTGGTATTCAATCTTTTCATACGGATACTCTGGCGGTACGCCCTCAACTCGGTCGCCTTGCCAGCCGAGCTCGCGATTGATGATTTCAAAATTTGATTTGACATCCCAAGTTATGAATGAACCCAGGCACACTGATCGCATATTTAATGCGCGCAAAGAATTAGCAGGAGGATATATATACGGAGCAAAGTCGCGCATGGCCGTATTCCCGCCCACGAATCCGAGCATATCTTCTGCTGCGATACCGAGGTCATTAATACGATGATGCCTGCGTTCGTCCACTTCTTCTATAGTGTCAAACGAGTAGTATGCGCTATATTCGGCGCTTGGTTCGCCCCAAAAAACCAAAGGAATCTCATACTTCACAGCTATCTGCATAGGATAAGCGAAGGTGCCGACATGGGCGTGCCAATCAAAATCCCCCTTGCGCTTAAGCGATTCAAGCATGAGTTTACGGACCAGCTTCCAGTCGGAGCGAAATTTGATAAAGTCCACGCCGAGCTTTCGCATAGTACGCTCGTTATTCTCCAATGTTTTCGGCCGATAGAATCCGTGGTCAAAGCTGACCACGAGCGGACGAAGACCGAGCTTTTTGACAATATACCAAAGAGTAAAGGTGGAATCCTTGCCGCCGCTAAATGGCACTACACAGTCATACTCGCCTAATCCGCGGCGTTTTTCAACAAGTACATCCAGTTCTTTTTTGCGGGCATCCCAATCAATTTTTTCTTTTTTATACTCGGAGTTTCTACAGATATTGCAAACCCCGTCACTGTCAAAGACGATAGTCTCGTGAGTTTCAGGCAAAGTACAGCGCGTACAACGCCGCAGAGTATTAAGTATATATGTCGAAGATTGATTGGTCATGATAATGCGTGAGTGTTTAAAAAATTCTGCAGGACAATTAACCCGTCTTCCTGGCTTTTTTCGGGATGAAACTGCACTCCGAATATATTACCGGTTTCAATGGCGGCGGCAAACCTTCCTCCGTAATCCGCTATTCCACTTATGACTTTATTGTCAGCTGGAAATAAGCCGTAAGAATGCACAAAATAAAAAACCGGCCGTTTAACGCCGACAAACAACCTGGCGTTTGGTTGTACTGCAACATCATTCCATCCAATGTGCGGCAGTCTATATATAGTCTCGTCTACATTTAGCCGTCGTGCAGACCCTCTGACAAATCCAAGACCTGTACAGCTGCCGCCCTCGTCTCCTGTTTCGGCAAGCATCTGCATTCCTAGACAAATTCCCAACAGAGGTTTTTTGCGTTTGAGTATTGCTTCATTTAGCAGGGAGATTAGACCGGTTGCGGAAAGACGGCGCATTCCTTCAGCAAATGACCCGACTCCCGGCAGAATAAGATGGGACGCGCGTTCAATGTCTGCAGGAACTGCCGATACAATAGCCTTAGCGCCGAGCGCTTGAAGAGCATTTTTTACCGAACCCACATTGCCCATGCCATAGTCTAGGATAGTTATCACTATAGAGAGAAGTATACTATGTGGCGAGATTTTGTGTTATAGTCCCCGTCATGTTGCTTTCAACAGACTTTCTTAAAGAAAAGACTGTTCTCATAACCGGCGGCACCGGCTCTTTCGGCAAGAGTTTTGCCAAGCATATTCTCGCCAATTCAAAATTGAAGAAGCTCATCATATTTTCGCGGGATGAATTGAAGCAGTCGCAAATGGAAGCAGAAATGAGCGACGAACGCTTGCGTTTTTTCATAGGAGATGTGCGCGACTTATCGCGGCTGCAGCGCGCATTTCATGATGTTGATATAATTGTACACGCCGCGGCGCTCAAGCAGGTGCCGGCGCTTGAATATAATCCGTTTGAAGCGGTTAAAACAAATATTCTCGGAAGCCAAAATGTAATTGAGGCGGCGCTGGACCAAAATGTAAAAAAAGTTGTACTTGTATCAACCGACAAAGCAGCGATGCCAGTTAATCTGTACGGGTCAACCAAACTGTGTGCAGAGAAACTTTTCATAGCAGGCAATGCCTACGGCGCCGGGAAAACACGTTTCAGCGTAGTGAGATATGGGAATGTCGTAGGCAGCCGCGGGAGCATCATTGAGACGCTCATCAAGAACAATGGGGCGCCGGTAGTGCACATCACCGACGAGCGTATGACACGCTTCTGGATAGACTTGGAACAGGCGTTTCAAATCGTCTTGTTCGCGCTAAACAACATGGAGGGAGGAGAGATATTTATACCCAAAGCGTTAGCGATGAAACTTACTGACCTTTTTGACCTTCTTGCGCCAATGGCTAAGCGCAATATCATCGGCATTCGTCCGGGAGAAAAAGTGCACGAAGTTCTGCTGACGAAGGAAGAAGCGCGCCATGCGGTAGAATTGAAGAGTTATTTTGTAGTACTGCCGGAAAATATAGCTTCATTAAGACAAAAGAAAGGACTTCAGAAATTTTTGAAACAAGGGAAATCGCTTAAATCGGACTTTCATTTTACGAGCGATACGACAGCTGAACAAATGTCTCAAAAAGAGCTTCTCCAGATAGTCTCTAAAATAGAGAAAACCTTGAATCACTAATGATTCCATATTCCACACAAGATATTAACGAAGACGATATTAAAGCGGTTGCAAGTGTATTGCGTTCAGGATGGCTGACGCAAGGCCCTGTGCTTGAGAAATTTGAAAAAGCTATTGCGAAAAAAGTCGGCGCGAAATATGCCATTGCGTTTAATTCTGGAACTGCAGCTCTCCATTCTGCATATTTCTCTGCTGGGATAGGGAAGGGAGACGAAGTAATAGTGCCGTCGCTCACATTTGCGGCGACTGCAAATGCAGTGCTGTATCTTGGGGCGAAGCCAATATTTTCAGATTCTGAAATTGAGACTGGCAATATGAGTGTTGCAGATGCAGAAAAAAAAATAACAAAAAAGACAAAAGCGATTGTGGCAGTAGATTATGGCGGCAGACCGGCAGACCTGCGCGAATTTCGCGCACTCGCGAAGAAGCATAACCTTGTTTTTATTGAAGACGGCGCGCAGTCGCTCGGCGCAGAATATCGCGGTAAGCCTGTTGGCACTCAAGCGGATATGACGATGTTCAGCTTCCATCCGGTAAAGTCTATTACTACAGGAGAGGGAGGCGTCATCACGACAAATAACGGGAAATATGCAAACGCGTTAAGGCTGTTCAGAAGTCATGGCATCAGTAAAGATGCAAAAACGTTCAAGCGCAAAAATCACGGAACTTGGTATCAGGAGATGCAGGCACTCGGTTTCAACTATCGCATGCCGGAAATGTCCGCCGCGCTCGGCGAGAGCCAGTTGAAGCGACTTGATTCTTTTATTACAAAACGGCGCCGGGCGGCCATGCGATACTACCGGCTCCTAAAAGACATTCCGAACATTATTCTGCCGTTGAAAGAGCGTCCGTATGAAAAGTCAGCGTGGCACTTATATCCGATACGCCTTAACGCGCGAATAACTCAACGTGATGAGGTATTCGCGAAACTGCGCGAAGCTGGCATCGGCGTTCAGGTTCACCACGTGCCTGTTCACACGCACGTCTACTATGAAAAGCTTGGATACAAAAAAGGCCTGTGCCCCTCTGCCGAAGCATTCGTGGCATCAGAAATCTCCATTCCGCTTTTCCCGAATATCACGCAGAAACAACAGAAGTTTATTGCCGGTACACTGATAGACATTATGAACAATCTATGTTAAGAGTCATCGCTATTATTCAAGCGAGAACAGGTTCAACACGATTGCCGGGGAAGGTGCTGAAGTCGATTTTAGGGCGGCCGATGCTTGTGCGGATGATTGAACGCGTGAAGCGCGCGGAAAAGATTGATGCAATCGTTGTTGCAACGACCGACAAGCCAGAAGACAATGCGGTCGCAGAACTCGCGCAAGAATGCGGAGTCGGAGCGTTTAGAGGCGATGAAAATGATGTGTTAGACAGATTTTATAAAGCCGCGAAAGAGGCTGGCGCGAATATTGTAGTACGCCTCACAGGCGATTGTCCGCTCCATGACCCGTCTGTTATTGACGAAGTAATACAACATTTTTTGAGTAATAAAATTGACTATGCGCACACTCCTGCGAATTATCCTGAAGGATTGGATACAGAAGTTTTTTCATTTGATGCTCTTGAACGCGCTGCGAGGGAGGCAAAACTGCCTTCAGAACGAGAGCATGTAACTCTATATATCAGAAATCATCCTGAACTATTCCGCATTGATGGCGAGTGGAAGAACGGAGACAGCGAATATTCAACTATGCATTGGTCTGTGGATACTCAAGCTGATTTTGATTTTGCCACAAAGATATACGAGCAACTTTACACTACGAACCAACGTTTTAATAAAGACGATGTGCTCGCATTACTTGCACAGCATCCAGAGCTTTTAGAAATAAACAAAGGCGGAACAGGATATGAAGGACTTACGAAGTCACTCAAAGAAGATGAGGAGTATAAAAAACATCTATGATCATACAAAAAAATAAACTTGTTTTAGGCATCGCCCAGCTCGGAATGAAATACGGGTTGAACAATACTCATGGCCAGCCGGCAAAAGAAGAATCATTCTCAATTTTGGACGCGGCATTATTTGCCGGAATCAATACGTTTGACACTGCGCATGCATACGGCACTGCGGAAGATATTCTAGGAGAATGGATTCAAAGCCGTTCTTTGGCGGATAAGGTGCATATCATTTCAAAAATGAAACCGCACGCGCTTAACGATTATCCTGACGGAACAAAGGCCATTGACGTAGTACTAGCTGAATTGGGAAAATCCTTGAAGCGCCTCAATATAAAATCTCTGGACGGCTATTTGTTCCACTCGCCGCACTATATATATCTGATACACATGATTGAGGGTATGCAGAAAGCAAAAAAAGACGGCTTGGTAAAAAACATAGGTGTTTCAACCTACGACGAAGCAGAAGCTCTGCAGGCGGTTGAGTCTGGTATTGATTATGTGCAAATCCCATATAACGCATTTGACCAGCGCTTGGATGCCACAGATTTTTTTGAAATTGCGAAAAAAAATAAAGTAACCGTTTTTGCCCGCAGTCCGTTTTTGCAAGGTCTTTTACTGATGCAACCAAATAAATTGCCGCCGCATCTTGTTTCCATGCGTCCGCAACTGGAACAATTTATCGTAATCGCCAAACACCGCAATCTTACTCAAGCTGAAGCTGCGCTTTTATTCGTACGTACAGCGTGTCGTGCGGACCATATAGTTTTCGGCGGGGAGACGCTTGAACAGCTCGAAGAAAACATCGGCATTATGAAAAATTCCGCAACGACCGATGCCGATTGGATAGTCGAAATGAAAGAGGCCTTTAGAGACTTTAACCGAGGAGCAATCAATCCGAGCTTGTGGGGCAGGACAAATGTTCCGAGATTAAATCATTAACGCCACATTACTAAAGGGCGTGGGTCATTTGGGTCATCGGAAGGACGCTCTTCAGCGGGCTTGAGTCCGAGCGCTTTTGCAATGCTTTCGGAGGCCTCATTGCCGCCCTTTTTTATCTCAGCCTTGAGTTTTTTCCCTTTGAGCTGTTCTTGCGCAAATTGTACAAGCATTCGTTTGCCGCAGCCCTTCCCGCGCAAAGATGGGGACACGGTATAAGAGACTTCTGTGCAGTCGTCCGTGTCCTCGTCCGTACGCACCGTACCAATCGGTATGCCGGCTTCTTCGGCGATATAGAGCTTGCGCGCCGGCACAGCCCCGCTAAGAGTTTTTTTCAGCCAATTGATGTGGCCGTCAAATTCCGCTTGGCCAGTGTTTCTAGATTGCCGGCGCGTCTCGGGGTCATTGCGCCATTTGAGCAAGAGTTCTGCATCTTTGAGCGTAACAGGCCGAAAATGCAGCATATGTTTGATAGTATATGGCATATATGAAACCAGACGCAATTGCCGTATTCGCAGGAGGTATAAAGCAGGATGCCCATGGCCGTTGGGTGAGTACGGACTTGACGGAAGAAGACGACAAACTAGGGGCGCCGGGAGGGAAACTGCGCATACACGCCGCCACCGTACTTGCGACCGCATATCCTGCATCAATCGTCGTACTATGCGGAGGAAAAGGATACGACGTGCCGAAAGATATACCGGAAGATCGTCCGCTTTGCGCGGAAATTTTACGGGACGAATTAATTGAGTGCGGCATTCCAGAAAGCCGTCTTATGCTGGAAAAGAATTCCAACACGACATTTCAGCAATTGCAGGAACTTGAAAAGTTAATTCAAAAGCGCGAATGGAAGCGTGTCATGATTATCACCAATCGCTATAACTTGCCGCGATTGCGCATTGCGATTGAAAAGAAATTTTCTCAACTTGCCGGTGTCGCAGAGCCGGTTTCTGCAGAAGAAGTATTGATTGAAGATAACACTGTGCGCTGGAAGAAAATGATTGATGAGGCATATGATAGCGCGTTCATGGCAGAAAGAATCGCTAAAGAAGAACGGGGTGCATCCCAGACTCGCGCATTTTCTATAGGAAATCGCCGTATCGGAGAAGGATGCCCATGCTTTATTATTGCGGAGATATCCGGCAATCACCATCAAAAATATGAAGAAGCCGAACAGCTTGTGCGAGCGGCAAAAAATGCCGGCGCCGATGCCGTAAAGCTCCAGACCTATACTGCGGACACCATCACGCTAAACTCGGATAAGGAATACTTCAGAGTCAGCGGCAAAGACCAGCCGGATTCGTGGAAAGGCGAAACGCTCTATAATCTCTACACGGCCGCTTACACTCCGTGGGAGTGGCAGCCGAAGCTCAAAAAAGTTGCTGATGAAATCGGGATACTCCTTTTTTCTTCTCCGTTTGATGATACGGCAGTGGATTTTCTAGAAAGAGAAGTTGGAGTTGATTTTTATAAAATCGCTTCATACGAAGCGGTGCATATACCGCTCTTGCGCAAAGTGGCATCAATGCGGAAACCGGTCTTTATTTCAATCGGTTTTGCCGACAAAGAAGAAGCGACGCTCGCGATAGAAACGCTGAAGAGCAATGGCGCCTCGGACATTGTGGTAATGCACTGCGTCACTGCGTATTCGGACACGCCAAAACTCTCCGATATGAATCTTGCCACCATAGGCGATATTCGCACCAGCTTCGGAGTAGGCGCCGGTTTCTCTGATAACAATGCCGGGATTGTTGCGCCTATCATTGCAGCAGTTGCGCATAAAGCTGCCGCTGTGGAAAAACATATTACGTTGTCTCGAAGATTAGGCGGACCTGACGCGCGATTTTCTCTTGAGCCCAATGAATTGCGTGAAATGATTGCCCGTATTCGCCGCGGAGAGAAAGAGGGCATAGAAGCGGCTTTGGAAGATATCGGTACTATTACAGATGTTACATCGGCGAATGGAGTGGTAAATTACGGTTCGGCATCGCCACAAGAGTCAGAAAACAGAATATTCCGCCCTTCAATTTGGGCAAAAGAGGATGTAAAAAGGGGCGAGAGGTTGACGACACGCAATATTCGCGTTGCGCGGCCGGGTTACGGTCTCGCTCCAAAATTTTTTGACGAAATTCTAGGCAAATGCGCGGCACAAGACATTTCATTCGCTACGCCTCTCGCTTGGACTCTGGTTGAAGGCGGACAACCGAAGTAGCCTTTTGAGCTAAGCGCAGGTTATAGTTATTACCGACAAACATATGGAAGATTCAATAAAAACGCTGTGGGGCGCGTTCGGCAAATATCGTTGGCACGTACTAGGACTCCTAGTGTTCGGTATTTTGAGTCCTCTTTTGGAGGGCATCGGCATCAACGCCGTTATTCCGCTCATGTCGTTTTTTTTGGGTGGCGGCGGGGGAGCCGCAACAGATTTTGTTACCAGGACTATACAAGGACTTTTTGCTTTTCTCCATGTACCATTCAGCTTTCGCTACTTGCTCGTATTTATATTAATCCTGTTTATCGTGAGAGCGATTTCGGTAGTAATTTTTGGTTACATCCGCGGTTGGATCAGCGCAGATTTTCTTGGCAAAGAGAGTGAAGACGTCATGCGCCGCATGCTTCTTTCCTCTTGGCCGTTTTCGCTGAAACAGAAAATCGGCGCAATGCACAACACTCTCGTGCGCGATGTTCAGCAAACCGGCAATTTGTTGAGTGCGGGAGCTCAAGTCATACAATCTTTTAGCGGTTTTCTAATGTATCTCCTCGTCGCGATAAATATCTCTCCAACGATGACGCTCTATGCAGTGGCTGGAGGAGGTATTTTATTGTTCTTTCTCCGGCCATTCGTTCGGCGTGCTCAGCGCATAGGACAACAAACGGCAGGAGTTGAAAAACAGCTTGCGCAATTTCTTAACGAACACATCATTGGAATGAAATCCATTAAAGCGTCTGGAGCGGAACATTCCGCAATCAATAGCGGAACAGCACACATTCGCCTCTTGCGGCATCTCTCAATACGGCAATCGTTCGTTGGTATCGTTAGCTCTAGCTTTTTCCAGCCGTTCGCCATTGTTTTGGTTGTATTATTGTTCCTATTGACATATCATACGCCGGAATTTAACATAATCTCTTTCGCAGCATCTCTGTACCTCATACAAAAGATATTTACTTATCTTGAGTCTGGACAAAGCGGTCTGCAATCCATAAGCGGACTTTTGCCATATACCAAGAACATAGCATTATTTAAACATAATCTTGACCTGCACAGAGAATCAGCATATGGCAATAAATCGTTCGTCTTTAACAAGGGACTGGTATTTAAAAACGTTTCATTTTCGTATGATGAAAACAAGCCGATTTTAAACAATGTTAATTTTTCCATACGAGCCGGAGAAACTACAGGGCTCATCGGACCTTCCGGAGCCGGAAAAACATCAATCGCCGATTTGCTTCTCCGCCTCTTTAAACCGAACAGCGGATTATTGTTGCTTGACGGCGTACCAAGCGAATCAATCGCACTTAACGAATGGAGAAAAAATATCGGCTATGTATCGCAAGATGTTTTCTTATTGAACGACACGATTGAAGAAAATATAAAATTTTATAATAAAGAATTAACAACGGAAGATATTGAAAGAGCTGCGAAACAAGCAAACATTTATGATTTCATAATAGGACTGACGGAAGGATTCAAAACTACTACAGGCGACAGGGGAGTCATGCTTTCCGGAGGACAGCGCCAGCGCATCGCGCTTGCCCGCGCGCTTGCCGGGAAGCCGTCTCTTCTCATTCTTGACGAAGCGACGAGCGCACTTGACCATGAATCAGAGAAGTTGATACATGAATCAATACGCGCGCTACATGGAAAGATTACAGTATTCATTATTGCCCATCGCCCCTCTACCGTTGCGGAGGCCGACACGATACTTGTCCTAAATCATGGTCGTATCGTAGAACACGGCTCGCCGCGAGAGCTTCTACAGAACCAAGAGTCATACTTCTACAAAATGCAGAGAACATGATATAATTGTCTTAATTATGGACGGCACTGCGAAACTGGTTTCTATGTGGGTGGCGCTTGGGGCGCTTTTCTTAATTCCATTTACACCGCTTATTGTCGCCAATACATATTTCTTCCCATTTATCACAGGAAAGGCATTTTATTTACGCATTCTGATAGAGATAGCGGTTTCTGCATGGATCGTCTTGGCGCTTCTGGATAAAGAATATCGTCCGCGTTTTTCTTGGATTGGAGCCGCAGTTATCGGGTTTGTCGCATGGATGTTTGTCGCGGATGCTTTTGCAATAAATGCAATGAAGGCATTTTGGAGCAATTTTGAGCGAATGGAGGGCTGGGTGATGCTAATACACCTACTTGGTCTATTCTTTGCTTCAAGCGCAATATTGCGAGTAGAAAAAAAGTGGCGAGCATGGTTCCTTACCTCGCTAGGCGTTTCGGTTTTAATCGTCGCGTATGCTCTCATGCAACTTAACGGAACGTATGCGATTCACCAAGGCTCTGTGCGCATAGATGCTACGCTCGGAAATTCTGCATACTTGGCAATTTATCTTCTTTTTAGCACTTTCATTGCGCTGTGGCTGGCGCTCACAGAGAAATATTCATGGCTCAAATGGTCTCTCATTGCGTTTGCCGTTGTTAACGGAATACTTATTTTCTTTACCGAGACTCGCGGAACAATTATAGGGCTTATATTAGCTCTAGCTCTGGCGGCAGGACTCACAGTGATAACGGCTGGCGGTCATGCGCGCCGTATAGCTGCATGGGCGTGTACAGTCATAATTCTCGCCGTCGGAGGTTTTTACTTGGCACACAATTCTGATTTTGTACAAAATAATCACGTACTCCAGCACATCGCTTCCATCTCTCTCGACGACGGACAGACGCGCTTCACAATCTGGAGAATGGCGTTCAAGGGAGTTTTGGAACGTCCGTTGACCGGATACGGCCAGGAAGGATTCAATTATATTTTCAACAAACACTACGAGCCGTCGCTTTACGGACAGGAGCAGTGGTTTGATCGCGCTCACAACGCATTCATAGATTGGCTCACTGCCGGCGGCATTCCCGCATTCCTGCTATACATCTCCCTTTTCGGCTCTGCCATTGCTCTCTTGTGGAGAAATTCCGAACTTTTGCGTCCAGAACGTATTATGCTCACGGCCGCGCTTGTCGGATACGCCGTCCATAATATATTTGTTTTTGACAACCTTTATTCATACATATATTTCTTCGCAATACTTGCCCTCATAGATTCGCAAGTTTCCAGACCGATTGAACGATTTGAACGCGCTAGAACTATTTCTTCAGAAGACGGCGTAACATATGCGCTCCCAGTCGCGGCTATTGCAATGCTTGCGCTGATTTGGCTCGTAAATATTAACGGTATGCAGACAGCATCCAAACTCATCTTTGCAATTTCACCGCACAATGATTTATCAAAAAATATTGAAGCGTTTCAATATCTCGCAGAACATCCGTCCTTTGCCGCACAAGAAATCCGCGAACAGGCAATCACCTTTGCTGGAAACGTTTTAAGAAATCAGTCGGTAACTAATGAAGATAAACAAAGGGTAGCTAATTTCGCAATCACCGAATCGCAAAAACAAGTTGCCGAGTATCCGCTGGACGCGCGCGGACACCTACAGCTTTCTTACGCATACCGCATAGTCGGACTTAGTGAAGAGGCACTAAATGAAGTGAAAATCGCTTCTTCTCTATCGCCTAAGAAAGAACAGTTCTTGCTGGAAATGGGCACCATAGAATGGGACAGAGGAAATTTTAAGAATGCGCAAAATTATTTTAACACCGCGTATAGACTCGGTCCTCAATTTACCGAACTCGCCCTATATTCAGCAGTCGGGAATATTACCGCCGGTAATCAAGAAGAAGCGGATAGGGTATTGATCGCCACTTTCGGCACTAAAAATGTAGATAATGACATTCTGTCGACGGCTTACTATCGAGCCCAAAATTGGTCTAGGCTCATCGACTTTTGGAAATCACGCGCAGAGAGGTCCGAGGCAAGGCCGGAAACATGGTTCTCGCTTGCAGCCTCATATTATGAGAGCGGTGACAAGGAAAGCGCAATTAAAACAATAAACAAGGCAGTCGGTCTCTATCCGGAAGTTGCGGCCGATGGTGCTGCCGCTATCAGACAAATTGAAGGGCAATGAAGTCAGACTTCAACATCAATAAACTTCCCAGAAGTCTGACTTCTAATGTTCCGCTCGCGCCTCTCACTACATTTCACATCGGCGGTCCCGCGAGCTTTTTTGTAGAGGCAAAATCAGTTGAAAATATTGTTGAAGCACTCGCGTTCGCTCGCGAGCATTCGTTGCCGGTATTTGTGCTCGGTGGCGGTTCCAATGTTGTTATAGCTGACAGTGGTTTTAAAGGATTAGTATTGTCAATGCGCATACAGGGAATCACCACTAATAAAAATGGGAAAAGAACATTGGTAAAAGCCGGTTCAGGCGTAGTATGGGACGATTTTGTCGTTTGGAGCATAGAAAACGGATTTGCAGGTCTTGAATGTATGTCCGGTGTTCCCGGTACGGTTGGTGGTGCAGTTGTCGCCAACGTCGGATGTTACGGCGCGCAGGTAAGCGACACGTTCGTTAGCGCCGAAGTAATAGATACGCAAGGTGCAAGTGATAAGGTGCAAGTTGTAAGAAAAAAAGAGTGCGGATTCTCTTATCACGACAGTTTGTTCGGCCGTTCTAATGGACGATATGTCGTTGTTCGCGCAACTTTTGAATTTTCAACCGACTCGTCAGAAATGCCGTCATATCGCGACAATAGATTTGATATGGCAAAACTCGCAGAAGAGCTGGGTCATGAACCGACTCAAACAGAGGTTCGCGACTCTGTGCTTAACATGCGTGAAGAAAAAGGCTCTCTGATTATGAAAGGCAGAAAATCTTTCAAGTGCGCGGGCTCATTCTTCCATATGCCGTTTGTTTCGCGAGAAAAATATGAAGAAATTATAAAACTGGCGACAAAACTTGGCGCAAAAAAAGAAAAAAACTTGCGCCCATGGGCTTGGGAACAGAATGACGGCTCATATAAACTCGCTCCCGGATTTTTGCTTGAATTTACAGAGTTTCAAAAAGGATATACACGCGGAACAGTTGGAATTTCTCCCATGCACACCTTGTCAATTATCAATATTGCGGACGCGAGCGCCAAAGATGTCGTGGAACTTGCGCGCGATATGCAAAATGCAGTTGAAAAAATATTTGGTATTCATCTTGAAAGAGAAGCTGAATACGTTGGTGATGTTGAAAAATAATTTTCAAAAGTTATCCACACATTAAATTTTTTTGTTACACAAAAAGTTTTTTACGCGCGATAATAATGTAATGGGTCGACATATCAGTCATTAATTTTAATTCGCAAAAAATACCATGGCAAAAAAGCGAAAGGCCGCAAAAAAGCGAAAGGCAGCAAAGCGCCGCCGCTAGGCTCGCAAGGAAAATCCCGTTATGCAACCGCGTACGGGATTTTCTTTGCGCTATGCTATCCATCTAATGTAACGGTCGTCTTATTAGTTTTATAATGAGAAAATGACAAGCGTGGAAAAAACGGCTCGGAGAAGAAGACGTTTGCGGATATTCGAACGCAGTTTGCTTATGGCAGCGCTCGTGGGCGGTTTGCTCTTGATGGGCGGTGCTCCAAGTCCGATGGCCATACACAAATATTTTCAGTGGCGGAAAAAAGAAGTGCAATTCAAATATCAAGCCAAGACAACGCTTGGACGATTGGAACGGCAAGGCTTAATCTATGTTGAGGAGCGCGGCGGTAAGCAATACGCGCGAACTACAAAAACCGGCGAACAGCTCATGGCGCTTTCAAAAGGAATGGCAAGAGCAAGGCGCTGGGACAAACGATGGCGTGTTGTCCTCTTCGACATACCAGAGCGCCGTCGCGCCGTCCGCGATGGCCTGCGGCGCTTTATGAGCGATTATGGATTTGTACGGCTACAAGATAGCGTCTGGATATATCCTCACGACTGCGAAGAGAGTATTGAGCTCGCGAAAGCACATTTTCGCTTGGGTGCAAGCGTTCTCTATATGATTACCGAGGCTCTCGAGGGTGATGCGCATCTGCGTCAACACTTCTCGCTTTAAGCAATATATAAAACTAATGTAACGGTCGGAGCACTAGTTTAATAGCTTTGGCGCGATGCGGGGAAAGGCAGATTTTGGTATACTTACACGGATGCTCGGGCTTTCCCGTTTTTTCTCAAAAAATCAATCCGCGGCCTTTTTGAAGGCCGCGGCGCCGATTGTCGCAGCCACAAATAAATTTTCTGATGAGTTTATAAAAACTTCTGACGAATCAATACGCGCCCGCCTTGCCGAGGTTCGCGCTTGTGCGTGCGAGGCTGGCGCGACTCCAGAAGCAGATATTCCGCTTGTGTTTGCGTTAGTACGCGAGGCGTCACGCCGCACTCTTCGTCAGCCGCATTTTGATGTGCAACTTACCGGAGGTCTTGCTCTTCTTCGCGGAAAAATTGCTGAAATGCGGACTGGCGAGGGCAAAACTCTAGTTGCAACGCTTCCTGCGACTTTTCATGCTCTTACTGGGAAAGGAGTACAAATTGTTACTGTAAATGATTACCTAGCCCGCCGAGATGGTGTTTGGATGGGTCAAGTTTACGATTATCTCGGTCTTACTGTCGGGGTTGTAACTTCAACTGGCGCATATCTATATGATTCGTCGCATGTTGCGAAAGAAGAAGACATTGAGCGAGATATAGAAGGTTCTTTCAAAGTATTCTACGACTATCTGCGTCCTGCAACAAAAAAAGAAGCATATGCGTGCGATATAACCTATGTAACCAACAACGAACTCGGTTTTGATTATTTGCGCGACAACACCGCATATGATTCGTCGCAGATCGTACAGTCCCGACGCTCCGGTCGGGACGCCGACCTTGCGTCGGCGCGCTTCTTTCACTACGCAATTATAGACGAAGTGGATTCAATTCTGATTGACGAAGCCCGTACGCCTTTAATTATTTCCGGTCCATCCGGAGATTCGCAGGGTCTCTACGAACGTTTTGCAGAAATCGTCCGCAATATGAAAGAAGGAGAAGATTATTCTGTTGATGAGAAGCAGAAGGCGACACAGATTACGGAAGAAGGAATGCGCAAAGCCGAATCTGCGCTCGGTTTGGAAAATCTCTATACAGAGGGAGGCGTCAAATATGCACATCATCTTGAAACAGCAGTGCGCGCAAAGGCGCTTTTCCAAAAAGATAAAGAGTATGTGGTGAGAGATAACGAAGTGATAATTGTTGACGAATTTACCGGGCGTATGCAACCCGGCCGCCGTTGGTCAGAAGGCCTGCATCAGGCAATTGAGGCCAAGGAGGGCGTCAAGATTAGGGAGGAAACTCGTACATATGCGACCGTAACATTCCAGAATCTATTTCGCATGTATGAACGCCTTGCAGGTATGACAGGAACGGCGCTCTCATCTGAAGAGGAATTTTATACTGTTTACGGGCTTGAAGTCGTCGCCGTGCCGACAAATAAGCCGACAGCGCGCAAAGACTATGATGACCTAATTTTTCAAACTAGTGTCGGCAAGTATCGCGCAGTTGCGCGTGCAGTAAAGGAACGGCATGAAAAAGGACAGCCAGTTCTTGTTGGAACCGTTTCTATTGAGGATAACGAAACGGTAGGAAAATATCTCGCGGACGCGGGAATTCCTCACGAGATGTTGAATGCAAAGAATCACGAACGTGAAGGCGAGATTATTGCTGAAGCCGGCAAGGAGGGCAGGGTAACTGTTGCTACAAATCTCGCGGGCCGCGGTGTTGATATAAAACTCGGCGGAGCTCTTGCCACCCCAGAAATGCGCGCAGCAGTTATTGAGAAAGGCGGTTTGATGGTAATTGGTACTGAACGGCACGATGCTCGCAGAATAGATAATCAGTTGCGCGGGCGTTCCGGGCGACAGGGAGATCCCGGCGAAACGAGATTTTATGTTTCTCTGGAGGATAAACTTATGCGTGTCTTCGCGTCAGAAACTCTGAAAAATGTAATGGGCCGCTTCGGTATTCCGGAAGACGAACCGATTGAGAGCGCAATGATTACAAAATCTCTGGAGACCGCACAGGGTCGTATTGAAGGATTTAACTTTGACTCGCGCAAACAAGTTCTTGCATATGACGATGTGATGAATACCCAGCGTCTGGCGATTTATGCGCGCAGAAGGGCAGCACTCGCAGGTAACGATTCAGAAATGGAAATGCTCATAAAGACTCTTCTGGGAGATGGCGAAGAGAACAAGGCCATGTTTGGTGCTAAAAAAAGCGAGTTTGGCGATGATTTTGTGCAACATTTACGCCGTCTCCTTTTACAAGTCATTGATACTTTTTGGCTTGAACATCTTGAAACTATGGATTATCTGCGCCGATCCGTCTCTTTAAGGGCATATGGGCAGAGAGATCCATTGATTGAATATCGGCGTGAGGGACTTACTCGTTTCAGACAGCTTGAGGAAAATATCAAAATGGCGATCAGTGAAGCATTTCCGCGTCTTCAAAACATGAACGATGAACGCATTCGCGCAGAACAAGAAAAGACACGCGCGGCGCTTGTTGCCGCAGGAAAGGAAGAGGAAAGCACTAAAATTCCAATAGTAAAAACCGCCGGACATGGCCGAAACGATATCGTCACAATAAAAAAAGGAAACGAAACGAAAGAGATTAAATTTAAAAAAGCAGAACCGCTCCTTGCCGATGGATGGGAGATAGTAAATCAAGACTAACATGGCGTTTACAGATCAAGTGACTATTTATGCATCGTCTGGGAAAGGCGGGGATGGAGTGATTCGCTGGCTGCGCACAAAAGAGTCTGCTCGTGGCGGACCATCTGGTGGCGATGGCGGAAGAGGTGGCGACGTTATTCTTGTCGGAGTCCGAGATTTAGAAGCTTTATCACATTATCGTTACGAAAAAAAATTTCATGCAGAAAATGGTGAAGCTGGTAAAAGCGAATTAAAGCATGGTGCTAATGGAAAAGATATTTTTCTTAAAGTTCCAGTCGGTACATTTGCGCGCATTGTTCAAACGGAAGATGAATATGAGATTACTAAAGAAAATGAACAAATTATTATTTTTCGTGGAGGAAAAGGAGGATTAGGCAACGCTCGTTTTAAAAGTTCTACAAACCAAAACCCATTTCAACAAACATCTGGTAAGGAAGGAAAGGGCGGGAATATAGAGTTAACGTTGAAAATCATTGCGGATGTCGGGCTTATCGGGCTCCCGAATGCAGGGAAATCATCGCTTTTAAACGCGCTTACGCATGCCAAGTCTAAAGTTGGCTCATATCCGTTTACCACGCTTGAGCCGCATTTAGGTTATTTTTCCGCCGGAGGCGGACCCGCCTCCGGCGGGTACGGTTATATTATCGCGGATATTCCGGGTCTTATAGAAGGTGCGTCATCAGGTAGAGGACTTGGTATTAAATTTCTTAAGCACGTTGAACGCACAGGTATTCTGCTACATCTCGTCTCGGCAGACCAAGATGACCCTCTCGCGGCATACAGGGAAGTACGCAAGGAAATAGAGCTATTCGGACATGGACTCGCGAAAAAGCGCGAAATTATCGTTCTATCTAAAAGAGATATTGTCTCGCCAGAGGAATACGAGACAAAAATACAGTTACTCGCTCGGGAGACAGACAGGAGAGTGCTGTCAGTATCTGTAAAAGACCCTAAATCATTAAAGATATTTGCTGACAGACTAGCTCAAATACTAAATAAGCAGTAAACTTTAAAGCATGTATCGTCCTACCATAGGTCTTGAGATTCATGCGGAACTAAAGACGCAGACTAAGATGTTCTGCAGTTCTAGAAATGACCCTGATGAGACGCGCCCGAATGTGAACGTGTGTCCAATCTGCATGGCGCATCCAGGGACATTGCCTGTAATTAACAGAGAGGCGGTTAGACACGTCTTGCGTCTTGGTACTGCTGTGGGCGGTAAGCTGGCAGACTTTACTGAATTTGATAGAAAGAGTTACTTTTATCCAGACATACCGAAGGGTTATCAAATCAGCCAATATATTCATCCGCTCGTTACCGGCGGCTCTCTCGCAGGAGTTGCAATTACTCGTGTGCATCTAGAAGAAGATACTGCCAGTTCGACTCATGCTCACGGCAAGTCGCTAGTTGATTTTAACAGAGCTGGGGTTCCTCTAATGGAGCTTGTCACGGAGCCGGTTATAGAAGATGCAGAGACGGCTGGGAAATTCGCACGCGAATTACAAATTCTTTTACGTACGCTCAGAGCCGGAGACGCGAATCTAGAGAAAGGCGAAATGCGCATAGAAGCAAACGTTAGTGTGGCAAAAACTCAAATATCAAATAACAAGAACCAAACATTGGGGACGAAAGTAGAAGTGAAAAACCTCAATTCATTTCGTTCTGTTGAACGCGCAATTTCCTTTGAAATAGAACGTCAAATCGCTCTGATTGAAAGCGGGGGAAAGGTTGTACAAGAAACACGCGGATGGAATGAAGTAAAACAAGCGACATTTCATCAGCGCTTTAAAGAGGGGAGTGCAGACTACCGATACTTTCCAGAACCAGATCTTCCGAAACTTTTCGTTTCTGAACTTCCGGAGTTTTCGCACGAGACATTGCTTGCATCTCTACCAGAACTCCCGTGGGATAAGCGTAATCGTCTTATTAAAGAATACGGACTAAAAGAAGAGATAGCAGAACTTTTTATGCAGGACATTGAATTTGGAGAATTCTTTGAAAAAGTTATATCCGGCAAAACTTCTGATTTTATAAAACTCGCGACAAATTACATTACATCCGATCTCATGGCTCTCATAAAAGAAGGAGCAGGAGAAATTTTTTCTGAAGTAGATAATTTCATAAAACTCATAGAGATGATTATTTCAAACAAACTTTCTTCACGTGGAGCAAAAAATGTTCTTGTAGAAATGTATCGGCATGGCGGTGATCCGGAAACGATTGCAAAAAAACAAGGTCTTATCCAGATTCACGATGCAGCGATTTTAACTATAGCTGTGGATACCGTAATCACTAGGGAAGAGAAGGCAGTATCGGAATATAAAAACGGCAAACAAGCTGCATTACAATACCTCGTTGGAAAGGCAATTAAGGAGAGCGGTGGAGCGGGAAATCCGGAAAATCTACGCAGGATCATCGTTGAAAAACTTGGATAGGATACACAAGTATTGACTTCAGGAGTCGGTACTATGTATACTGTCTGGTATGGACGAGATACTCATAGAAGATAAGAAATACATATCGTCAAAACGAGCCGCGAAAATAACCGGATACGCGAAAGATTATATCGGTCAGCTCTGCAGAGAAGGGCGGGTTCCGGCTCGTCTGGTTGGTCGCAGTTGGTACGTACTAGAAACAGCAATTCAGGACCATCGTTTTGGTAATCAGGAAATCGCGCAAGAAAAGTCTATAGAAACTCCAACATTAGATCAACAAGTGCCAGAATCAACGAAAATACCATCCACAACGTGGGAATCGCCGAGGTATGAAGCATCTTCAACAGATATTCTACCCACTGTTAATCGTCTGCAAGAAGAGAAAATAGAAGCTTTTACGGATGATAAAGAAGAAATAAAGATTTCTGATTCTTGGAAAGAATGGTTTGATCGCATAGCAGAGGCCGAAGAAATTGTTCCGGTTGTTAAAAAACCTGAAACAAACGAAGAAGAGACCGTAACAATAGAAGATAAAGAAATAGAAGAGCATGTAGAGGAAGAAAAACCTGTTGAAATACCCATCCACGCTGTATATAGGCAACCTCCACAAGAACTTCTTCCACATATTTCAAGTAAATTGGAGCAGTCTCAAGAACAGTCTTTACCGACGTATAGTACGGAAAAAAGAAGGAACAGAGTACCGATAATAAAGGCAATTCAAATTTGTAGCTTAGCAATTGCCATAATAACAACGACTTTGGCAATCTTAGGCAGTGGCTATTTAGACAAATATATAATATCGATTAGCCCAGTCAACATAATTGCAGGAGCAGTACTCTACAATAAATAGCTTATTTCTTAATTTTCTTGTCTTGTTTATACAAGATAGAATATAAAGTAGAATAAGGCAGATAAATATTGCATAGAGTTCTTATTTTTAATCAAAAATACAAAATATAGTTAATTTAGACGCTAATAGAGACAAATTAGCTTAAAATAAATTTAAGCGCCAATAAACTTATAATCCATTCATCAAAAAGTTTAGATATGTCGTACAATATTTATAATATTTTACGACACAACAAAAATAATTATTTGAGACTTAATTCTATTTCGTATATACGAAATAGTTAATATATACAACATATAATTACAATTGCCTTTATGACCATAACTGTGAGGTTTGGTAGTAAATATTTATTAAAAATAATTTTTAACGATAAAAACGAATTTTAACAGGATAATTTTCGTGGATTACGTAGATTGGTAACAAAACAACCTAATTAGAGCCGGTAGTAGCTAATTCTTGCCTAATTTATTAACTTTAAGGCCGTTATTTACTGAATTTATAGTACCAATGAAGACTTTACTTCCAACACTACTGAAGATATTTTCTTTTAATTTTTATACTAAATGCTTTCAATAAAAATTTGCTAATTCTTATCCACAGTTTGTTTATAGGAAACGCCGAAATAGTAAGTTACTATTTAGTTAATTCGGCTATCCGACATGAACTCAATCTTTGAAAAAAATTTGATCTCAACAAAGGATGCTGGCAAACTTTCCGGTTACTCTTCAGACTATCTCTCTCGTCTCGCTCGTTCGGGAAAAATTAGTGGCAAAAGGATTGGTCATAGTTGGTTTATTGATCAAGATTCGTTGTCAAATTTTTTAGGCAATCAATCGGATCGTAAAGTTGATTACGCGCGCGCGCTCGCGCGCGCGAGAGAGAATGAATATCGCACTCGCAATTCTCCTGTCAATAATGTTGCAAAGACATTGACAAAGCAAATTCAGGTGTCAAAGAAATTGACAAGGGTTGCAAATACTTTTATCTCTAATGCAGTTGCACTTTCTCTATCGCTTGTAGTAATTACTTCTAGTGCTCTTGTGGCACGCGCTTCTGCAATACCATTTCTCGCAAATCAAATTGCTGATGTCGCTTCCGACGTTGCATTTGGGCTGAATGAAACATTCGGAAATATTCCATCGCTAATTTTGAAAAGAATTGACGATACTAAAATCGCTGTTGATGAAATTTCAAAACGTGCGGCTCCAAAACAACAATCAGTAAAAATTTCATACCCTCTACTAATTGCGGACATAACTCTGCCAACGATTCAGATGAGTCTTCCAGAAAATCTATCTTCTCCAATTTATGCTCAAACTGAAAAAGAAAGATCGACACTTACTCTTGAAGACTTGAGACTCTCTGTCATGAGCGCGTTCGCATTTATTTCTTCTTCATCGCGAGTCGCAGACTTTCTCGCCCGCGCATATTTTTCGTTCGGTTCAGATACATACACAGTCATCACAAAATCTTTCTCCAACTACAATTCGTTTGTTGAAAAATCAGGAGAAAAAACACTAAACATTGCCGCTACCACGCGCGATGTGCTTTCTGATATTCCTGAAGTCACATTCACGTCCGTTGTAAAAATTGGCGACCTCCTCGCACGTAGCACCGACCGCATTCCTACACTTGCCAAGAGTCTTTATTTAAAAACCGCAGAAATACCCGCCTCTTTCGCTCCTGAAATTGCAGGAAATGTCTTTAATGCAGAATACGGCGTTTCTTCTAGTTTTATTGCCATAATAGATGATGTCTCAAGGACATATTTTTCAGCCATTACGGACATTGGCAAAATAACTTACTACGGAACTACTGGTACTCTTGATCTAGCCGATAGAATTTCATGGTCCACATCTTCCGCGTCATTGGCGATTAAAGATGCGTATCTAGCCGTACTTGGTAAAACTGCTCTTGCCTTTGATACGTTCGCACGAACGCCAAAAGTTGCTGCGGTAATTTCTGCGATACATCCCGTGACAGCTCCTCTAGCCGCCCAAGTCGCTCAAACAGCCTCTGCAATGCGGGACTTGGTTGAAGAAGGTACTGCACTTGGCATGAGAATGGCGCTTCTCACATATGTTGCAATAAATAATTTAGTTGACTCAACAGGTCGTGCGATTGCAACAATCTTTAATCCTCCTCAAACAATCGTAATATCTAATACGATTCCAAATCATAGCGTTGTTACAACTACTCAAACTCCAACACCAAGTTCCCCATCTTCAGTTTCTAATTCATATACGACAATTGTGAGTGGTGTTTCTGAAGATTTCGTAAACCAATCCCTCGCATCGCTTCGCACGGACATCCTCGCGACGACTGCCGGACTGATTCGTCCGGTCTATACACAGACGGTAACGAATGCGGGAACTATTCAAATGGTGAACAAAATAGAGGACCTCTCCAATCTCATCGTACGCAATGGCGACTTCCGCGGGGGCATATTTGACAGCGGTATCAGAGTTTCTGCAATTGGAGGTAACTTCACAAACCTTGGTGCAGGATCTTTTTCATCCGGTGCTACCGCCCTTGCGACAACGACCGTCACCGGCGACCTGACCGTTTCGGGCACAATAACTCCGAGCATTATTTCTGCTGGCACATCTATCTCAGCGCCATACTTTGTCGCGACTTCTACTACCGCAACTTCCACCTTCGCTGGAGTGCTCGCCGTCGGTACAACCACTCCGTACGGCAATGGGCTCCTAACAATTGGCACCTCAACTCCCCTTCTCTATGTTGAAAGAAATACAGGACGGATTGGCGTTGGAACATCATCACCGGCAGTTACGTTTGATGTATATGCCGCAGATGCCATACGCCTACCGGTCGGTACAACGGCACAACGTCCCGGTCAATTAGGCACCGGTATGATCAGATACAACACAACTTCTTCACAATTTGAAGGGTACGGAGTTTCATCATGGGGTTCGCTCGGCGGAGTGATAGACGTTGACCAGGATACGCAAATCACAGCGGAAGATTCTGCAGGTGCGGATAACGACCAACTGAAATTTTCTACTGCTGGGACAGAATGGATGCGAATTGATTCAAATGGCAATATCGGTATCGGTACCACGTCGCCTTACGCAAAACTTTCTGTCGTTGGTCCAGTAGTAGCGGGGTACTTTACAGCCACAACATCAACAGCATCAACATTTCCATACGCATCAACAACAGCCATTACAGCAACAACGGCATCAACAACCAATCTCATCGCCTCCGCAGGAGTCACCTTCCAAAACTTGATCGGAATTCTTTCTTCAAACGGAACGACAGGCGTATCAGCAAGAACACTCACAGGCACCGCCAACCAAATCACTGTGATCAACGGAGACGGCACAGGAGGGAACCCCACCTTCTCACTTCCCTCAACCCTCTCATTCACGAACGCCACCTCCACCAACTTCTTCGCAGGCCGCCTCACCGCCAACACATTCTCTGCAGGACAAACAGCTTCAACAACAATTGACGCATCAGGCAATCTCGCCACAGCCGGCACTCTTAGTGTCACAGGCCAAACTACTCTCGCAACCTCGCTCTCCGGTCTTCTCGCCGGAAGCTCCGGTGTCGTGTATTCAACCGCCACATCTTCTCTCGCCATCGGCTCATCCCTATCTAACTCAGGAACGCTCGGCTCGCAGATAGGAGGAACTGCATCAACGCTCTCTCTCAACATGGCGAACGCCAACTCATGGACCGCGCTTCAGTCATTCGCCAATGCTTCCACTTCACTATTCAGTTCATACGGTCCCGCGTACTTCGGCGCCACCGCCACCAGCACGTTCTCAAGCGCAGGCGCACTCACATTAATCACGCCGCTTCTTATCGGCAGTGGCGGCACAGGCCAAACATCATTCACATCAGACGCCCTCCACTACGGCTCCTTCAGCACAGTCGCCACCACCACCTTCACTCCATCCGCAGAATTCACAGTCGGCGGAACCATCGGAGCGTTCGTTGGCGGAGCCAACTCAACTCTCACTCTTGCAACAAACGGCGTCGGACTCACCAAGCTAGCTCAAATAGCGGCCAACTCCATACTCGGCAACACAACCGGCTCCACATCCAATGTCACAGCCATCGCCACCTCCTCTCTCTTCACATGGACTGGCACAGGAGACGTTGTTCGTTCA